>Ga0325410_1006661_pt1 | contig 12669 bp, 5 predicted proteins | sample PopdelMetagenome_16_FD_206182 | JGI IMG/M metagenome (GOLD analysis project Ga0325410, IMG submission 206182) | Populus deltoides microbial communities from Bellville, Georgia, United States - Xylem-PdIQD-R3 | ecosystem: Host-associated > Plants > Phyllosphere > Stem > Wood/Secondary xylem... | reverse complement strand
AGCAGTGGTCAAGTTAAGAAATATTGAGTGCAAGTTTTTTTAGTGTAACAGTTTATCATAAATGAGGTTTTCTCACCCTAACATGTTTTTCTCTAATTCTAAATCATTAAAATTTTATTTATTATTAATGACTTATTTATTTATTAATTTATATATATAATTCTTTATTTATTTAACTAGATACTTGTATAATTATTTTTTATTTACACTTGAAATTTTCTATGTAAGAAAATACATTGAAAAACTTCATAACCAATTTTTTTATTGGAAGAAAAAATATATGAGCCGCGGAGGATTGCGAGTGAAATAACTAATCAATTTTTTGTGGGCTCTAATTTATTTCAATGGCAATATAATTGTAAGGCATTTTGAAGTTTTGAGATTCAAAATTATTTACAAAATTATATAATCCATACCCATCACTACTTTAAGACTCTTAAATTAAATTAATACAGGGAACAAAGGAAACGTTTTTATAACTAGAGGGACTAAAATGAATTTCTGCCACCTTTAACCTCTAAGCTCCAGATCCATGAAGAGTACCCAAAACAGGTTTTGAAGTTGTGGGTTTTGGTTTCAAAGTCCCAAAATTCTTTCCAAAACATAGAGCACTGCATGTTATGGATGAAAAGAATTGGGTCATTTTAGACTTGGAAGGGAAAGTTTTAATACCCATCAAGTTTGCATACTTTATTAATCGACTCCCAAAACTTATTTTTCATTCAATTAAGTCCTGAAAACTAAGTTTTCACAGAATCTATGTTCATGTACATATAAGAAAGAAAAAGTTACTTGTATGATACTAAAAATGGAATAGATTAATCTAATATAAGAATTAATGGCAATCAAGACTTCCTATGGCTCAACAATTGAAATTAATTAGCATAAAAATAAAATAAAATTGAGGTTTCAATTTAAAAAGCTTATAACTGAAGGGCTGCGTGTATCATTTAGCCCCATTTTCAGGAAAATGTAGACTTTTATTTCTAATCAAATTTATATCATTCTCAATTTCCATCTTTGCTTCCATTTATTTTTTTTCTAAAAAAACAATTTATCTTTCAATTACTGGGATTAATTGTGTTACACGTGACATGACATGCCATGGTTTAATTTCCCATTTTGTTTCTCAACAAAACCAAAATCACATCTGACATGTCATGATTTCTTGGTAAAGAAATTTTTTTTTTTATACTGATAATATTACATTAATTTAGATTAACACAAAAAAAAAATTGAATCTAAAAAAATAGAAGGTTAGAATTCTTACAAATTTATTTACTTTAAAGTGCTAAATTAATCTAAATATAAATAAATATAGAAATTAAACTAAAAATATTATTTTACACTTAATAAAAAAAAATTTATTTAACAATATTATAATTAAAGTTACTTGTTTTTGGGATTCTTTCAACGTCAGCTCTCAATTTTATCTCTTTTCTTTGACAGTGTTTGGTAACACCATTAGAATTATATTTTTTAAAAATTTATTTTTTTTATTTTTAATTAATTATTTTTTAGATAATTTTTATGTAATAATATAAAAAATAATTTTTTTTTAATAAAAAAATATTATTTTAATATATTTCAAACAAAAAAAAAACAATTTCAACCCCAATACTAATATGCTTCCAAACATCCAATAATTAAATAAATTAGATCTGACGCGTTTTGGAGTCCTTAATTCCAACTATTCCTTCTTGAAACACTAAAAGTCAACTTAGACTGGAATTGTCTACTGGGACTTTGCAACTTTGGACGCGGTAAGTAGTTAATAGTCAAATATAACTTTGAACGATCTCTTGTTATTTGCTGCTGTTTTGCTATCCACAAATGGCTCTCGATGCAAAACTTGCTCTTCTTTTGATTCGTATCCTTAGTGTTGCCGGCAATGGATACAGTTCCTTACAAGAGAACGACTACGGGAGTCAAATATAACTTTTGAACGATCTCTTGTTTTTTTCTCTTTTAGTTTAACCTTCAAAATCACAATCGAAAAGAATTATTAAATATACTAAGTATTATTAAAATTGCTCGGAGTAAAAATTTAATCTCAATTAACATTTAAGTTGAATGATGTGCAAATACTTCTATTGAAAAAAAAAACAAAAAAAAGTCTAGACAAAGAAATTATAAATCAGCACCTAACTTTTATGACTAATTTGTTTTCCCAAACTTTCGTGGAAATTGTAGTCCTATAGGGCCATCCATTCTCTCTTGACGTACTGTCCCATCATGAACTTGGAATTTGATGCAGGAGACTTGGCTTCTTGACTTGAAGAAATAGACTAACAAATGAATGCATCTCCTCAACGTGTTCAATTAATGATCATCTCTTTTTATCTAACAAAATGCTGTAGAAAATTAAGAGCTTCTAGACTTTGTTAGCTTAAACTTTGAACGATCTCTTGTTATTTGCTGCTGTTTGTTATTATATCTACAAAATGGCTGTGGGTGGAGCAAAACTTGCTCTTCTTTTGATTCATATCCTTGGTGTTGCCGGCAATGGATACAGTTCTTTACAAGAGAACAACTACGGGAGTGATGATCATGAACATCGGAAAAAGTTGATATCTTCACTCAAAAGTGGGTTTTTAATAGGTTATGTCTTCTCTTCGGTTTCCATTATAACTATTTTCATGTCCTATTGTGTGCCTTGGGCTCGTCTCAACAAGAGGAAAGGGAATGAGGTGATGATGAAGACACCAATGATGACTTCTTTGATGGAAAGGCAAGAGAAGAAGAGAAAAGAAGCAAACGTGCAGGTATCCCCATAAGATTTTCATTTCATCATCATATTTTTAGTTTCTTGCTAGCTTTTATTATTATTATGAAGACGATATATGTAGTTGCTTTTATTAAGGATAAATCAATATTCTTAAGTTGCCAAGACCATGGATCGTTGCAAACTTAATTGAATAGATCACAGACCAAAACATTAACTGATCATTACAGAAATAGCCAAAAAAAGAGAAGCATCTAGTTCATGTCCTTAATTAAAGTAGCACACAAGTGACACAAACAAAACAACACAATATTGTATAAATAGCAAGCACAGGAAACATAAAATTTTGTTGAATAAGGTTACCTTACAAAAACTTTAATTTGAATTTTTATTACTCAATAATTTTTTCTAATCAAAACTCCATATTATACCTTTTCTTTAAATTGCTTATAGACTAGGAAAAAACATTCTGAATACTATAAGAAACGTTGGAATGCCTTGGAATCATGCTGCCTTTATTAACTCAATGATGATTTATATACAGCCATGGAGAGTACAGCAAGAATGCATGATAAGCTCTCCTAACAACTTGATGATAAAGGATTAATTCAAATTCAAACTGTAGAGTCCTAACATCATAAGTATTCCTGAAGACCAGCACAGAGTCCTAACTATACAACATCAATATTCCTGAAGACCAGCATTGTGATTGTTGCTGGCTGACATCCCTCCTCAAGATGGACGGCCTTGAGTAAGTCCAATCTTGTCCTTGAGTAGTTCAAACCGATGACGGGGAAGTGATTTTGTCAATGCATCAGCGAGTTGGTCATCAGAGGAGACATGACAAACCTGAAGAACTCCAGACTGAACTCTTTCGCGGATAAAATGGAAATCAATGGAGACATGTTTCATCCTTGAATGAAAAACTGGATTTGAACTTAGTTGTGTTGCACCAATATTATCACAATAAATAACAGGGACTTGATTAACCGAATATTGAAGTTCATTCAATAATGAACATACCCAGCTGATTTCAGAGGCTGTGTCAGCCACAGAACGATATTCAGCCTCCGTTGATGATCGAGCAATGGTTTGTTGTTTCTTGGATGACCATGAGATAGGATTCCGACCTAGGTATAGAATGTAGGCACTGGTGGATGAGAAGTCATCCTTGTTTCCCCCCCAATCTGCATCTGAAAAAGCATGCAAGTGTGCTGGTGATTGATGATGCAGAAGAAGACCTACACTGCTGGTGCCTGAGAGATAACGCAGTATGCGTTTGACAAGTTTCCAATGTTCTTCAGTTGGCTTGTGCATGAACTGGGACAATTTGTTCACAGCGAAAGATATATCCGGTCGGGTAAGTGACAGATATTGAAGACTTCCAACAGTGGCCCGATATGTAGATGGATCAGGGAGCAACTCACCCATTGCAAGAGTAGGAGGAGGACCTGGTGGCAATGGAGTAGCCATAGGCCGTGAGTTGCTCATGTTGGTACGATGCAGGAGATCTTGAATATATCTGTGCTGAGAAAGCACCAACCCGTGAGGATGTGATTGAATTTCCATACCAAGGAAATAAGTCAGGGACCCTAAATCCTTCAGTGAGAACCGCTTGGCTAAGTTTTGAACAAGAAGGTCGACTGTAGGCTCATCATTGCCGGTGATGATAATGTCATCCACATATACCAATAAATATAAAAGATGGCCATGATGTTTAAGAATGAACAAGGACGTATCATTTACTGAATTTGTGAAGCTGTTATCAATCAGAAAAGAGCGAAGTTCATGGTACCATGCTCGTGGTGCCTGCTTTAGCCCATAAATTGCTTTACGTAGCTTGCAGACGAAATGTGGTCGTTCTTTGTCTACAAAGGCAGGCGGCTGAACCATGTAGACGTCTTCTTGCAGATGCCCCTGCAGAAAAGCATTGTTGACATCCAATTGTCGCAGCCTCCACCCATTACTGACTGCAATGGATAAAACAAGACGAACTGTGGTTGGCTTGACAACCGGACTAAAAGTCTCGGTATAATCAAGCCCCGGTCGCTGGTGAAAGCCTTTGGCCACCAAGCGTGCTTTATATCGAGAAACACTGCCATCAGAATTGCGCTTTACCCTGAAAATCCATTTGCAACCGACTAAGTTAGAGGCACATTGAGGAGAAACCAAATCCCAGGTTTCATTTTGGATGAGAGCATTAAACTCATCTTGCATGGCATGACGCCATTTAGGTTCCTTTAAAGCATTGGTAATAGATTTGGGCTCCTGAATATCAGTTGAGGGAAGATGTGTATGAAAGTTGAGTTTACGGATAGGTTTGTGAATATTGTTCTTTGATCTGGTGGTCATGGAATGAGAAGGTGCAACAGGTGGAGCAGGGGGAGGGTGAGTGTTTAGAGGGGATGGTGAGGCGGGCAATACAGAGGAAGGGTGTGTGGGTTGCATGGTAGGAGGGTTACTGGCGGCTATTGTAATGGAGCTGCTGACAGGGTGTGCTGCAGAAGGTGGAATTGCAGGTGGCGTGAATGAGGAAGGCACAGGGACAGGTGCCATAATAGAAACAATAGGAGGTATCCATGTTGGTGGAGAGGAGGGGGTGGATTCAGATTGGGACTGCAGTAAATTAGGATATGGAAAAGTGGACTCATCAAACTGAACATGACGGGAAGAAAAAAATTTGGAAGACTGGGGATCAAAACAGATGTAAGCACTTTGAGATAAGGAGTAACCAAGAAATATGCACGGTTTGGACCGGACATCTAATTTATGAGCCGAATATGGACGTAGCCATGGATAACACAAGCACCCGAAAATGCGCAGTTTAGCATAGTTAGGTGATTGTTTAAAGATAAGTTCAAATGGGGAAAAATATTGTAATGACCGGGAAGGCATTCGATTAATTAAATAAATGGCAGTGGAAAACGCAAATGACCAAAATTTTTGAGGTAATGAGGCATGAGTGAGAAGTGAAAGACCAATTTCCACTATGTGTCGATGTTTGCGTTCAGAAATACCATTATGTTCAGGTGTGTGTGGTGGGGAAGTATGATGAGAAATGCCATGTATTTGAAAAAAATCTCTGAGAGCTGTAAATTCACCTCCATTATCAGAATAGAAGGTGATGATGTTATGCTTGAAATAATTTTCAACTATGGCTTTAAAGCGTATGAAAGTAGGCTTGACATCAGATTTGCGTTGCAAAGGATAGAACCATGTATAACGGGTAAAATGATCGACAAAAACAATATAATATTTAAAGCCATCAATGGAGTACATAGGAGCAGTCCATACATCAGAGAAAATTATTTCGAGAGGAGCATGAGATTTTAAAGTGGAAACTGAGAATGGAAGTTTGTGACTTTTGTTACATTGACATGCATTGCAGGAAAACGGTTTTGTCATTGAACAAGTGTTTAGCTTATTTTTGGAAAGGATAACATTGAGAATAGGTACTGATGGGTGACCTAATCGAAAATGCCAATTTATTGGTGCAATTTTGGAAATAGAAAAATCAGTTGGAGAAGAGGATGTTGGATTGAACTCTGGCCATTCATAAACGCCACCTTTGCTCTCACCCTGAGCGCGAACGACTCCCGTGAGCAGATCCTTCACAAGAAAACACCAAGGGAAGAATTCAATAGAGACATTATTGGTTATACAAAACTGATAAATAGAGATAAGATTTTTTTTAATGTCAGGAACACAAAGAATGTTCTTGAGATTAAAAAAAGAGGAGCCTGAAAGCAGAGTTGAGGAGCCTGTATGGGTAATGCGTAAGCCTGTACCATCTCCAATCATAACATCGTCGGAGCCAGTATATGGAGTGTGAAGAGACAGATTGTGGAGATCAGCGGTAATGTGGTGAGAAGCACCACTATCCAGCAGCCACGAAGGAGTGCTGGTGTCATTGCTGGCAGGAGTGCTGGAGTCATTGCTGGCTGCAAGATGAACCTGTGGCTGCCAAGGGTTGGAACTGTTGCTGCTCTTGGGAATAACTGGCTTTTGAGGGACAAACCTGAATGAGGGGCATCGTTTCGCCGTGTGCCCTTGAAGGCCACAGACCTGGCAGTATCCCAGGTAAGGACGAGGACCAGGTCGTTGATGATGAAGGCCCTGATTATGAGGTTGTCCTTGTGAGCGTGAAGAACTGTGGAAGGAGGTGCTCCACTGTGGTGAGGGAGGAGGAGTATATCGGCCAAAAGAGTTCTGAGATCGATAACCAGAACGATTAACCGCTGCATTGGCCGTAGGAGAGAACTGGAAGGAGGCTTTGTGTGAAGTATTTAGAGAGGCTTCAAACATGAGCAATTTTTCATGAAGCTCATCAAAGACAATGGAGCTGTCTCTTGCTTGTACTGCACGCACAAGTTCTTTATATTCATCACCCAATTCTTCCAAAATTTTATCTGTGATGTCCTCACCATCAATGGGAGCCTCCAACATTGCTAATTCATCTGCCCGTGCTTTAACAGAGTGAATGAAATCAGAGATGGAAAGAGAGCCTTTTGTGAGAGCTTTGAAGCTGGCCCTGACCTGCTTGATGCGGCCTCTGGAGGGGGTGGCATATGTTGATGCTAAAATTGTCCAAGCTTGCTTAGATGTAGTAGCACAAGCAATAAACGGGATGATGGAGTGATGAATAGCGCCAATTAGAGCATTTAAGATGAGTTGATCCTGACGTATCCATGCATGGTAGTCAGGATTAAGAGAGTTTGAGTTGTCAGTGACGAGATATTGTGGTGGACAAGGTTTGGTTCCATCAACGAAACCTTGGAGATCATAGCCTATAAATAGTGTTTGGAATTGCAGCTTCCAGGACAAATAATTGGAGCTGGTGAGCTTGAGAGGAGCCTGTGCCGTGACATTGATTGTCACCAGGTTGGGCAGGCTGGTGTGAGAGTAGCTGGTGGGGTTTTGATCAGTCATGATGATGAGAAGTAGGATGATGAAAAAAAAAAAAATTAAGGATGCTCTGATACCATATAAGAAACGTTGGAATGCCTTGGAATCTTGCTGCCTTTATTAACTCAATGATGATTTATATACAGCCATGGAGAGTACAGCAAGAATGCATGATAAGCTCTCCTAACAACTTGATGATAAAGGATTAATTCAAATTCAAACTGTAGAGTCCTAACATCATAAGTATTCCTGAAGACCAGCACAGAGTCCTAACTATACAACATCAATATTCCTGAAGACCAGCATTGTGATTGTTGCTGGCTGACAAATACAACTGAAAAAAATAAAAAAAATTATAAATTAAATAGGATAAAAAAATCATAAATCAACTACACTACCATAATTTTTAATAGAATCTTCTTTTAGTATTTATTCTCTCAGTCCACCGGTATGGATTTTACCGACGGTCTCATTAATTAAAACACTTCGTTGGAAAAATTTTCATCGGTGATTTGTGGTCTGTTGGTAATATCATTACCAATGTGTTTACTGAAGGCAAAAGCACACCAAAAAAAAATTATTCGTTTCATTTCGTCAGTATTTCCATTGGTGAATACAACATATCACCGATAGAAAAACCGTATGTAATTCTATCGGTGATTTTTTTTCACCTTCGGTATTTCTCTCGGCGAATTTGATATATAACTGACAAAACAATCACATGCAATTTCGTTGGTGATTAAATAGTGGTAGTGACATTTGCAGTAATTCTTTCCAACTCTTTGGAATATACCGATGGACTTAATCCGTCGGTAACACCATCAGTAATAATTTAATTTTTTTTTAAAAAAATCTATGAAACAAAAGTAGAAAACAACTAAATTAATATAAGAATAAAATATTTATTACAAATTTAAACATTTATAAGTTCAAATACAATTAATCTAAAATAAAAGCATTGAAGGAGGAGGAGGAGGAGACGAGTCTTCTTCAGGACCATGAGGCTAATAAAAGGGAGCACATTTACCACCCATGTGTGATTTCATCTCCATTACCAATTGGCGGAGTTCGGCTGTCTCAACACTAAGTCGTGCATAATCAGCAGTAAGATGGACCATTTGAGCTTGTACTCATTGGTCTAAAATCGCCTCGAACTTCAGAGTTTGAGTGCTTAGAACCGATTGCGAGCATCCAACGATTGAAACACTGTAAGCCATTTGCAAGTCTTCGGTCATAGTGTTAAAGAGACCGTACACCTAATTTTTATTGGTTCCACATGACGATCCTGCCTCCAATCACAAATCTGGATCAAGATCCAGATGGGTTGAAGGATCGTCTCCGTATCTTTTTTCAACCAGATGTTATATGTATCTTGAAAAAAAGTTAGCAAATTAAAAAAATAATAACTTAAGAAAAAAATAGTTGAAAACCAACATCCATAAAGTGCTAAGCTTGACTATCGACGAGTTGCTGCACCCTTTTTTGATGGTCATCACTCTGCACGTGCATTTCCACAAAAAGCTCTATCGAGCTTGACTCGCGTTCAAGAACTGTAGCCGAAAGAGAAAACTATTGTTGGTTAAATATATTTATAAAAAACAACAAATAAAAAATGGATATAATAAAAGAAAAATCTTACCATCCATTTCCAATGCAAAAAAAAAAAAGGAAAGGATCGCTGGTGTGCGTGGTAACAAAATCGTGAACATGTTTGTTTTGGTTCTCCACATCAGACTGTGACTATCCCACAAAATGCTCAAACATCACATGCTCAATATATATATTCTGCCCATACAGCCTCCGAGACATACGACAATCTGACATCCTTCCAAACCGCCACATCCTTTCAGCTTGGAAGCTAGCTCTCTTTCTTTCGCATATATTTTTGGCTTTTCTTTTGCACCTCGTACCAAAAATCACGCAGCCTATATAGTATAAATGAATTATCTGTTAGTAAATAAAAAATAAAATTAAAGAAAAGGATTAAAAAAATTTATCTTGATTTCAATCTTACCTAATTGCAACGTGATTCTCCTAAACCCTCATGGTAATAACGTTGTCAGCTTTATCCCATTAAAATTTTTCTATGCAGTTAAAATTTGTAAGAGAAAAGTTTCATTAATTTAATAAACTAACAGAATTAACATAATAATAATAAAAATATTTAAGTTAATACTAATCTGAAACCTTCCAAACCATGCATAAATTATAGGTTTTTATTCAGGATGTTTGGAAACCTGACTCCACTGAAATAATGGAATTTTCCTCGATGATTCCATCGCCAATGTTATGGTTCTGACAACCTTAATGTTTTTAAACTTCAAATTATAATTTATTTTTCCACTGAGCCTGCTACTTCCGCATAAATGGATCCCGCTGTGAAGGGACCACCCTTCGATGTGGCTACATCGCTCACTCGACGAGCTCGCGTCGAGAGTGGTTGCATGTGTCTCAGGTGTCAGATCTTGGTCGATACCTAATGACTCATGATCATCGAAAGCGTTGTTAGAAGAACTAGCAGCGATCCTTCTGTACAACGTGCTATTGACTTTCCCCTAGGCATCTACACAAATTCGACAGCATCTCCCTTATACAATAGACTACCTAAAATTTTTAATACTGCAAATACACAATAATTTAAATTTGATTGCCATAAACCAATTGATTTTATTTAATTTGTTTCCTTGTCATTTAGTGAAGAGTTCACTCAACTTGTACTCAACCTAGTTTTTAGATCTTTTTTTAAAATTCTAGAGTTTGTTAGTGTTTCCATTAGTGTACAATAGTTTGGTTAATTGTTTCCAATAATTTGGTTAATTTTTTAAAATTAAATAATAAAAGTGTCTTATTTTTTCTCTCTTGTAATATTATTTACTTACTTTTCATAATTTCACATTTCAACATTCATACACAACTCATGCATTTCTAAACAATATTCAAAACATCAAAAGCAACCCAATTTGGCATATAAATAAAGAATTTCATAAACCCTTAATTTATAACTACTCGAAATTATATCAATTAACTCTTAATTTTCAACAACTCAAAACCTTAAATCACAAAGTATACAAACACAAAATTAATCAATAAATTAAACAATATATTTAACCAATTGAACCCTAATTTATAAAAATCCAAAATAATAATTAAGATTAATCCTATACATTTAATTTAAATTGAACAAAAATATTGAAAAAAATATAGAAGTTTGGACACATGTCAATTTTTTAGTATCATAGACTAAGTGGTTTTATCATGAAATTAGCAGCATAAAAGTTCTCTTTCAATCTATTTTTTTTAGGTAAAATGCTTTTTGCTCATTCAACAATTATGTCATAACCAGTCTCACTCAACCCATGATTTGATTTGATAGGGAACACCTATATAACGACTGATAATTTACTCTGATTTATGCATATCAAGGATATATTTGATTGCCCAGTAGATTTGAAGTGCTGAAAGCTAAGTCTTGTTGCTTTGAGGTGTCGTATACCTAATTTTTTGAAAGCTATCCCTGCAGGAATAAGATGGATGACCTTCTGCAATATGCCAAGAAGCATGCACAATCATACATATCAAGCACAGATAAAGGCAAAACCTGACCTTTTCAATGTGTCATCCAAGTTTTTCTCTTCTTTATAATTGAATGCCTCATCAAATCCCAGCTTGTTCTTCAGCAAATCAACCTTGTAAGAAATTAGAAACAAGAAACAGCAAATTGTTGAAACTGGGTCATCTTGAAGGCAATACAGAAAGAAAACTAGTCATGACAACAAATGATAAGATCAGGTTAAAGAAAAGCTGATGTTATGCTACAAATGGATATGCTCTTGATAGGACTTGAGAAGTTGGAAATCACTATAAAAAATCCATGGAAAGTTCAGGCCAGCAGACCCGATGTTAATGTCATGCGTGTTCAACTCTGTAAATGTATGAATCAGGACTCAGCATGTAATTGTATAGAAAAATGAAATACCTTTTCTGGACTTCCTGCACTACCAACCACATAGCAGCCCATCAATTTTGCTAGCTGCCCGACAAGCTGACCTACTGCACCAAATGCCGAAGAAATGAAAACAGTCTCTCCTTTCTTAGGAGCACAGAACTCATAAAAACCAACATAAGCTGTCAAACCAGGCATACCTATGGAGAAGACACAAAAACACCTTTAGTGCTCCAAAATCTTTCAGCAGTTTGTTGATCAAATTCTTGAAAACTTACCGAGAACTCCCAAATAGTAAGATAAGGGTACATCTGAGTGTTGGATTTTAAAGAGAGTTTCAGGTTCTGTAATTAGACTGTACTCTTCCCATCCAGTTGTTCCCCAAACAAGATCACCCTTTTGGAAATCAGAGTGTCCAGATTCAAAAACTCTACCCACTCCATAACTGGCCATCACCTGCAAAGAAAAATTCTCAGCAGAAAAGGGTCAGTCTGTTACTACAATCCTGGAAATTTGAGTCTGGCCGTCTGTATATGAAAGGAAGAGAAGAAGGGAAGATGTAAGACTTACAGAACCAGGGGAATAGGAAGAGAAGTAGCCAGGTTTTTCGATCTTCGTGGATCGAATATACTGGTAAGGATCAATGGAGAGGTAAAGAACCTTCACAAGAACTGCATTTGAACCTTGTGGTACTTTCAATTCTATACTTTCGGTTGTTAGATGAAGGTCTGATTCTTTTGGGAAACCGTTGATGTAGTCTTTGAGTATCAACTTCTTGTTTCTCACAACATTTCCAGCACCACCATCAGTCTCCATTGATAATAGCAACTCTAATCAAATCCTGCTAATCTATCTGGAAACTAATGAAAAGAGACTTGTCATATATATATTGATATGAGCTGCGAAGCAGCCACATGTTTGCCATGAGTCATGACCTCACTATTCAACAAAAAACACTACAAAAATTCATCAATTTTATACTATTTAGAGTTAAATATATTTTTAAAATACATTCAAGGAGAAGTTATCACACTTTTAAACTATGTATTGATATTATTATAATGCATACTGCGGCATCACAACAATCATTTTTCTA
>Ga0325410_1006659_pt1 | contig 12670 bp, 5 predicted proteins | sample PopdelMetagenome_16_FD_206182 | JGI IMG/M metagenome (GOLD analysis project Ga0325410, IMG submission 206182) | Populus deltoides microbial communities from Bellville, Georgia, United States - Xylem-PdIQD-R3 | ecosystem: Host-associated > Plants > Phyllosphere > Stem > Wood/Secondary xylem... | reverse complement strand
AGGGCCTGTATATGACATGTGTCACACATTCAAGAGTACATATACCATGTCATCTCATAAACTAATTTCTTACAATGGAAGGATGCTAAAGGTAGATGTATTTTGAATAGCCAAATTCATAAAATGGTATTTTGATGAATAGTATAAATATAATTTTTATTTTTATATATATTCTAAGAAGAAAAAGATATTTGAAAAGCTAATTGTATTGGAACGGAAAAAATAAGTATTTTATTTTTTTTAAAGAGTTTGATGTTATTTTTTCTTTTTTATATGGTTATATTTAATTGATTTATATTTTTTATTGGTTTCTCTTTATTAGTTTTGACTTTTGTAAAAGATATGGAAGAATGGCATTTGATATTTTTATTTAATCGCATGTAAAACAAGCATCAAAGAGCTAAAAATAATATATTTTAACTTTTGGCTTTTCATTCTTTTACACCTCTTGGTTTGCTCAAACAAAACAAAATAAAAGTAAAGAGACTCAGGACTCAGTCAATATATATATATATATATATATATTTTGCAATACTTCAGTTAAAACATTCAAAGAGTACAGAGATTGAATAATGAGAAAAACTCAAACCCTATTGCTTAAAACTACTAATAGATCGTAACATTAAACCAAAAAAGCATTGTTATTTTTACAATTTAAATTCTAAAAACACATCATTATATATCTACAAAATGCAAAGATTGATCATGTTAAAGTTAGCATAATGAATGGTTATTACAGAGGAGAATGAGCACTATCAGAAAATTGACAAATATAAACAGAAATACTGATGAAATTTTTACCATCAATAAATCAAAGTAACATTTACCAACATAATAATTCCTTGTTATGTCTCTTGGTATATATCAACAGAAAATTTCTGTTAGTGTATATCAGGGAATTATAATTGGAAATGATGGAATGAAAAAAAAAATGACATGTTATTATTACCAAGGAATTGAACCCGTCGCTAATATTTATCGATGAATCCGTCAAAAGTTTTTTAAGTTATAACCTAGAAATCGACCCCCTATCTCCCTTCCTCATTTCTTCTTCTTCTTTTTCTTTTATTTTTTTATGCAAAAAACAGTAAACTCCCCTCCCTATTTTATTACAATTCAAGCTCTCATCATCACAAATTCGGCCACCTTGATATTCATTATGTCAGTATCCCTCTTCTAGATCAAAGTCTTTTGAGGATTACCCATATCATATAAGCATAACTATTCTTTTTTTTTTTTGTAAATCATTTTTAAAATGTTAATTTTCTTTGCATTTTGATGTAGTGTATGTAGTTTGTTTGTGTTTACTTATTTTATAGCCTTTTCCAATAGAAATTTGTTGTATAAATGTATAATTTGTACATGTTAGAGTTTGTTTGAGATTTTAAAAATTATGTATGTAATTTGATGAAATTAAGTTCGATTTTGTGACTTAGATGTTTTTTAATAAAATAAATAATGACTTATTTAATAGATACGTTTTATATTTTATCAATTTTATTGTTAAGTTGAAAATTTTAGTAAATATGGAGAAACTTAAATTTTTGTATAAAATCGATAATAATTTAAGGGTACTAATAAAATAGATTGAATAAATTTGAGTTAAACCAATGATAGTTAATTAGTTAGGTATCGATAATCTGTTTAGTTCACATAATTAATTAATACTTGTTATCATCAATATTCTGTATAGCTTTCATATAAGTAATGGATAATCGTTCTTGAATGTATTAAAGTTTCACTCAAAGAGTTACGTGGGATGAATTATTGTAATGATATTAAGGGTTTTATTAATTAGTCATTGCTTAATTCAAAAAATATTAATACAGGTGGTTATAAATGTCCATGTTAAAGGTGTAAAAAAAAGAGAGTTAGAGTTTAAATATACCATAACAGTTGAATGATACGCAGTTAATTTATTTATTTATTTTATAACAAATTCTTGTTATAATTTCTTTTTTTTTCCTTGAGATGCTTTAGGTGACATTTTTCTTTGAAAAAGTCTTATTACTAGACAACAAAGTAATGAGAATTGATTCTATGGTGATAGTGAACAGTAACAAAAGATATGAAGTCAATTTAAGTTGAATAACTTCAGAACTATCAAAGATGCAATGAATACAAAATGATGCTTCTCTGAATTTTTAGGGATCTCTTTTCTGGAAGGGGTTTTTTTTTTTTGGGGGGGGTTAATATTCCTTTAATCAAACAATACAATTATATTATAAGGCTACACAAAAAAAAATAATCACAAAAAAACCCTACGTAGGATATCATTTTATTTATATGATAAGTGATGATGCCATATATCACTTACAATATTAATTGGTACAAAATTTATGTTTTTCATGTAAGTTTTATTTGGCTATAAGAAGTTTATTTTCTTATAAATGTATTAATTTGGATATGAATAATATAGTCAAAGTTATTAAATTTGGTTAAACACATGACCCGACCCAAGGATTGGATCACGGGTTGACCAGGATTTAAAACAATGTTGTATAAAAATTAAAAAAAGTTAAAATAACTTTATTTTTATTTTTTCTTAAAAAAGTCAAACCGAGTTTTAATCGGGTCGACCATGAAGCATATTGACACGCCAAGTTGACCAAGTTTGATCGTTTTAACTCCTATTTGGTTTAATTTAAAACTCATTCCGGACTAGATTCTAGGTCGGGAATCACCAAGTTGATCTGTCAGCTCGACCATGTTTAATAACATACCCACTTTCTTGGCCTTTTTATATGCCAAAGTAGTTCCAATCACTAGCTTCTTTAGAGAAAAAAAAATTCATAGAAAAATATTGATTTTTCCTAACTAATAAGATTTGAACCATAGTTGTACATGTAAAATAAGTCTTTCATGGAATAAGAAATACTCCAATGCTTAAGTTAGCATTTGATTTTGTTCTATCAAGTGACAAGAAGATAAAAATTTAAGAGTAAAGAAGAGATGTGTGTTCTTTATGCAGTGAATAAATGGTAAGTATAGTATTTTTGGATGAATAATCTTTTGAATCTACCCTGTCTCAAAATAAAAAATATATATATAGCTTTGAAAATATCTAGAAAACATATTAAAAATATATGACGCATGATAGTAATTAATAGCACCATGTAAATATTACTATTCATCAAATAATATTTATGAATATTAAAACAATGCCAAGGAAAAAGAAAGAAGGGGAGGGGAGGGAGGAATCTACCTTGTAACTCAAATGAGTTGAAAAGGTATTACTCACTTGTAATGAATAGTTTCACCATCTTTTTTCTCTTTTATCGAAGAAAAATGAGGGAAAAAGAGAAGGGATGGAGCATAATTTGATCGTGTCCGAGGACTCGATATTTATTTTGAATGAACTTTGCATAATAAATACTATTCATTCATGAATAATAAACGAGATTATATCAAGCTAAGGGATGAGAGAGAAAGTAAAGAGAGAGAGGAGGAGGTGGAACTCGGTCTGAATAATCAATAAATAGTATGATCAAACCAGAGATCCACTCTGAATTAATTTTACATAGTAAATACTATTTATAAATAATAAATGAGACTATACTAACCTAAAAATAAAAAAAAAAGGAGAGGATGGAATCATGGCACAACCAGGTGTGTTGGACTTGGTTGGGTCAAGGGCCCAATCAAGCTGCTTCTTTTTTTTTTTTTTCTTTTTGGTTGTATTATCAGGTAGCTACACCTAAGAAATTAGTAGACTGGAGAATAAAAATAAGGGACCGTCTATTATTATAGATGTAGATTACAATATTTATAGCTCATGTGATTATTCAAGGATAGAGCAACGAAGTACAGGAATGTTCTTTCTTTTTCTTGATTTTTTAATATAGCTAGAAGCCTCGTCTCACCCCCTACATGTAGCTTGTTCTAACCAATCATTCTCGTCGTGAACAGATCGAAGCAAAGCATACAATTTCTCACTACTTCAAGCATGGCATCCCTCTTTCCTAGCTTCTTCGGCAGCCAAAGGACCAATGTGTTCGATCCGTTTTCTTTAGACATTTGGGATCCTTTCGAGGGCCCCATTGGCCCATGTTCCTGCCTCAACACAAGAAACATCAGCTTTTGTCAATGCAAGAATCGATTGGAAAGAGACTCCAGAAGCTCACATTTTCAAAGCTGACCCTTCCAGGGTTAAAGAACGAGGAGGTGAAAGAAGTTAGAATCCTGCAAATCGGTGGAGAGAGGAGCAAAGAACAGGAGGAAGGAAAGGAATGATAATTGGCATCGAATTGAGAGGAGCAGCGGCAAGTTTTCACGGAGGTTCAGGTTGCCTGAGAAAGTAAAGATGGATCAGGTGAAAGCCAGCATTGAGATTGGTGTGCTTACTGTGACCATTCCTACGGAGGAAAAGCAGCCGGAGGTCAAGGCCAACGAAATTTCCAGCTAAAGGCCACATTCGCTTCAAGAATTCAAGGAAAATAATTCCCGAGGAAGACTTATATAAGATTGGCATGGGTAGCATCCCCTAAGCTATGTCATCAATTTTAAAGCAAAAATTTAATCATAGAACATATGATAAAAAGAAATATGAACTTTTATAACATTATACTTTAGCAATATAGGGTTTGTCAAGACATCGTTCTGTTAATTCTCTCAAGGAACATATGCATGGAGGTTCTACTCTAGTGTTACATCAGTCTGTGCATTGGTTGAAGGATATCACCTCAATATGTAAGCAAACTGATCTCCCCTTAGCAGCCAAGAACTTTAATTAGTGAAACTCCAATCCGTATCTCCTCCAGTCTCACAACTAGTATATGCATGAATACTAGAGTTCAAAACCTCCGGATCTCAGTTAAGAACAATTGGAGGAAGTGGGCACCCCTCCACATTGAAAAACACACATCGATGCACTATCAGCCGTTTACTGATAAAAACTGCTTCACATTTTGAAGATAGCCATTATCATATGGATTTTTGAACATGACCCTAGTAAAGCTTTCCCCTGGATCAGGAAGATAAAACTCAAATTACACACGAGGCTATAGATATTAATCACCAGTAACAATATTGAGAAATATATATACCTGGTTGGGATTGAATGACAAATTGAAACTCTGGGTATTTCTTCCAGTTTATCTGAAGAAGGATGCATTAATCATAAATATCTATATTGCAAAATGAACAGTGTACTTTAGAAAGCATTTCCATACATCAGTCAGAAAATTGCGAAGCTTCAACAGAACATGTTGAACTAACAATTTACTCTCAGGTTATTTTTTCTATTTCAAACTATATGTTAGTCAGAGCGGTGGGCAACTCAATTAGAACTTGTTTATGTAGAAACCTACAGAGTATAGAGCTGAATACTCAATCCCTATTCTTTCCTTCACACACAGATACACAACTCTGACACAATTTGCTGTCCTATTGTTGCACTTTTAAATCAGAACTTTCTCTTTTATAGCATCACAGATGAACTTACCCATTCGTCAGTCCTGATGTTGAAGCATATACAATACAGATGCCATGTGAAGAACACCCCCTACATATACAAAACAAAAAATATTATTTATAAATGTGAAGCGGCTCTTTTCATTATCTGTTACTACAGCTTTAGGAAAATAACAGAATGAAAAATTAGATGAAACGTGTAGGAAACCTGCCATATCACTTGGAGAAGAGAGAATAACAATGTGCTAACAACCAAGCTGCCAGCTAGATCAGTCTACCAAGGATCACATACATAAATGCATAAACAGCAGAGGCACTAGTGGCTTCCTTAAAAGAACTTTAGAATCATAGGACAATAAACAGTAAAAGTAACATCTGCTGTACGATGACTTACCTCAAACAAAGTTCCACCTAGAATCTGGGATCCTCTGGAAACTGAATAAGGGATACGGAAATAAGCAGATTAGATGAGTTTACACCCTAAACCCAGCATGCTCATCTATCTGAATTATTGACCCATGATCTATCCTTAGGGACGGTCGAAAAACTGTAATCATCATAATTTGAGACATAAAATGTAAAGGAAATACAAGTGCAATTCCATACAAGATCAAGGAGGCATGAGCTTACACTGGGACGAGCAAAAGATGTAAGAAGCTTCGGTGGTAAGGAATCCAGCTAGAAGAATCATGAAGAGGACATAATTGTTCTGTCCTGCAGTGTAGTGACATTAAGGATTAAAAAGTTCCAAAGTGTATAAACTAACAGATCTTTGACAAGAGAGACAGTATTCTTATCAATTTAACAAAATGATGGGTAAGTTACGTTGGAAATTGCGTGGATCAGATAAGAATTACCTATACAGTTACCAAAAGCAGGACAATGGTGATCAAATCCTTTTATATATGCTTTGCAGCTCTTACAATACCTCACCCTCTTGAGTAGAGCAGAACCCTGTGATAGAGAAGGCACCATCCCATTACAAAGCAACAGTAAAGCATGAATTGAGCTGGAAACAAGCATGAATTGAGCTGGAAACATGAAGTAGTTTGAAAGTGGTGACTGAATATCAAAGTTTGAAATAAGTAAAGAGCTAGGGAGAAAAGAAGAACAGAAGAAGGGGAGAAGGGGAGAAAAGAAGAACAAAAGAAGAGAAGAAGGACCAAATAAGAGCCAGGGGTCAGAAAAGCCAATGAACAATAAGAGTCCAAAGAATATACTGGCATGTAAATGTGAAGGAATATACTTTAAAAGCTCAAACAAAGAAAAGCCCACCAGCTTAATCTAGTTCATTATTGCGTGATTGGATGTTAATGGAGAAACTGAGCGCTCCAGATTATTTAAAGCAACACTAGTATGGAGCCAAAAGAAACATTAAATTGTTGATGATCAAGATACATTATATTGAAAGCATTTTGTCCAGCTTTCTGCTACTTGGACCTATCAAACCATTACATTTCCTTGAAAGCATGTTTCTGTCTGCATTGAGAGGCAAATATAAATAAATAAATAAACACAAAGCTATCACATCTCCTTTTGAGTAATTGAAACTAAAAAATAAAACGGGAAAGGAGTAGCTAAGACAGACATGGTAACAGAAATCTTGATGAATTCAAGATTATAAAATAAAATGAAATTGCAAGTAGCCCATACAATATACCCCTTGGTTAAGTCTCTAGCTCCTCCTAAGTTTAAAAAAAAGAATGATCTCCTCTCAGGTGAAGTTCCTTTCATTTGTAGTTCAGTTAAAATTTATAACCTCGTTATGAGCTTCAACTCCGAAAGCTTTAGTTTCAATGAGCTTGTTCGCATCTGAAGATCCATGAGTTACCAAACCAGGATCACTTGATAGGATACTGCAATTAAGAACACACGGCTTGATGATCAGATGACCAGAAAAAACTTCAGATAGAAAATTTCTTCCCCTGTCCCAGATAAATATAAGAGGTGAAACTATGCGGGGGATAGAGAGAGAGAAAACAACCTACATACACCAAGAATGAGCAGGGTAACCTCTATGTTGAACACAATACTGATGAAATACGGAATGGCTGCGAAACAAGGAAAACAAGAAGTCATAAACTTGCAAGAATCAGCTAACAATTTTAAGAGTTAGTTTCACTAAATATAAAATTGGATTTATTCCCCCACAATCACCACTGTTAGTTCATATACATCAATTATCCCATTTGTAGCACTTCATATGGCAGGCTTAGTCATAAGCATGAACCTGAACCCCGCATCCCTGCCTTCTCCCTAAATTCTTTGCATTTTTTTCCCTAAACACACCAGAGAGTCAGGTGGTTAAACTTTGGAATACAAATCTTTATAGTGTCAAGATTGTTTAGAACATTTATGTAGGCATATAAAGCCTCCTTCGATGAAGTGAAGTTAAAAAAAGAAAGTCTGCAGCTTTTGGCTTAAATTGGGATTTTCGGTGCAATCCTAACTCCAGCCATGGTGCCAATGGAACATTCAGCTATCCTTCACTGTGAAACCTAACGGGTTTCCTTTTTTTCCCCAACACTTGAATACAATCCTGTTAGAATTTATATTACATTTTCTATCCTAAAAACTCTCGAAAAGTTTCCTTTAAAAACCCTAAACTTGCTACTGACATTACCAAAGTTGCTGCTGTGAACCGCCCCTGAACTTGATGGTTCTGATATTACACCTATTCCAACTTTAGCTCATATAAACCCCAGTCCCTTACACATTCCAACACCATTTAGCTTCTTTTTTTTAAATCCATCCTTCAGCTCTCTGCATTAATTTTTGACATAAAATCAATTTCTCCAAGTTGTCCTCAACCCGAAAACTAAGTAATGAAACTCGATAAATTTAATAACAATTGTGCCTGTGCAGATATGAATTCTTTCACTATAAAGATAGAAGGGATATAGCCCACAAAGAAGACAAAAATTTTGCTTCAACAATTCAAAACCCAAAACCCCAGAAGATTATGAACTAGTAATGAAACAAAGAAAAGGTAAAAATGCAATCACCTTGTCTAACAATGAAGATATAGACAGCCCAAATAAAGATTAGATTAAAGAAAACGAGTGCTGGAGCGGATGCATAAACTCCAACAATCCGCCTGCACCATCTCCCTAATCCCAAAACGAACACTAGCACCACAACTGTCAAAAACCAAACAAGGTTTCAAGTCTTCAAGTAAAATAAAATAAAAAATTCATGCAATACCAAATATGTGAAGAGAGAGACCTGAGAGTGTCAGTTGGACGAGTAGAGAGGAAGCAGGGAAGAAGTGGGGGACTAAAGTCAGAGCAAATTGAGTTAACAAAACCAATACGCACGAAACTGTACATCGCCCAATTTGTTTGAAGCAACTTACTAACACCTTCTTCTTTCTTTGATCCTGAATTTGTTGCATTTCTGCTTTGCTTGATTTATTTTACCTTCTCTTTTTCCCCCCTAACTCTTTGATTCTTTTTGCTGCTGGTTTCATTGAAGCTGCTTGCCTGTGGCTGCCCATATGATCAGGGGCCTTGGAGTATAAAACCATGTTTATTTAAAAAAAATATATATTTATTTTTTATTAAATTACTTTGATGTATAAATATAAAAAATAAATTTATTTAAAAAATATATATTTTAAAAAAATAACTTTCACGACATTTGAAAAACTCACTTTGTCTAATGAATTTGATTCAAGGTAGTTGTATTTATTCTAGTTTTATTAAAAGCGGTACCCGCAGATACAATTCAAAATTAATTTGCTTGTAATAAAAAATATTTTGATATTGTAAATTTATTTAGAAATTTTGTGTTTTTTTAAATTCATAAAGATAAACATATTGTTCACTCAAAATGCTATTTGCATTGCAAATAGGATTTCAAGTAAATTTTTTAACAAGAAAAAAAAATCATTGAATAAATGAAAAATAAATATTATTTATTCTTTATAAATAAACTAATAAATATATGAAAGGATAAGTCCAAAAAAAGTTATTAACACTTATTAAATATTAAATTAAAAGGTTGATTTTTATAATAGAAATAAAAAATAGTTGTGTATTCAAATGTTTTACATCAACTATTGTTTTATTTTAAACATTTTTATTTAATTTATTTTAGCGGCTAAATGTTATTATTAATAACAAATAATTTTTATTTTTATAGAACAATCATATAAATACAATTAATTCTTATAAAATATAAGAGGAAAGAAATTAATACAAATCAAACTAACTCTTTAAAATACCATACAACTTAAAAAAAAAATAAGAAAATTAATATTTAAATAGAAACCGTTAATGGAAAGGGGTAAAAATATATTAAAAATATAAAAAATAAAAGAGGTTAAGCATTGATGAGTCAAGATGCCTAACCTTGATAAAAATACCTAGGCCTGCGCTTGGTTTTATTTTCATTAAATGTGAATAACATGTCCTCCTTTCCTGTATTTTTTTAAAGTATGTTACTCGTTACTGCAAGTAACATCTTGCCTTTTTTTCAGTCACATTTAATGATTGGAATATCAAGATTCTAAAACCCAATTCTAGTTTGTTTTTACCAAGAAAAAACTACTTAACATCTCCAAAACATCTAAAAATCACTCTAAAAAACTAAAATAAACCAAACGAAACCGTTCAACTTTTCTCATCATTGATACAAAGGTTTTTTTTATTTGGTGGTTAACCAATAACTTTCTCTCTCATTCATATTTTCTCAACAAGTTTCTCTCTCCTCTCTCAAACCACCAAACAAATAAACAAAATAATTTTTTGGATCGGAATAAAAATTGTAAAAACTTAAAGATTATTGGTTTACATTGCATCCCTCTATCTTTTAATTTTATCTTTCCTTTACATTTTAAAAATTTATCTCATAGAATTAAACCACAAAGAGATTAAATAAAAAATTAAGATGAAATTAAAAAAAACAAAAAAAACAAGTTATTCTACTTGCATTGATAATTATAAAAAAATAATTATTTGAAATTCAAAAAAACATTTTCATCCACTATTATTAAACTTAACCCCAACTTGGTGAGTTGACTTAACACCCGGTAGACTCATTCATATCATGAACCAAGTCTCAAAAAAGTTTAATTTTTAGTTAATTTGACGAATTAATCTATAATCAGGATAAAAATTATTGATTTTTTTTAAAACAATAATTTTTTCAAAAAATAATATTATTGATAAGATTAATACACCCATATATTCTAGACCTTGCACCAAATTGAACCTAAATTAGTTTTAATAACTATGAATTAATTGGGGCAAGAAAAGCACATCGCATACCCTTCTATTTGCAGCATGACTCCATCAATCAAAGCTCCCATGACATCATAATCTAATGCCTCAATTTATTTTTCTTTAAGAACTAGGAGGGTATATATGAAATTGATGGCAAAGGATTTGAGATCTGTATAACAGGTCTCGAGTTCGATTCAGGACGTGCACCTCTTGTAAGAGCCTGGGACAGCCGGGGTTTTACTCCCTCACCTGGACCCACAAAGTACGCTTTCCGAGGAGTGAGGTTTCCTCAAATCCAAAAATACAAAAAGTATATATGAAATTGAGAAATATAGAAAAAGTGATGTACAGATATTTTATCAGACTAAATTTATTTATATAAACTTATGTTTGAACATATTTATGAATGGTAAAATGTCAGTCTTGTTAATTGAAATAATTGATCTTTCATAAAACAATGACTGTAACATGTGTTTGTATACAGAGAAATCATATCAAAATTTTGTTTATGTAACACTGCTCAAAATATAGACAGATAGAACGAAATATCATGAAAATAATCGATGTTACAGAGACTTTGCAAAGACTCCGAGGGATCTTAGGTCTTCTAGGCTCTAGTTTTCATGTAATAATTTATTTTTAGTGAAAAATAATTTGTTTTTTTTTTACCCGCGTTACATCACAAGTTTAATTATTTTCTTTCAACCTAAAAAAATATAAAGATATTAAAACATTAAAAATTTGATTTATACTAACCGAAAAGCTTTTTAAATACTTAAATGGTGACATATTACACAATATGTTTTTTTAAAAGATATTAGAATAACGACATATTGGATTGACTTGAATAATTATGGTTACCATGCGAAACTCGCAACGTGGGTTTGGATAGTGACCGTGGAATCCATAGAAAAAGAAAATAAAAAGCCCAATTATAAAGAACCAAGTATTGAAGGTCAAAAGTTATAAAAAAAAAAGTTAATTTGAAAGAACAAAAAAAAAAATGACTTCAATAAGCCTATTTTAATGGTTACTTGGTTGGTGCAATGCCTTGGGTTGGACAAACTTTTCATCCTAAAAAAATAGTTAAGGCGACACTAGGATTTTTACATAAACAAAAGAAATTTGAGATTCACGTCATTGAATTTAATAAGTTTGATTAATCTAATAATATATACAAAAATAAAACAACCTTAATTTAATAACATGAAAAACCAAGTAAACCCAAACAAATCCTCTAAACCAAAGTTAATCTTGCAACCCGTAAAGTCCTAGACTTGAGCTCAAGCAAGAGCCCAATTCCAAACTAATTTAATTTTGAAGAATAAAATTGAAAAAATAGCAATAAAAGAAATAAGGATCAAACATGAAAAAATAAGGATGAAATCGCAAGAAATAAATAGGATTTATAAGTCATCTTAAGAAAAAAATAAAATAAAAGGAATGGGATCGAATTTGAGAGGTGAGAAACTAAACGAGGATAAAATTGAAAAAATCTTTTAATTTAAAGTCATCTTAATTTTGAACGGTTGCAATTAAAAGAATATGGAATGAATCTAAAACGAAAAAAAATTTAAGGGCTGGTATGATTTTTTTCATGAGAAGTGTGCAAACTAAGATAGAGGAGAGAAAAATAAAAGGGAAAAAAATTGAATCAACGCTAAATCAAATATAATCACCATACACATATTATCTATGAAGAAAGATAACACCGAAACATATCAAATGACACGGCAAAATAATTTTTTCTACTTCAAGAGTTAGCCACACATGTCACTTGAATGCGACAATAGCATACGTTAGTAGCTTGTTATTTTTTTTAGTTCTATATATCAAAAGATAACACCACCCTTGAGATCAAATAGTTATTGCTAAAAAACAATTATGAAATGATGAATTTATCCTCGCAAAGTATCTTTGAGAATTTTGATTACAAGCACATTACAAGCACAATAGAGTCAATACACTGTGCTTTTAAAAAAATTAAAAAACCAAGAATGCTCTTGGCTATAGCTAAGTGATATTTTGCTTTT
>Ga0325410_1006656_pt1 | contig 12673 bp, 6 predicted proteins | sample PopdelMetagenome_16_FD_206182 | JGI IMG/M metagenome (GOLD analysis project Ga0325410, IMG submission 206182) | Populus deltoides microbial communities from Bellville, Georgia, United States - Xylem-PdIQD-R3 | ecosystem: Host-associated > Plants > Phyllosphere > Stem > Wood/Secondary xylem... | reverse complement strand
ATCTTTTTATATTTTATACTTGTTAAAACTAAAAAAAATAATTATAAATAACATGAAATTGATAAAAAAAAATTCAAAAATTATTTCTTAATTTTTCAAAAAACGTTTCTCATCAATTAGCATATTAGTTTGTTGCATTAAAAAAAATAAAACTTAAAAAGACGAAAGAAATATATAAACCTTATGGAAATCTCTTAAAAATTATAACTAATTAAGGGAGCATAAGGGTACGTGGGATAGAAGATGTAAGAAAATTATCCTTCGAACCCAAAAGAAAAGTCAAATTAGATGGGCCCTACTCTCTCCTCCATGTCTGTCTGGGTTATGGAACAAAGAATATCTACCAACTCAGCTTTGAATTGCTACGAGTCCAAGTTACGACTCTCTGATTTGAAATATTTAATATTACATAGTGGTTGTTTTTAAAGTGTATTTTATTTAAAAATATATTAAAATAATTTTTTTATTTTTTTAAATTATTTTTAATACTAGCACATTAAAATAATAAAAAAATATAAAAAAATACAAATTTTACCCGATGCTTGTTTGGAACACGGTACATAATGGGACTTGTTTGAAAAAAATCCCCCCACCCAAATTTGAGAGGGACCAAGTTAAAATACTACTAGAAATAAAATACCATTGTGTACATGCTTATACATTTGGTTCTAGTAAAGTTGAAGGTAGAAGAAACTTGTAAAAAACAGCATATTACTTGCTATTTTAGATGCTAATTTCACAAAAACTAATACGAATCTTACCTGAATTAAGGGTGAAAATAAACCATTTATAAAATAATATAAATTTAATACATATAAATAGCTTCTTTTTATTTTTTATGATTTTAGCATGCATTGATGAGAAAATAAATAAAATCCATATTCAAGATTGCATTAGCAGTTGCTTGTTATTATTGAATACCTCTCCTTTATTTTTTAGAGGCAGGTTTATAATTTGTTAAGGACATGTATGAAAAACTTATAAGACTACAGGGACTAAAATAAAATCTCGCCCGACAGCTCCAGCCTCCTAAAATAAACAAATCTTGCAATAATTATATGCCATAAGATGACAAGTTGTGGCGTGTAGGAGAGCTTCGCCAAAGGAGGCGAAATAGGGAAAATAACTAGTTTCGTTTAAGGTATTTTTAGTTCTATTGTCTTTTTATTGTTGTCGTGGTGTAGAGTTGTTTTACTTAAAAATATGTTAAATTTATTTATTTTTATCAATTATTTTTCATTTTTAATGTTAGTATATTAAAAATAAATATTAATTCAATATTTTTTAAAGTGAAACGCATTTTTAAAACGCACTCAGAAATAGAAGTTATTACATCATGCATGTTTGAGAGTGTAGTAGAGGTTGCTTTTCAAAGTATTTTTTTGTTAGAAATGTATCAAAATAATATATTTTTTTATTTTCAAAATTTATTTTTGACATCGGCACATCAAAAAGATCCAAAAACATAAAAAAAAATTAATAATTTAAAGTGTAGTTATTCATTTTAGAGCCCCACATAAACATGAAAAAAAGAAGAAAATAATAAGAAATTGAAAAAATGTTAATATATATAAAAGAAGAACATCTCAGAAACGCCCAAGAAATTACCAAAGACTGGTTGAGGAGGATCAAAATACTTAAAGTTGAGAATTTGACAGTATATTTTTTACTGATGAAGGCCTTATTGGCAAGGAAAACTCAATTTAAGAAGCAAAATTCAAATTTTGGTGTTTAAGGACTCAATTAGAATTTTTCAAGGTTTAATTGAATTTTTTTAGGGCTTCATTGCAAGAAAAAATAATTTTTAAAGTCAACTTAGCCTTTAATTAGAAGAAATTAAAGTCTAGGGGTCGGGCAATTTTGAAAGAGTCAATTTGATCAAATCAAGGGCTTAATTACATAAATACTAAAGTTTGATGAGCAATTAGGGACTTGATTGAAGAAATCCAAAATCAAAGACCAAACTAAAAATGGTATGTGAATACAGGGGTTGAAATTGATCAAATCAGGGGTGAAATTTAAGAAATTTGATGCTTGTTAATCAATTGAGAGTAAAAACTCACAATTGCATAACCAAATACTAAAATGAAACAGGCGGTCAACTTTAGAGTTGACAATTGAGTTTGACAATGGTAGAATTTCATGAAATTAAAAGTTTAGAAGGCAATTAGAGGTGTAATTGAAAGCAATTTGGAGAAAATAGACTAAAATGAAGTTTGTCAAATCCCAAATTAAAAAACCTTGATTTTAAGGATAAAAAATTTACAAGGAATTTTATTCAAAATATTATTTAAAATGACATGATAGATAAAAATTTCAAGTTTATCCTAAAAAACCTTAATAATAATTGAGGACATTTTATCATTATAGATTAAGTCCTTGAGTTAGAAAACTAGGGTTTGTTCATTGTAACAAACCCGCTAGTGTGGACAAATAGAAGTAGAAGCATCATCAGATCATAACAAACAAAGAGAAAAAAACAATGCAGCTTAACTCAGGTAGGACGACTAAGGGTGCTAATACCTTTTCTTTATACAATCGATCTCTTGCATATAATCTCTTAAAGACCAATTATAGTTCATAATAACCATAATACTAGATGGTGACTCCCTTATCCAACCAAAGACCATTCTAGGACATTGCCCAGAAAGTGTCGTCGTGACGTCGTCCCCCCCTGCGAGGAGGGCACGACATAAAGCTAGAAAAAATATTTTAAAAGTATTGTCACAATCCGACCCAACCTGCCAGATATTGTCCGTTTTGGGCCTTACCATCCTCACAGATTTATTCTTGGTGACTACACATGGCCCCAAAACGCGTTTGACAAATCAACAACCAACACTACTAATAAGGCCAACTATTAAATCATTACTTGCCGATGTGGGATCTTACAATCCACCCCACTTAAAGAGCCCGACAACCTCGTTGGCACAATCGGACAGCTAGTGAGGCCGACTTTGATACCAAATGTCACAGTCCGCCCCAACCTGCCAGATATTGTCTGTTTTGGGCCTTACCACCCTTATGGATTTATTCTTGGTGACCATGCATGGCCCCAAAACACGTTTGACAAGTCAGCAACCGGCACTAATAATAAGGCCAGCTACCAAATCCTCACCCGTCGATGTGAGATCTTACAAGTATAATTAGACTGCAATGCCAAACTCCTCTTAAGGGGTGTTTAAAAATAGTGATAGAAGTTATTTTTCAAAATGCTTTTCATTTGAAAATTCATTAAAATAATATATGTTTTCAATTTTTAAATTTTGTTTATATCAGCACTCCAAAACAATAAAAAAACACAAAAACAAATTTAATTAAATTTTGCAAAATGATGGTTACACCGCTACGCCAAACAAACCCTTACTTGACTTTGGAGAAATTCTTCAACGGTCAACAAAGAGTTTAGTGTAATGCGATTTAGTACCTAAGTTTGTATGGTAGCTAGTGTCGTATAATACAAATTATCTTTTTAGCGCAATTGCGATCTTTTTATTATAATTACAAATGCAATTACATTACATTATAATTATAATTACAATTACAAATAAACTAAAACAAAAATATAATGTTACTGTTATACTTACTCTTTATTATCTCAAACAAGTACTTTGGATTGTTGTAGTGAAATTTAAGATACCTTTTCTTTCGTTTGGTTTTGGTCTTTAAAAAATTATACAGTAAACGATCATTGATTTTATTTTTTTTATTTCATCATATCATGTTATATTGTCATGGTTTTATATTTTAGGATTTGTTATGATTTTCACGCTTTAGCATAATCAAAGTTTCATAAAATAATCTAACATTAAATTAAAGGTCCATATTACAAAATAAAATTTTAGGTTATATTTAAAAAATTAAAACAAGGATCAAAATTAACAAGAAAAACAAAGGCTTTGAACTTGGTGAAAAAAAAATTAGTTTGGTCTTTGAAGTACTTTTTCCAAACTTAGTCTATATGGTTTAGGTCTTTACATTTTGACACTAAATTTTATTTTTATCACATTCAGTTCTTCAAAGGAGTGAGAAAGTTATTTAAAATAGAAAATGAGAGAGAAGGTATATGGTTGTCCATGTTACAACCACCAAAAAAATCTAATCTTAGTGTCATTTTGGTCATTTTAGATAGAGAAGTTCAATGAAAATGATATTGTTTTTCAAATATCATAAAAAAAAAGGTTTGGATTGGATTTATGGTTCTTAAACTCATTAAATAGTGTTTTAAGATTGAAAATGATTTTATAAAGGTTTCTATTGTACTTTTGAAGTCTTTTTATATTAAAACAAACCTATAGCACAGGTCATGAGATTCGGCTAACCTGATAAAAAAAAAAGAAAATGAAGAAAACTACAAAACGTAATTTTTTTAAGAAAAAACAATGTCGAATGATAAAACTAAAAAGGAAAATAAGTAAAAAAAACAAAAATGAAATGATGTCAACCTACATTAGCTTTTCAAACCCGTGACCTTGGTTATTCAACCAGAAGCATCATATATGAAAAAATCACAAAGCTCGATCTCCAACCAATTAAATGTTAAATGATGAAATTAAAAGAAAAAAAATTAATTATACGAAAGGATCCAAACCAAAAATAGCAATTAAAAGAACAAGGATTAAATTTGAAATAAAAATAAATTAGAAGAAAACCACATATTTTTTACTAGATGGTGAAATTTAAAAGAAAATTTAATTTAACTAAAGGACAAAAATTTTTTTGAAAGAACAAGGACTATATTGAAAAAAATATCACGAATTGGGATTAAAGGATATAATTCAAAACAAATAAAATTTTCACAAAATTGCCAAGAATAAAAATAAAAAAAAAATAAGAACTAAAGTTAAAATATCAATAATTAAGAGTAAAACTTTAGAATTTTGATCAGTTAGTACGATTTTTAAAGGGGTGAGAGAGAAAATGGGGGAAAGGACCACCGACGACAAATCGTCTCACCACTGCCGACATGTGCACGCCCCACCATAAAGAAAACATTGTGAAGATTATAATCACACAACGGAAGGTAGATTTTGGCCGTCTGAAGATGTCACATGCACAGCTAGAAGGTTGCAGGCACCTCCCAAGCCGGCATGTGCGATACAAGCACCGACTACTTTTTTTATTAAAATAATATTTTATATTTATTAAAATACCAAATTGCCCTCATTCAAGTTGATAATAACAATATATATATATATATATATATATATATATATATATATATAAAGTTTATGTATGCAAGCTTTCAAAATTTTGCTTTAAAGGGCAATTGAATCATTTTGTTGTGCATTAAAACATGAAAAATAAAAAAAAAACCCTATATGCCATTTTTTTAATTGTTTTTAAGGGTAAGTTAGTTATTCCATTGTGCTTTAAAAATGAAATAGAAAATTTCATCCATAACCAGTCGGATAATGATCAATGAGCCTTGTAAAAAGATTAAAATATCCTCAACATCAAAATCATTGGTTTTTTTAGAAACGGAAAAAATAATAATTATATTGTCAAAATAAATAGTAAAATGATTCTATGCCCATAATATTTATACATTCCGTTTTAGCTTTTTTATTAGTTATTTTTCTGCCCTGCGTTGCAGATTCGATATAGCATTTTGGATTCAATAAATTAGATAGCTAAATCATGAGGTTTTTTTTCACTATTCCAATCAAATAAGCTTTGGCAAGGTTACAGGAACCACTCAGCAGATAAGTTCAGCTAGTAGAACACAAACACCGAGTAAGTGTTTGATACCTTGAATTTTTTAAAAAAAACTTTAGATATTTAAATTATCTCCACGATTAATGAAATTTTCTGCGCAATGGTGATAAATTTTCCGATGATAATTTGTTTTGTGAATGGACGACTGATGGACCAGTTATCCTAGTATGGAATTGATGCCCTATGAATGGATGATTGGTGGTCCAGTTATCATGGTTTGGAATTGACGCCCTTTAGCGTGGACAATTTTAGATTTTGGATTATTGATTTGTAACTAGTACTCGGGAGATAAGTTGTAAATTTGAAATTTTCTTTGTGAGTAACTAATATATATAAATGCAAATTTTAATTACTCTAATTGACCATGGTTATATTTTAAATCATCATAATGCAGGTTCTTCTCAATATCCCGAGTCCTAGTAACCTTAGAGATTACTCCTATTACTAGTAGATCTGGCCATGTAAAAACAAATCAAAAAAATAATAATTCCTATATATTTTAAAGATTATTTTGTAGTGTATGTATGAACTTAATAGATTAGCTTATTTAGCTTATACTCTGTTGTATAATTATTTTCCAAGCATAATGGTTATATATATAAGCACTTAGTTAATATCAATTGTTTAATCATAATACTTAAAAGATTGAATATGATTGAAGGAGGAATATTAAATGTATAATATGTGATTATGTGTATAATTGTAAAGATAATTGTTTTTCTTTAATTTAATTAGCATGATTATTCCTTGAATTGATATGTTAGGGAATGTAAAATATTGTTGATTGTGAAATGTTGGAGTAAAATCAAAATGCTGAATTGTGAAAATGGTTTATTAGGAATCAGTGTTGATATTATCAATAACTTGAGATAGATTAAATTAGGGGAAATCCTACCAAAATTTTTGTAAATTTTTTTTTTTTGTGAATTCCAGATAATTTGTTAGAAATTTTAGGGTTGTTACAAAAAGTTATTTAAAAGGAAAAAAAAAGGAGAGAGAAAGTATATGATTGTCCACATTACAATCACTAAAAAATCTAATCTTAATATTAGTTTGGTCATTTTTTTCTACTGAAACTTGCTTTCACGATCAAAATGATATATATATATATATTATCTTTTTATTCAAATCATTATAATTTTACAAAGATTTTTAATTTTTATTATTTTTATTCAATAAACATCATCTCATGAAACATACATTTTTTTATTGACATTTTTATCAAAACAAGAATAAATACATGAATAAGAAAAGATAATTTAACTAAAAAATACATTTTTTTCTACAATTTCATGTATTGTTTTTTCTTACAAATATTTATTTTCATTGTTATATAATTAAATAAAAATAATTTTTTAAAGTGTCCTGAGACAGCATGCATTGTTGCTAATACTAGACGTGGACCCGTGACACGCTACTGGGCCAAGTTATTTTTTCCTGTACAAAATTATATTAATTTGCCGCAAGTGTATTTCAAAGAATTAAGAAAAAACTATGACTCGAGTTATAAACCTGATTGAGACAAATAAATTGATTTTATTTTAATTAGATTATTAAAAAAAATAGAAAACGACAACAAATTGACCAAATAAACAAAACAAGTAATCACGATAACATGGGAAATAAACCATTTTCAAAAAGGGAAAATTTTATACAACTCGTTTCTTAGCCAATTAAATATGAAAAGATAAAATTAGGTGAATAAAGGGCAAAACAAAATCAACTCAAGTCAATTTGAGATAGCATGAAAAACCTGTAACCCGGGAAATAAGAGCTGAGTTAATCTCGGTTAACCTATCAAACTCACAGTCCAGGTCACGAAATTCGACTAACCTGATAAAAAGAAAAGAAAAGAAAAAAAAATGAAGTAAACTACAAAAACCAATTTTTTAAAAAGAAAAAAACAATGTTGAATGATGAAACTAAAAAGGAAAATAAGTAAAAAAAAATGATGTCATCCTACATTAACTTTTCAAACTCGTGACCCGGGTTATGAAACCGAAAGCACCACATATGAAAAAATTACGAAGCTCGATCCCCAACTAAATAAATGTTGAAGGATAAAATCAGAAGAAGAAAAAATCAATTATAAGAAAGGATCCAAAATTAAAATAGAAATTAAAATAATAATGATTAAATTTGAAATAAAAATAAATTAAAGGAAAACCACATTATTTCCCGGACTATGAAATTGAAAAGAAAAATTAATTTAACTAAAGGACAAAAAAACAATAAAAGAACAATGACCATATTTAAAAAAATAATATATCACGAATTGAGATTGAATGATGGAATTCAAAACAAATAAAATTTTCACAAAAGGACCAAGAACAAAAATTGAAAGTAAAAAAAAAAATAAGAATTGAAGTTGAAATATCAATAACTAAGAGGAAAACTTTAGAATTTTGATCGGTTAGTATGATTTTTAAAGGGGTGAGAGAGAGAAGGGGGGAAAGGACCGTTGGCGACAAACCATCTCACCACTGCCGGCATGTGCACGCCCCACTAGGAAGAAAACATTGTGAAGATTATAATGACACAGCGGAAGGAAGATTTTGACTATCCAGAGATGTCACACGCGCAGTTAGAAGGTTGAGAGCACCTCCCAAGCTAGCATGTGCGCTACAAGCACCGACTATTTTTTTTATTAAAATAATATTTTATATTTATTAAAATATCAAATTGCCCTCATTCAAGTTGATAATAACAAAAAAAAAAGTTTATGCACGCAAGCTTCCAAAATTTTGCTCTATAGGGCAATTGAAACATTTTACCGTGCATTAAAATGTGAAAAAACAAAAAACAAAAACCATATACGCCATTTTTTTAATTGTTTTTAAGGGTAAGTTAGTTATTCCATTATGCTTTAAAAATGAAATAGAAAATTCTACCCGTAACCAATCAGATAATGATCAATAAGCCTTGTGAAAAGATTAAAATATCATTAACATTAAGGTCATTGATTTTTTTAGAAATGACAATAATAATTGTATTGTTGTAATAAATAGTAAAATGTGTCTATGCTCACAATATTTTTACATTTCGTTTTAGCTTTTTTACTAGTTATCTTCCCGCGTTGCGTTGCGGATTAAATATTATATTTTGGATTGGATAAATTAGATAGCTAAATCATTAGTTTTTTTTTTCAGTATTCCAATCAAATAAGCTTTGACAATTATAAAAAGTATTTCAGTAATAGGTATAATCCTTGAAAGTAATACTTGTAGTCTTGACAATTATAAAAAGTATTTCAGTAAAAAGTTTTGAATTTTTTTTCAATGAATTCTAGATAAATTGTTAGAAATTTTAGGGTTGTTACATAAAGTTATTTAAAAGAAAAAAAGAAAAGAGAAAGTATATGGTCGCCCATATTACAACCATAAAAAAATCTAATCTTAGTGTTAGTTTGGTCATTTTAGATAGAGATGTTAAATGAAAGTGATTGTTTTTCAAATATCAAAAAATATATATATCATGATCCATGAATTTTATTTTGATTTGGATTGATTTGCTGTGCTTAAACTCATTTAATAGTGTTTTATGATTGAAAATGATTTTATAAAGGTTTTTATAGTAATTTCAAGATTTTTTATATTAAAATAAATTAAAATTTGAGTTTTTAGAAACCAAAAACTCGTACCATGACTTTTCAGCCATCAAAAAAGATCAAAATTTGAATCATAAGATGAAGCATCATTTGTTTTATTTAAAACAAAAATAAAATGGGGTGTATGATGTTAAGATAAAAAAACACGTAAGTCTAGATGTGTTCGGCCTTTTTGTTAAATAGACAATAATACTTTTTGCTTTTCTTTTTTAATTTTAGAATAAAATTCTATTTAAATAAACTTATTAAAATTATATTTAAAAAATTATGGTTTTTAAGAAGATTAGAAATTTTATGGTAATATTAAAAATTTACTATATGAATAATTATATATTAACCCATGCAACATTTTTTTTAAAAAAAATCTATTATTAATATTCGATGAGAATAATATATATATTTTGTTATTTTTATGTAGCTGCATTGGATTTATTATTGTTAAATTCTTTGTACATATGCATAAAAATAATTGATTCATAATTTGTTTTTTATTGAAACTTGCTTTCACGATCATGCTAAGTTTTTATTTAAAAAACAATATTTCTAATAAATAAATCATTTTTTTGCTATAAAAAAATAATACATGAGTAATTATTTTTTAAAAAAAAATATTTTTATTCAAATCATTGTAATTTTACAAAGATTTTTAATTTTTATTTAATAAACCGCGCTGCTAATAAAAAAACGTGTTGTCATCAAAACAAGAAAAAATACATGAATAAGAAAAGATAATTTAACTAAAAAATACATTTTTTCTACAATTTCATGTATTGTTTTTTCTAACAAAGATTTATTTTCATTATCATATAATTAAATAAAAATAAAATTTTTAAAGTGTCCTGCAATAGCATGCACTGTTGCTAATACTATATGTGGACCCGCGATATGACATTAGGCCAAGTTATTTTTTTCTGTACAAAATTTTGTTAATTTGTCGCGCATTTTTAAGAATTAAGAAAAATATGACTCGGGTTATAGACCTGATTAAAATAAATAAGTTAATTTTATTTTAAATGGATGATAAAAAAAATAGACGACGACGACAACAACAACAACAAATTGACCAAATAAAACAACAAGTAATCACGATAACCTGGGTAATAAACCTTTTTCAAAAAGGAGAAAATTTATGCAGCTCATTTCTTAGGCAATTAAATACAAAATGATAAAATTAGGTGAATGAAGGGCAAAAGAAAATTGGTTCAAGTCAACCTGAGATCGCATGAAAAACCTGTAACACAGGAAATAAGGGTTGAGCTAATCTCAGTTAACCTGTCAAATCCACAGCTCAGGTCACGAAATCCGGTTAACCTAATAAAAAAAAGAAAAAAGAAAATGAAGTAAACTACAAAACCCAATTTTTTAACAAAAAAATAATGTTGAATGATGAAATTAAAAAGAAAAATAAATAAATAAAACAAAAAATAAAATCATTTCAATCTATATTAACTTTTCAAACTCGTGACTTGGGTTATGAAACCAGAAACATTATATATAAAAAAAAAATCATAAAACTCGATTCTCAGTTAATTTAATGTTAAAGGATAAAATTAAAAAAAAAACTATTAAAATAATAAAATGTATCAATCCAGATAATATTTTTACATTACGTTTTAGCTTTTCTACCAGTCATCTCCCGGTATCTTCCCATGCTGTGTTGCGAATTAGATGAAAGTATTTTGAATTCAATAAATTAGATAGCTAAATCATGAGGGTTTTTTTTTCAGTATTCTAATCAAATAAGCTTTTTGACAATCATAAAAAGTATTTCAGTAATAGGTATAATCCTTGAAAGTAATACTTTTAGTCTTGACAATTCACATATAAAAAGAGAGAACAATAAAAAAAAAAATCCAAGTGATTCAAAAGTCCATGTCTTTTAAAAGAAGCAAGCACCTGACACTCAAAAACTACATCATTTGACATTATAAAGAAGCAAAAAGAATACGAGCACAGCTCCCAGTCAAGACAGCCATTGCATTTCCAAAACTACCAAACCAGGCAAACGCCTTGAGCATAGGCTGTGGTTGGTGGAGCTGGCCGGCCCTCTCCCTTGTCAACAACAACAACACAAACATGGCACTAACCTGCACCAGCCCTTGTCTGTCATTTTTTCCACTACAAGCAGCATGATCCAACAGAGAAATGAAAAAAAAAATGAAGAGTAATTTGCAGCCTTGTTATAAGCATTCTCTACGCGAGGTCAGAGCACTTTTCATTTGTTTCACGGCAATATTCATGCAAGCTGGCTAGCTCAATATAGATTTTGTCGAACCAGTTTTTTTTTTTTACTCTACACCTAAATCGTGTAGTTCTGAAAGGAATGGATTCATAGCGTTAAAGTATTCAAATCTTGACAACAATCGAAGCAAAATGTCACAAGTATAGGATCAACACTGAGCTTCATTTGACAAAATCTCAAATTTATAGATAATACTATCTTAAGGGTTATCGTTAATGTTCTTGAATTGCTAAGAGAAGTTCAGAAGAACACCAGTTCGATGCAGTTGGTCAAATAACTCCAACAAAATTTAGGTCCTCATTTGTTCCATTCCAACAAAATTTGCTGAATTCTCCATGGCTGTTTCGCCTTTGTTTTCCCCCCTGTGATCTATGCTCAGATAGACCTGGATTCGACAGCTTACCAGTAACAATCGAAAACCACATAAATAGAAAAAAGTTGATATAAATTTAGCTCTTAAATACAGTGATCAAAAAGAGAGGGAGCCCTGTTGTGGTTCTTTTCTAGAGAATTGTGTTAGGAAATTCCAGAAATTAAATACACACAATATATATGGTTCGACAGCTTGACTACTTCACGGAATTACTGTTTTGTTTTAATCAAGCTAGCCCAGAAATAATGCAAACAAAACAAGGAGAATCTACTCAACTCAACTGTCTCTCTCTATTTCTTTTTATTTTCGTGTGTTACGTAGCTCTTATTAGCATCCTCTATTTATAGCTAATATGAAAGACAATCCTTTCTATTTTAGTCAATTATAGCAGCCATCTTTGCCATGGTATTTAATATTCAGCAACCACTCTTGACCTTCACGTGCAGCCATGTTTGACATGGCAGCCAACAATAACAAATTGACATGGAGGGTGGAGATTGAGAGAAGAAGACAGGGATCGAGCCTACAGTGACTGGAAGGAAGGAAGATAAAAGGCGAAAGCTTTGTTTCCATGTTTTGGTGATAGCTGCTAAGTTATAGGAAATTAACGCAAATATTCTCCTTCACCTTGCAAATGATTTAGGTTTTTCTAGTCGAAATTAGCAGGAGTATCTAGTCAAAATCAGATCAACTATGGATTCTATCCAATCAATTAAATATTAAAAAATAAAAT
>Ga0325410_1006649_pt1 | contig 12681 bp, 12 predicted proteins | sample PopdelMetagenome_16_FD_206182 | JGI IMG/M metagenome (GOLD analysis project Ga0325410, IMG submission 206182) | Populus deltoides microbial communities from Bellville, Georgia, United States - Xylem-PdIQD-R3 | ecosystem: Host-associated > Plants > Phyllosphere > Stem > Wood/Secondary xylem... | reverse complement strand
ATCAATAAAAAGTGCCACTGCTAGTCTTTGATGAACTTATGAAGATACCCTACCATGCTTGTCCACCTCTGTCTCCGTGATCAGTACAAGGAAAAAAACCAAGTACTGAAAGAGAAGGAGAAGCAATGGCAACTTTTCTTAGCTCTCCCATAAATTGTCTACTGCAATCAGCTTTTCTTTCCACTTTGCTTCTCGTCTGCTTATCTCCCTTTTACCAACCTATCAATATTTCCAGCCGTTTGTCTTCTTTTTATACGCCTAATTTTCAGCCTTATCCATCAACAATTCTGCTGCTACCACCACCAAACACCACTCTTGGTGTTGGCCAGGATGCGCAAATCACTTGGAAGATCAAAGTAAGCCCTTTTGATGAAAGGCTCCGACCATCACGTTCACCTGTTCTATTGGCAGTACAGAATATTACAGTAAGTTTTAGCCCCAGATTTGCAGCGGTTGCAAGGCATGAGAGAGTGAGCCTGAGTTGCGATTCCCTTTTTGGTTATTGATTTATTTATTTATTTTGTTGGCAGAAAATCAAGACGGGTTTTGAGAGAATTGAAGATGGTTTAGCAAGAGCAAGAGATGCCATTTTGAGAGCAATTCGGTCAAGGAACTCTTCATCATACAAGAAGGGAAGTTACGTACCTAGAGGAGTCATCTACAGAAATCAATATGCTTTTCATCAGTTAAGTTTGGAGTAGAGATCTCTGTCTTTGCACTTTTTGCAGTAATATTTTCGCTTACAAGATTTCACTCCACTGCACAATTCTTTTTTTCCTCGACAGTAACATTAATGCTTTATTGGTTTTTAAATTGGCGAGCTGTCTTGCCCCTCTTACAGCCCTCTTTCAGATGCCTGCATATGTAGTAAAATTGACAGCTTGCCAATGAGAGGTCTCAGGTCTCAACCACCCCAATGAGACCTCAACTTGGCATTCACTATACCACATTACCAAATCTGTGCAAGACTCTAGCTATGGTGGAAAAATCATGCCACAAGTTGGCCAAGAATTAGGAAATTATTCCAAGAATCTGATTTTTTAAAAAAAACTAGGGACCTAGCTAGGGCCACTGCCGACGCCGCCCTCAATTCGTCCCTGACTGGGACGTTTTGTAATCACTATTTGTGCTGGTTCAAGAACAATAATTTAGATTTGAGAAATATTTATTTTTTCGGATCACTAATAATTGAGAGATACTTCTAATTGACAAATAACTTGTGCCCAAACAAAGTTGGTTTTGTGTTGCCCCGTATAGTTTATTGCTTGGACTTTTGTCACCAGACAGGAGATAAACCAAACGTACAAGAAATAAGAAAAAAAAAATCTAAATAAATTAATCTGCAATTATTTTTGTTATTATATATATTAATTAATTTTTATTCAGGAGTCACACAGAGATGGAGAAAAGATTCAAGATATGGGTTTATAAGGAAGGAGAACTACCTGTTCTCCATGGTGGACCAGTAAACAACATCTATAGCGTTGAAGGTCAATTTCTTGATGAAATAGAGAGGGGCAAAAGCCACTTTATTGCTCGCCATCCTGACGAAGCACATGCATTTCTTCTCCCTTTAAGTGTGGCCTATATCATGCACTATATCTATAAACCTCGCGCGACCTTCTCTCGCCACCAACTACAAACCTTGGTCACAGATTATGTTCGTGTTATAGCTGATAAGTACACTTACTGGAACAGAACCAATGGAGCTGACCATTTCTCAATTTCTTGCCATGATTGGGTAAGGAAAACTTACTTCATTTATGGCTATATATATATATATATGATTTCCACTAGCTCTATCATCTAGGACTCGATTCCTGTAGAAGGCTTGAAGAAGAAGAAAAAATTTTAATCCATTAAATAGTTCGAGAGCTGTACGAGACCTGATCGAAAAGGAAATTGGTCTGTGTATTTTGACAAGCTATACTAATTATTAGAGTGGATGTTACATGAAAGCTAATCCTATATTAATTTGGAATTGTTATCCTAGGGGCCAGATATCTCAAGAGCCAATCCTGAACTCTTCAAGTATTTTATTAGAGCTCTTTGCAATGCTAATACATCAGAAGGGTTCCAGCCCCAAAGAGATGTCTCGGTACCAGAAATCTTCCTTCATGTTGGCAAGCTTGGACTGCCGCGTGAAGGCGCCCAGCCCCCAAGTAAGCGTCCAATCCTTGCCTTTTTCGCCGGCGGAGCTCATGGTCGCATAAGGAAGGTCTTGTTAAAACGGTGGAAAGACAAGGATGATGAGATTCAAGTCCACGAGTACGTCACTCAAAGGAAGAAAAATAATAATCTTTACTTCAAGTTAATGGGCCAAAGCAAGTTTTGCTTGTGCCCAAGTGGGCATGAAGTAGCAAGTCCTAGAGTGGTAACGGCGATTCAATTGGGGTGTGTTCCTGTGATCATTTCCGATAACTATTCGTTGCCATTTAGTGATGTTCTTGATTGGAGCAAGTTCTCCGTAAACATTCCGTCGGAGAAGATACAGGAAATCAAAACAATTTTAAAAGGGATTTCGCATAAAAGATACCTTACAATGCAGAGAAGAGTGATCCAAGCACAGAGACATTTTACGTTGAATCGACCGGCAAAGCCATATGATATGATTCATATGATACTTCATTCGATATGGTTAAGGAGGCTTAATCATAGGATGCCATAGACACTATCATTTGATTGAAGATTTACCAAGTCAGGCATTTCATTTCAGCCTCGGTTATGATCCTTTTCCATTGTGTGTGGATGTGACAAAAACAGTAGTTTTGATATATCCTTATCTCCCACAGTCCATATAACATGATGGATCATACGAATTAAGCAGCGATGTGCTGTGAGAAACTCTGCTCTGCTCGACAAACAGATGTGAAAACGCAGTCAGAGGTGAAAGCACCCTCAGTGACCACAGCTTGATAAAGGATGATAATGCATATGCGCCTAGCACACTGTCTATAATGGCAACTGAGTGGAAGAACGAATCATAAAAAAAAATGGTTATGTTAACTCATCCAACTAATAACAACAGAAAAAAAAAAGTGGGTGGATCCTAAGTGATGATTTATGAATACTGGTTTGCAGCCTAGTTAAAACAACTAGCCTTGACAAGTTAACTTGGTAATTTGTTAATATAAAGCTTGTTCTAGGTTTTTTTTTTAAAAAAACTTGGATTGGATCAATCCCAGATAAGATGGATCATATGTAATACATATGGCTTATATAAAATCAACTTAGTAACCTACCGATGTAAGTTTTGATTTTTTTTTCTAAAAAATTTCATTTTAAGTTTTTTTTTTCTTTTCTTTTAAGAGTACATGATGAAAATACCTATGGTTTATAGAGAGCAAAGGAAGGACAAAGGAAAAAAACAGAAGCAAGAAGACTAAATGAAGACAAACGTAAGAGTATGAGGACCAAGTGCACACAATTAAGTACAAAGTCCAAACCGAGACAAGTGCCCTAAACCAGTAACCCTTCTCCTCCATTCTTTTACTTTTAGACGCGCACAGTCCCTCTAGTATCTCGCTCTTGGAATCAAAGCATCAAACCCAAAAACTCTCTCACTCTCTCTGACTTCAAGGAGAGCTTAAACATTCGTCAACGGACTGGAAGAGCACAGAGCAAGCATCGATGGACCGTCACGCACTGCATCAACCCTCCTCTTCCTCATCAATTCCTGCAACTGCAAACACTGTCTGGGCTGACGCGTCTTCTCTCCTTGAAGCGGCTTGTAAAGGTCTCCGATTTAGCTTCTCTTTTTCGACTTCCTAAAACTCTATTTTTATTTTATCGCATTTGAAATAGTAAAATATTAATCGTGAACTAAGCTATTTCTTTTATTTTTGTGATTTGAGCTCTCGTTTTTTTATTATCAAGCATTAGACTACTGATTCGACAATTATTAGAATTTGAATTTTCTTTAATACTTAATTAATTAGTGCAAAATGTATAATGCGACTCTTTTTTTAATGATTGATTTTAATTAAAATAATGATTTGTAACAGATTTACGCGATGGTGAGCTAATTCACGGTGAGAATTTCAATCTTTACGCTGCAATGTCTGCTTTAGAGGTAACTTGATACATTTTCATTTTTAATACAGTATTTATTTATGAGTTTAGTGATTTTTTTGGCTTTAATTTGTGTATTAATTGATTTTGTTAGATAATGGACCCGAAGATGGATTCTGGTATCGTCAACAGGTACTGTTCTTTTGATGAAGCAATTGAAGACGGTGTGGCGCCTGTGCCTATTAGCTCTGACAAAACTACTGATGTTCAGTGCATGATTGACATCATGGACTATCTCTTGACGTGTGAGGTATTGTGGAGTTAATTCTAATAAGAGGTTTCTTTCCTTCAGTGATGCATAAATTTAGCGGGATCAGGAGCATTTCATCACAATTGAATGTGGAAGTTGTATGAGTACCACCTGGCAGTTGCATTTTTATCTGAAAGAAAGAAACCTGTTTATAATTCGTTTTGTTTTAAAGTTATCTCAAACATCTACTGAATATATTTTCCATACTCCCTTTTTTCCCTACCGCATATAGTTTATCAACATTTCTCTTTATCCAATGCTCACCTGCCTTGTTTGTGATGAAAAAGTGAAATCTTTGATGAAAAATAGACTTTATATGCACATGCATGCACTGGAATTTGCATGCATTAATAATTACATGTCTCTAATGTGCAAATATGAGTGAATGTAGGTGTTGTTTCTTTTCTTTTCCTTGTAGCTGATACATCATAAGCAGCCCTGGTCCTGGACTTTGGTTCAATAGGTGGGCTGGGAGTGGGGCAAATCCTAAATTGACTTCTTATCAGTAATACAATAATGTTTCTAAACAATTGTCTTTTCATGGAAGGCAACATGGCACAAGGGTCACTCATTGGCACAAACTGTTTTTTCCTGCGCCTACCTTCTGAGACCAGAGAGGACATCATCACATGCCCTACTGCATTCTTATTGCAAAGTCATACGTGCAACATGCAAGGCAGTGATTACAGTTGTCTCAGATGCACGTACTCATGAAGTAAAGTATTCCAACATCTCCTTTAACCTCTGTTTATTTTGTATCATTAATTATTTGCTTTTTTTTTTTATCATGCATGATTGCTATCTTAATTTTAAATTTTATGATCATTCTAATTGCAAGACGTGCTGCATACTTGAATTTTTTTATTGTTTCGTGTGCTTGTTTTTTATAAAATGATTTACAAATTGGTTATTTGGCAGGAAGAGGATCTTTTTACAATGGCTTATGGCCTTCCCCTGAGTGGGGATGGAGATGAAAAGTGCTTGTCATTGTTAAATGCTGTTGAAGAGAATATTTCTCGCCAACTACGAGCTTGTAAAGCCCCTTCATCCAAAAGAAAACAGTTAGAGGGTATTTTTCTGACAACATATTTAATTTTAACAGGGGCATTGTATATCAACATTGAGAAGGATTGGATGAAATGAGCACTTAAAGTAAAAAAAATTCACAAGGGCCACATATTTCTGTTGTTAGGATAGAGGGGGTGATCTTTGAATTGTTTTGAAAGTATAGTTGAAAAGCTTGATCTCATCTACTTATCCAGTCACTTAATATGTAAAATTGTGACTTTCACATCAATTGCACTGGTTTCATAAAAGAGAAGGTTGTGTTTTGTTACCATTCATATTTCCACACTATCTTTTACTGCTTGGCAAGATGTATCAACGTATTTCTCTTAATTAATATGGTGATTTTGTTGATGCAGATATAGAGCCTTTACAAACTAATTCTGATCTGGAAGAAGGCTACTGCAAAGCATTGTTATGCCGCTTACGCTTTCGTAAGGTCTTATCCTGTGTTTTCTCTAAAATGCGTGCTGTGGTGAATATGGGTCCTGTCTATGCTTAATTTTCTGTTCTTTCATAATGTTTGCTCATATCCTGAATGTTCAGTGGATTTATTTCTTTTCTAATTGAGATCACAAATTTAGTTGGATTGGCTTGTAGCTACATAGAGGATTCTGGAGATATTGAATGCCAAAATTTATCAAGGAGTCAGGATTTAAAACACCTGCTTTGACTTCTGGTTAAAAAACCTCATGCTGTTGAAAACAAATGATGAAGTTTTCATTTTGACGGTCACTTTTGAAAGACTTAAATATTGTCTGCAACATTAGGGTTTTCTTTTCCTTACTTCAATGTTGGAGAATCAGTGATATGGTTTATAATTGGATATTTCTTCCTTTCTACTCATCAATTATCTACGTTTTCTTGTTTCTCCTGGCTGATATTACTATAACACAATTCTGGTAGCCTGGTATCTTGGATTTCCAAGTATGCCTCTTCTTTTATGTCTTCTCTATTCTTTTCTCACTTTCAGAAAATATGGTTCGCCCATGAGTCAACTTCATTTGTTTTTTTATTTGGTTCTATGTGCTTAAGCTTTGCAGCACTTTGTACTTGTCTTTTGTGGTATGTCTTGTACTTATTTTGACCATCTTTCCCTTGCTTTCAGCACTTTTTCCATGTTTTAACCTGCATGAGGCGACCTCAAGGAAGAGGTCTAGAGTTGGCAAGAAAACATATAGCTTCCTGCATTTCAGAGCTGGGAATAATTCTTAAATCAGCAGAATTCCTAATGTCTAGTGCCTATGGAACTTGTGAAGATGGTACAGAAGATAGAACAACTGCTTCTGGCCATCAAGCTATTGGGTTTGATGCTAGTTTAAACAGCAGAATTTCAGCCCCAACTCCACCACGTTCAATTAAAATTCTTAGTTGGAAAAAGGTTAGAACTTGATGGTTAGTAGTGTGGTGTTTCTTCATTTCATATTCATTAATGTTTTTATCTTTCTGTTCTTCCAGGCCATTGAGTATTTTGAAAAACTTCTTCATGATCTAGATATTATATGTTCATACCCGTTGGACCCTTCTTTGGAAGTTCTTTTGCGCTTTGTGGCTCAATTTCAAAAAGCACGGCCTGATTTGGTTGCAAGAGCACATCTCCAGGTTATTTTGACTTTTTCCACGCTATCTTTCTGATTATTAGAATGGCTGCTACTGGGTTGCTTCCTTGTTTATGAATTCGTTAACCTTTTTAATGGGTCCAGGTTCTCTTATCATATTGAAAAGAATTATGCACTTCACTTTTTATTAGCCCAGGCCTAGTTATTTTAATTTTTAGCTGAAAAAAAGAAGAAGAATATGGACGTGTTGCCATTTTTCAGTTCATGAGCCTGTTATGGAATGCTGTATTATTTGTTCCTTGAGTTATGCTTAGTGATTGGCATTCTAATAATCTGTCCTACTTTGTCTTCCCTTTTTTTTTTTTATCTAGTTTAACTTGTTCACCATTTTGTACAAGATTCTTTTGGTAGTTACTAATCATTACATTTCTGGACTCTCAAACTTGACAACTTGTAACAGCTTCTGTTGGTTCAAGATGGAAAACTCTACGGGCGGTGTCCTATGTTTTCTCTGATTATTAGAGCTGCACGTCTTCCTGAGGTCTTTCTGCACCATGATATTCAGAAGAATGAATATGTTGTACAGTTAGGACAGGTGAAGACAAGTGTTGTCTTTTATTATATTCCCTCAGTCTCAAAAGTGACTGCCATGTAAAGTTTTTCACTAGTTAAAGAAACATTGTTTATTACTATATCTCCACTCCCCATTATAAATTTTTGAAGCTGCCTTTCCATTGTAAAAATGACACTTGAAAATAACGTGTTATTAATAATAATAATAATAACTAAGAAGCAAATTTGAAAAGTCATGACTATCACATATCCTATTTAAATAAGTTGAATATCATGAAAAGTGATGGTGGTCACTGCCATGTTATCTTCTAATAATTTTTCAATTATCACATGTGATGCAGTTAGTGATCAATATGCTCAAAATTCTTTGCACAAATGCTGCATGGCAGAGGCGTAAACTCGGAAAGATTTTACAAGATTGGCGTGTTATCTATGTACAGGTTTGTAATCTTCCTTAATTTATTGTCTACTTTGTCTGCTTGGGTTGTTTGTTTCTGTTCCTGAAGCAAATTTCATTTCAAATGCACCGTTTATTTTAATGACAATGCTTTCTAGTATATTTATTGAAGAGATAATTGAATGTTAACCTGTCCTGAACCTAACCATTATTGTGGAAATGAGTAACAATGCTTAACCTAATCAAAGTTGTATAAACTATCATGCAATCTGCCTTGTCTACATAAATTATGAAAGTGTGGCATGTCTCTTGTATTAGTATTTTCTGCTTAAAATTTTGTTTACTTATTTTTCATTTTGGTCTATTTGATGTTTACGGTTACCAAGCTTTAAGTGCTGGTTTTGCTATTGCAATGTTGTCTGCTCCTCCACAGCCACTAACCTTAACATCACCTTATTCTGTTAAGTATCTGGCTATTCAAGCTTGATGAGTTTCTTGCAATTTAATGATTTTTATTAACTCTTCAAGACCAAATGTAAATTATATGGTTCCATGTATCTGCTTTCAGAGTTATTTTGGCAGACATCAGGTGGTGTTTATTCTTATGTTCTACATCTGTTTGTTAGCAGATAGAGCTTGCTTTCAGAAAGGAGTTTGGAGAAGGCTCTAGCGTTTCAAATGGCGAGGTATGTTGCTCTCTTGAGCATTTTACTTATTGTTGCACCCAAAAAAGTACCAGTGTATAAAAGGAAATCGGATTCTTAATCATATAAATAATTCCAATTTATACATATAAACATACTCATTTAGATTGGTAGATGAATAAGTAACCGTGTGTATGGATGAAAGTGAAAGAGTTTGGGAATCAATTTCATTGCCTCAAGATGCTCAGTATTTGTGGTTTCACCATTTGGGTCCTTTATAATACATTTAGAAAAGGGAATTGCCTGAGGGGCTTTACTGTTTGGTTTCATTCTTATTTTTATTTTTATTCTTAAAGAGAAAACAGAAATGCCATAATCATACTCTGCCATTGTGAATAGAACATTGAAATTCAAGCATAGTGTGATTAGCGTAGCTGTTGTGAGAAAACTAGCATGTATAAAGCTGTTATGAAGTTGTAATTGAACACTGTCAGAAGGTAGGGCAGAAGTATTCTAATTGTTTAATCATCCTTATTATATCTGATTAAATCTACTATAATTTTCATCGCAAGGCTTTGCATAGATGTTGCTTGTTGAGAGGAAGGCTCTTTGTTCTGAGATTTCATGTCGTCATGCGTCCAAACTTGACAATACTTGTATGATTAGTTCTATTGCCATTTGGCTTAAATGAGTACAAAAGAGTGGATTCAGATTATTATTTTTTTCATTATTGAACTAGATATAAATGGGTAGCTGTGAATCTTTTATCTTTGCATTCTAGCAGTTCTGTGTTTCAGTTTCTGTTCACCCAATGTCATAAGCTGAGATACTTACTTTACATAGAGTTATTAAATTTATTTGGTTTTGCAGAATGCATCAGCAAGAATATTAAAACACATCCTCATTTGGGTGGAGGAGCAAACTTATTGGATTTCCCATCGATTTCTCGTTCTGGGTTTCGAATTAGAGCTCTATTCTCCCAGTGAATATTGCATGGTGTATTGGTATTTGTATGTTGTTCTGATCAGGCTTGCAGAGAAAACACATCTGAAGATGACAGTGAGCGATGGCAGTGGTAAGCATATCTCTACTTCTCGCATGTTTTGTTTTCAAGGATAGAGGCCAGAACTTAGGAGCAAAAACGTTTCTGAAGTATGACAAATTGGAAGCATAAAACTGCACAAAACAATTCTGCTAGATTGCCTTGGGGTTTCGGTCTAGGATTTGACTAGATGAGTCTGTCTGTAAATGAGCTGTTGCTTAACAGGACATTGACATATGGGTCATTTGCAAAGTTTTCTAGCATTTTCAGATCATTGATTGAACAAAATTGACTTGGTGGGCTGACTGGGCCAGTTCCTCTGAGTGTGGGCAGACTCTTAGTTCCAGGATAATAAAATATTTCTTATATTCCTCATACAATTGTTTCTTCACTGGAAAATCTCCTTAGCATACACCACCAATTTGTTTCATTCATGTTCATCTGTCAATCAGCTAAACAAAAGGGAAAGAAAAGAAAGGATTCTCCAAAGGACCTGGCAAGAGACACTAGGATTCCTCCTGCAATCTTGTTTCTTCAATGCCAAATATGTCTTGCTGAAGGACTCACACTGGTACATGTCCTTTTTTTAATACTTGTTGGCTCATATCGTATGTCCATTGCACAAAAGCTAAACTGATCCAAAACTTTTACTCAATTTCTTAAACTGCAATAATATATATGTATATACAACTTCATTCAATTACAATCAATTAAAAAATGTAGAAGTAGAAACCGAAGTCTTGATTCTTTCTTTCAATTTCAACAATCAATCATGGTAATTTTTATCTTTCTTGTGATGGACCAACAAACATGGGGAGAGGGGGTCTAGTTTATGAGGTTATGCATCCATTCTCGAGAGCTACCTAATCTGATGTTACTGTGGATGGAATTTGTCCTTTTTTCCATTTTATATGCCCTTGCTTCTAGGAAGTTTAACCCTACTTTGCAGGTTTCGAAAGGATTTTATTTTATTTTAATCGATATTGTCTTTTTATATATTGTGAATCTGAGAACATATGCCTTCCATCTCTTCAAATAAAATGCGTTTGTTTCACCATTGTCATCTCAATTGCTCTAAAGGACTTGTTCTATTTGTCTAGCTGCTTGCTGCTTTGAGGAATGAACTGATGGTTTTACAATCTCCCAGCCCATTTAATTCTGAACATGAGGTAAAGTGTATATCTTGTGTATATGGTAGTTAATATCATACCTATAAACAATAAGGCAATGTTTGGTAGAGCATCATAGAATGCCATATGTTTAAAAGAGGAAATAATGGTTGCTCTCTCCACAAATAATGTTAAGCATTAACTGTGTTGCCAAGATGAATGGTGCCATTCAGATCAATTGATATGTTTGTTGGAAATATGGCGTTGCAGAGTCTTGACTGAGATATTGTGCTCGGTGTTTATTTTAACAAGTTATCTTTTCTTTGCATTAAAGTCAATTCATTTGATTGGAGGAGCAAAAAAATTAGCTTAGAAATCAGATAAAGAAAATATTTCTCGCACAGAAGCGACCACGAGATGGCTCAATGATGTCATTTCTTCTCACGCCAAATTTATTTTTCTCCAGAGGTTTATACAGCATTTTGAACTTCTACAAAAAGCTTGTATCCCTGATCACATTTCATACCCTTCATTCAAGGAATCAACATCCTGCGCCCGCTTCTCTGTAAGTAGTCTATGATGGTTACTAGTTATCGCTACATGATCTTTTCTTATATAAATCCCAAATGATTTCTCTTTCTGTCTACAGACATTAGTTATGTATAATTATTTCAAGGATGCTCAGAATATTGCAAAGGAGGTGAGGAGTGGTTTTTCCAATGACCCAGACAGATTAGCTGAACTCCGCGTATTGGAGCAGGTTGCAGAACACAATAGCATTGCCCTAAATGTGATTTGCCAGGTCGGAGCTCTCGATCCGTCGCTCAAGGTTTCCTTTGAGTTCATCCACCATCCATGTTTTGCCACTGTTGTTGTCAAGAGATCTTGAAGGTTTTATCTTTAAGGACAGTCAATTTTGAAACACTAGGCAATTTAGTTAGGTGGTATAGCAATTGTAACATTTTTAATTTGTTTCTCTACAAATTCTCTCCATTATTATTTTTTTTTTTATCATTTTATGTAGATACCATCATCTCCGAAGAGAAAATAAGTAGAGCATCGTCTATTGCATTCTAACCCCTTTTTTGGGCGGTGGTTTCCTGCTCAGCATGATGTCAGACCGAGGGTAGCTTCTCCTCAACTCGTAGATTTCCATATTTTCAGTCAATGCCCTCTAATATTTGTATTAGCAAAAATATCACTTTAGCAGCACTCAGTTTATGCCCATGGGAGCCCCACCAAGATCATAGACCGGGTCTTGTTTTGCTCTTCTGTGACTGCTACGGTTCAACCTGCCTCTGGTCTTTTTTTCAATCTAATCATGCCACGTGATGTTCATAGCTGTGATTTTGAAGGGCATTATAGGGTTCATAAAATTTGGACTGGTTTGGCATTTGTAGATTCGCAACTAATATAAACCACGTGAATCGCCAGGAGATTCTATTCTACTTTCTAGAATGCTTCCAATTCCTGCTTCCAAGTCAAAATCAAATCTTGTACATCAAAAAGTGATCAGACCGCTACAACTTTTTCAGGGTAAATAAGGAATGACAGAAAGTGGAGCCCACGGTGAAAACCTTGCTCACACCCACCATTCATCTTTGCTTTAGATAGGTAAATGATTTTATTTTTTGTGTTATTATTTTGGATGCGGAAGAAAACACAATCGAACAAGAAGAAATTTAATGAATATATTGATGGATGAATTTATAAATTCCTTGTCAATATATAAAAAAAATAATTGAAAAACTATCTAAATTCTTATTAAAAAAAAATTAATCTCGATGAATAAAAATTATATTAAAATATCATATCAATGTATTAATTATTCCTGTAACCATCGAAAGGCCAGCTAGGATGGACCCGAGTGGGACCAGACACCATAAGTTAAAACAGAATTTAACAGGACAAAAGCTGTCCTTGTGAATTGTTCAAATGATAGGAAGATGTGGTGGATGACTTTTTTTTTTT
>Ga0325410_1006646_pt1 | contig 12683 bp, 8 predicted proteins | sample PopdelMetagenome_16_FD_206182 | JGI IMG/M metagenome (GOLD analysis project Ga0325410, IMG submission 206182) | Populus deltoides microbial communities from Bellville, Georgia, United States - Xylem-PdIQD-R3 | ecosystem: Host-associated > Plants > Phyllosphere > Stem > Wood/Secondary xylem... | reverse complement strand
CGGCACCAAGTCTTTAGGACTGCAAAAAACCCCTCCAATACCAACCGATCCAGGTTTGCTAATAAAAGAACCGTCAACATTTCATTTCATCATATGAGATTCCGGGGGAGATCATGAAATGGGAGTTCTAGCACTCTTGTTATTTGACCATGAAACCAAACCATTAGTAAAGATTCAGAGAATAAAGTTTTATCCACGCACATAATCTGGTTAGAATTAGGAGAAAGATGGCATCATAATTAGGTTGTTTATGGTTGAAGAGTAATTGATTTTGAAGAAGCCAAATATAAACCAAATTTTCCTGAACAAGTAAAGATGGTTTTTTGACAACCTAACCTATCAATACGACAAGTCAAGTTTCTCCTGAACAAGGTGAATTTTTTACCTAATAAAAATAATTCTAGCAAATCACAATCACTTGTACAGTTACCAGACACTTTCATATGACATGTGAGGTGTCTTGCCATTACGATCACAAGGAAAAATAGTTTCATTAAAGTCTTTAATGCCTAATAAGACACCATAGTCCTGAAATGCTGGCTTTGAATTCCTCTTAACATTAATTTATTACGATCAATTGACTCCTCATTTATTCGCACTATCATGTTAACTCAAAAAAAAAAAAAACAAATTGTTTCCAAAAAGGTAAACACATGAATGACTTGAGATATAATGGAAAACAATGTGTCCACTTGTAAGAGAAAGGAAAAAGGAGTGATCATTTCTCTTCCATTCATTCACCATCATAACACATCTCTATTTACAATTTATATTCTGCCCAGCCTCCCATGGCCGGCCCTAGGCAGAATACAAGAAGGAGACGCTAGCTAGCTGCATATATACGACTTATTTTTGTGGATAGAGTTTTCTCATACATCAGTACTGGATACATTTCCGCAAGTACATTATCTGTTTTCTTTTTGTTAAAACCGGAAATGATTTATTTGTTTTTGTTTTTAAAAATAATATAATGGTTTTTAAGAATTGTGATAGTGATTTTGGTTGTGATTTTTTAATTAAAAAATCCAAAACAGATAGATTAATTCTATGCCTTTTGTTTCTAGACATTTAAAACTAAGCATCCGAAAACAAAACAGGAGAGCTGGAACCGTAAATAATGCTGATCAGGGAACCCCGAGTGCTTTCATTTTTTTTTTATTATTATTATTATTTATTTCTCCCCAGCTAGTTTACTAGTCCACATCACTGAATGACCTGAAAGCATATAAACTCCACTAATCACTATTGCCTCCACACACTCAAAAAGACACCAACTATTAATCAATAAGTGAAGCACCTCTCTAGACTCTAGCTATATAATTTGGATAGGCTCTGAGGAATTGCATATAATATGAATCCTGTTTGTGATTTGAAAGTGCTCGGATTGGATAAGATTTCTGTAACATTTATTTAGGTACCAGTTACTATCATTTCTGTTTTTTATTTTTTTTCTTGATTTTTTAAATTCTTTTAAAAAAATGAGAGTTTGTTTGATTGCAAGTTTTTTTATTGTAGTTTTTTTTTTAAATGCATCTAATTTCAATCAAATGTTTGAGTTATTGTGAGTTCGTGTCTAATCCTTGGATTTCTCAAGCTCAAGATTTAGGTGTCCACGACCCGACCTCTGGATACCATAGACTTAATCTCAGTACAATACCATAAAATTAATTTTGTATTTAGTCTCAACTCAATCCTCAAGGTTCTGAACTTGACCCCTTGGCTTGATTGTGTGCTCTTTGAACTCAGTCTCAGTCCTTGGTGGCCCGAACCATGTCCCATTCTTAAATCTTTGACGCCCCAAGCATGATTCACATCTATTTTCCAACTCTTGAACCCGATCTAACTTCGAAAACGTGTGCTAACAGAGTAAAAACTAGTTTTGAAAAAATTTTAAAACCCTTTTTTTTCAAAACTTCTTGTTAATTTTTATTTTTTTTGAAAACAGAAAACAAAAATAAATAAGTTTACATATCTTGTTTTGAAATTTAAAAAAAAAAAAATGAGAACGATATCAAATAAGCCCTTAGTTCTTCTGTTTTATTATTATTATTATTATTAATTGTTTGACCTTTTGAGCAATGGAATCCTACTCTCTTTAGCAATCATGCTCTGCCCAGGAGGCTAGCACAAGAACCACTGAAAATCAAGCTTTGCAGTAAATCTCCATCACAACCCCACAGTTAAAGGTGGCAGGCTGAAAACCCTTTTTGATTTTAGAATAACTCATGGATCCCTTAGAACACAAGACGTCAGCCCTCTGTTTCCCCGATCGAGAAGCAATAAGATACACAGCTAAAAGAGGATATGAGCAGATCAAATTCTAGTTATAAAGGTCATTTGAGCAAAGTGTTTCTTAATTAAGCTCTAGCCCGAAAAAAAAAACACAAAGAAAGAACTAAAGAAAGAAAGGTCTAGCTAGCTGCAGCTTTTTTGGTGTGCATATTCTGCAATAATTGGTCCACCCCAGAAATTCCCCATCGAAGTTCAAAGACCACGACACCACGCACACCATTCCTTACTCCAACCCCTCCCAGATGCCCACAAAAATAGCAGTTCCAGCTTGATTTCCACGTGGCAGCTCCCTGTAGGCTGGTAAAATGGCCCGGAAAAAATCATTTTGTCCAAATATCGTACTCACAAATTTGCGCGCGCAGGTAGATGACTAGTCGGATGGTAAATCCAAATCATGATTTCCTAACCAGTTTAATCCCACAAATTGATTGCAACGCGAAACAATGTATAAAAAATAGAAGGCATCTGGCGCCCCCCCACCTCCCATGAGCTCTCTAGTCTCCCCTCTCTCTTCAACTTTGTACATCCCCCGTTTACAATAGAGTTAAATATAGATTTAATCCTTGTAATTAACAAAAGTAATCAATTAGTACTTGAAGTATTATTAACATGTTGATTGGCAGGAAAAAATAGATATTTTGATAAGAATCGAATGAATTTTTAGAGAAAAAAAACTAAATCGAGGATATTCCAATATTGAGTAAATATTTATTTTTAATATTATATATACTAATTTTATTATTTAAAAAAAACATAATTAACAGTTCATTTGATATTGTGATAATAATTGTTTTTCAAAATATTTTTTACTTGAAAATAAATTGAAATAATATTTAAAAAAATAATTATTTTTAACATCAGCATATCAAAATAATATAAAAACACCTAAAATAATTTAAAGCAAAAAACAAATTAAATTTTTATAAAAATATTTTTTAACTGCGAAAATAAACAAGATATGAATATTATCAATACCATAAAACTTTCCAACACTAAGAAAAAAAACACAAATGCCATTTTAATTACAGTATAAGTCCATTTAAAGCCAACAATTTAATTAAATTAGGTAATGTTGGTTAGTATCTTGAAATAAAAGACACAAAGATAAAAGAAAAACAGATATAGAATTATGTTTGATAATGATGTCCTAAATAAAATAATTGATGTATTATGTTTGGTTATGGTGGACAAAAAAAATATATATATATATAATTTACTCTTAATGTGTATTGTTATCAAACTTATATATTTTTTTAAAAATAACTAGATATTATTTTTTTCTACTTTATTTTTATATTGAGTATTGAAATTAATAATATTATAATAAACCTAGTTATAAAACTAGGACTAACTCGACTAGTTGATCCCAAGATTGGACTAATTCGAGTTTAAGAAAAAATAAAGTAATGATTAACTCAACCTGACTTTGTCAAAAACCTAGGTCAACCTGGGATAAAACACAAGTAAAAAACCTATGGATTTTTTTGGAAAAAAATTGGTCAAAACAACTCTGCTTTGATTATTTTTTAACAAAAATTTAGGTCAGCCAAGTTGACCCTCCTATCTCGTGATGTGAACTTTGCCTCGGGTTGATTTCTAAGATAAGTATTAAAAATATGATAATAATTATTTTTATCCACATATTGACTCAAGTCAATCCATGTTGAGCCTCTCGGCTTGTGATCTAGACTTTGTCCCGGTCGACTCCCAAGTCAAGTTTTAAAACTATGATAATAACAATTTTTATTATTGAATTGACCTTCTTGATCCGTAACCCGAGTCTTACCTTGGGTTGACCCCCTCGAATTAAGTTTGAAAATTATGATAATAATCATTTTTATTTTATGTTGACCCAAGTCAACCCTTAAGTCGGGTTTTAAAATTATGATAATAATTATTTTTGTGATTTCGTTAACTTGGGTCAACGATCAACCCCCTTGTAACATAGACCTTGTTGCGATTCTATTCTCAAATCGAGTTTAAAATTATGATAATAATAATTTTTATTCTTATACTGATTCAGGTTAACTCGACCCATAATCTAGGACTTGATAAGTAACTCGAGCTTTATTTTTTCATAAGATGAGTTTTAAAACTATAATAATAACCATTTTTATACTAAATAATTTTAAAATTATACTTTTTTATAATAATTTTTTAAAAATAATAAATATTATTAGTTGAAACACATCATCTCTTATATCATGTATTAAAAATATAAAATTATTTTAAAAACATATTTATATAAAGTTAAAATATGAAAACAAAAAGGATCCAACTATAAATTTTGGGAGGTGAGAAAAATTAAGAAAAATTTTCCAAATTTAAAAATAATTTTAAATCTTAAATTAATTTTTTTTTCCCAGATTTAATTTTCGAAATAGAAATTAATCCCAAGTAAAGCTCGAGTTACAATTTTAAAAACAGATTTATATCACTGTCTCTATCTCCGAAACAGTAACGGAACGACACCTTGCAGTACGGCCATTTAATTCTTCTCACTCTCACGGACACAACACACAGTTACAGAACATAATGTTGTCTCTCTTCCTCGTCTTCCTTCTCTTCCTCGCCTTCGTAGATCTCTCCACCTCTATTACAGAATACCTAAAACTCTCTTTACACAACAAAACACCATTTTCTACCCCACTCAAATCCCTCTCTTCAGACATCCACCATCTATCTCTTCTCCACCAACGCCGCTCCCACGACCACCACCGCACCTTCCTCAAATCCCCCTTAATATCCGGAGCTTCCTCCGGTTCTGGCCAATACTTCGTGTCCCTCCGCCTCGGCTCTCCACCTCAAACCCTCCTTCTCGTTGCAGATACCAGCAGCGACCTCACTTGGGTTACATGCTCTGCTTGCAAAACTAACTGCTCCTCCCACAAACCCGGATCCACATTCCTCCCTCGCCACTCCCCACTCCCCTCATTCTCCCCGTCTCACTGTCTCAGCTCTCCGTGTCAACTCGTCCCTCAACCTGACCCCAACCCCTGCAACCACACTCGCCTTCACAGCCCTTGTAGATACGAGTACGTCTACTCTGATGGGTCTAAAACTTCTGGGTTTCTCTCTAAAGAAACCACCACCTTGAATACAAGCTCCGGGAGAGCAATGAAGCTCAGGAGCCTAGCATTCGGGTGCGGGTTTCATGTCTCGGGTCCGAGTGTACCGGATCGAGTTTTAATGGAGCCCATGAAGTGATGGGCTTGGTCAGTGGGCTGATTTCGTTCTCTTCTCAGCTAGGCCGTCTTTTTTGTCACAGTTTCTCTTATTGCCTTATGGATTACACACTCTCTCCTCTTCCAACCAGCTATCTCACGATCGGCGACGTCGTTTCCTTGAAGAAGGATAACCAAAGCAGAAGAAGCTACACGCCGTTGTTAGCTAACCCTGTAGTAGCCCCCACTTCTTACTACATTGCCATCAAGGGAGTGTTTAACGGTGTGAAATTAACTATTGACCCTCCTGTTTGGTTAATCGATGAGTTAGGTAACGGCGGGACGGTTATAAGATTAGGAAATGAGAATAGATGGATCATTGAGAAAAAATATTTTTTTTTAAGTAAGATAAATAATATATCTCAATTTTATGACAAACTGAAATAGGGTAAAAAATAATTTTTAAAAAAATCATTGAATTAACATAATAAACTTATAATCTCGGTAATTAAAGCCGAGCAAACTCAAGATATTTTGTCAAACTCGTGGTTCAGATTATAAAATTAAAATAACCTGATAAAAAAATAAAAATAATTATAAAATATTTTTTTAATAAAAAAATCATGTTAACTTTTCAAACTCGTGGTTCAGATTATAAAATTAAAATAACCTGATAAAAAAATAAAGACAATTATAAAGTATTTTTTTAATAAAAAAACCATGTTAACTTTTCAAACTCGTAACCCAAGTCAATAGACCCACAATACTCTATCTAAAAGACTCGTGAAGTCTAATTCTCAATCAATCAAATATTGAATAATAGATTTGAAAAATAAATTTTAATTATAAAAAAATAAAAAATATCAGTTGAAAAAAATATGGATCAAAATTGCAATACAAAATAAAATTTATATTTTAATAAATGGTGAAATTGAAAAGAAAAATCAATTTAGCTAAAGGACCCAAAAAAATCAAAATAACAAGGATAAAGAATTAACATAAAAAAATTAAATTAAATTTTTGATTGAAGGGTAAAATTGAAAATAATGATAACTTTTACAAAAGATCTAGGAAAAAATTAAAAATCAAAACAATAAGGATTAAATTGAAAAACATGATAACATCAATTTAGAATGAAAAATGAGATTAAAATCACCAAAACTTTTGTAAAAGAGTAAACGAAAGAAAATTAGAAATCAAAAGAATAAGAATCAAATTAAAAAAATAATATATAGCAAATTGGAATGGGATGATGAAATTAAAAACAAATAAAACTTTTACAAAAAAGTTAAGAAAAAATTAAAAATTAAAGGAATAAGAACTGGAGTTGAAATATGAAGAACAAAAATAATCAAATTATAATTTTTGGGGAAGAAGAGAGAAATTAAATTTTTTTTCCAAATTTAAAAACAATTTTAAATTCTAAGTTTGGAACTACAATGTTTTTCAATGTCAATTAGTATCTTTTAATGTGTTTCACTTGAGGAAAAAGAAAAGTTTTTAAAACATAACAATACCAAACAAACTTATAATATATAGACTTTAAGTTAAAGAATGTGTTTATAACAATTTCAGTTAAAATCATTTTTTTATTGTAACCTTTTTTTAACCCCTAGGTTTTTTGCATTTTTAAAAAGTATATTTTCAGTTCAATTTAACTTTTGATATTTAATTTAATTATACTAATAAAAAATAAAAAGAGTTTAAGGAGTGAATTGAGAGGTAAGAGACAACAAGGGACAAAAAGATAATAAGGACAGAATATACAAAAGAGGAAAAGAAAAGAAAAATCAAAGAATCAAGAAAAATTAGAAATCACTTTTAATATAAGTTTCACCAAATACTCTTTGTTTATTTTTTTAACTCAGCATCACATAAATAATAATCATAACCAAATACCCATCAATTTTTATCAATACAAATGAATCCGATTAAGGACTGCATAGATAAGCTAGATCAATGATTAACAATTTGAACCAATCCAAATGCCAAGCAGTTTTTTTTTTATATATATAAATAAAATTGATTGGGTGCTAAACCATAACCATCTAAAAGCATAAAAATATTTATAAATTTAATATTCGAGGAGGTATGAAAACCTGGAATATATATAAAAAAATCATATGAGAAAATCTGATTATTTTTACGTATAAGCATAATTTAAGCACTGACTATAAAATATGTTGCCAATTTATAGTTTTGGAGGGGATGCTATGTCATTCAACTAAAAGGAGCCGGTGAAGATGAGTGTGAATGAGATGTCGTTTACTGGACCGGACTTATACTTGGATGGGCCGTTGACCTATTCTGTATACTGGGCCTTCGCTCTTTTTATGGGCTTCCAGCTTGGTTATGGATTTCTGTTTTTACCGTGTTTCTTCTTTCGTTGTTTTATCTTTACATGACACCAGAACTTAATAAACTAAAGTCTCTCTCTCTCTCTGAATAATAACTCAAGTTAATTAAAGCAATATATTTTTACTACTTTTTTTTTTAAAAAAAAAACAATATGGAGAAATAGTTTAATCTACAGAAACTAGCAGAGTTTCATATGAATTTCCAAGCGAAAAAAGGAGTTGAAGAAATAGATATGTTTTTTGTGCGCGCGCGATTGCAGGTTTGACTCAAGAGTTCCGACCCATTGCATGCAACAGGTCGTCATTGATCCATTTTTTAAAGTAGATGATGAAAGCCGAACAAACTAAGCTCTCAGGTGAGCTATTCCAAACGCATCGGCTAGGAGATCAAGGCGTAAATCCGTTGAGGGATTTTGCCAAATTGACAGTACTACTATCATATGAAGAGCATGGCAAGGAAATATAATTAATAGACAGTCATTTTACAAAAAGATTCATGCAACCATAGCTCTGTGCACACTTAAAAAAGCAAATTAAGAGGGAGATTAAGGTCCTAACAGTTGTTGTTTTTTCAGTCACTCATTTATTATATATAATTATGAGAGGAAGGATAAATTAAGGTCTTAACAGTTGCTGTTTTTTTTTTTTTTAATATCAAAACTAAATATATTTTTAGACCAATTTTCACCTCAACTAATATTGAATATAAGATTGAAAAAACACCCCCACATCAGCGTTGAAATGAATTTTCATGAATGCTAGTTCAAGATTTAAATTTATAGAATAAAATAAAAATTCTTTAACCATTAAATTAACCCCTTGAGATCGATTTCTTAACAACGCTTATAAAATACGCATTGATTTTTGATGCAAGAGACACGCCGCGCATGCGGGCTTTGTGATTAGGTCAACGCAATGTAAAGATTGTATATTAATTTAAACAAAAAATATGATGATTTTGCATAAAAAGAAATGGAAGGAAAAAATTGTTAAGCGGCGTGACCCTTGTAATTTCCGCATCCAGGTTCAGGGACGCCCGCATCAATATCCCTTGTTGCAGATAAAGCGACAGCAAGGCCTCATTGTTAATAAACCCACAACTAACCACATGTAGTTTTCCTGTCCCAGCAGTATTTAGACTCTTTTTGTTATTAATTCAGGCTGGGTCCAGCTTAATCTCATTAATGGTGGATAAAAGAGAACGTTCAACAGGGGATGATGATGATAATGAAATGATTACTCAATTGCTAATTCTTATTCAACAATCAAAGGAAAAGGTTTCGAAATGCTTTCCCAACACACGAGAATTTGGTTTAGTCAACATGCTCATCTACTTGCTTAATTAAAGCTTATATTGTTAATAACCAGTTTGATTCCCACATCTTAAGTACTGGCTAGATCATTAATATTATTTTGCACCTTGCTTCAAGCTTCTTCCATTTGAGCTCATTCGATTTAGTGGGACTGATCAGCTCACCTTTCGGCTCTGGGAAAATGATAATCAGGCCATTTGTTTTGTTCATACGCTTGGCGGTGGAAGGTATAATTGGATGGAGATGCGCACTGTCCCACTTTGAGGACACATTCCTTGGCAATATGGGTATGATTTTTGACTCTGGAAAGGAAATGGGACTTGGAAAATATCTCCTACCAGACACTGGAAAACACCTTGTTCATCCATGATTAAGACAGCTTGTGCTGATAAGGGATGCTAAAGAAGTTTGAATTTTGCGAGATTTTGAGAAAGAACGCTTTAATTAGATTCTATTTGGTCCCATGGAAAGATCTTCTTGACTTAAAGCCAAAAACTGTTGTCGGGTTATTTTTTATGCAGACTATTTTGATTTTTTTTTCCTTACACTTTTTCAAGGACACAAGTATCTAATGACCTGTGCCATTGCGATTCCTTCCACTAATACTGTTCTTTGATGTCTTTTTACTTTTTAGGCTGGTTTCAATTGACACTTTCGCCGCTGTCTTTTTTAAAAAAAAAACGATGAAAATCTCTGTTATATTGTTTGGTAATGGTACTGCTTTTAGCGGTCTCAATTTCAAACGTGCTGGAATGGGAGTCCAAACTTGTCTGCTTGGATACGTGTTTGGAGTTGCTTTCTATTTAAAAATAAATTAAAATATTTATTTTATTTTTAAAAAATTATTTTTAATATTAATACAACAAAATGATATAAAAATATAAAAAATTAATTTAAAATAAAAAAAATTAATTTTTTTTTAAATATTTTTGAAACTAAAAACAAACTACAATAACCGATGCTCACATAAAGCTATAGTAGCATAGGTTCGTGGCAGTGGACTTTATGAAAAAGTTGACTGATAAATTTGAAAGCTGAATTTTTTTTAACAGCATGGAACCAGGCTTTGAGTCGCTTCATTGTGTTTCCTGCTCTAATTACTCTCATGGAACCTCTCTGAGCTATGTATACGCAATTGTACAGACATATACTTTTACATGTATGAAAGTGCTTTTCGGAACGTCTGACTCTTTAGCTTAACACTAGTAGCTTTGCTTGTGATGTTGTCGCTGCTTTAGCGAGTGGAAATATTTAATTTCAGAAAATTAATCACCCCACCCAAAAAAAAAAAAAAATCAAGTGAATTTGAATAGAGCAAAGGCAAGATTTTTTGGGTTGAATTTTACGACCTTATCTGCTTGCGGCTCTAGCGATAAGAGGGACTGTACGTTACCTTTCGAAGATCCCAAATAAGTTTTTGCTGAGAGTTCGAAAGGGAAAACGGACCAAGCTGGACTGCAAAGTGAGTTCACTAGCTAAGATCATAATTAATGAGAAAAGGTATATAAAATATGTTTGGATGGATGGACTTACTTAATTTTTTAGCTTGAATCAAAAGTTTGTTAGGAATTTTGTCAAAGTTTTTAATTTAATAAAAAAATTAAATCTCTAACTCTTAACTTATATTGTAACTTATACTCCATTCATTCTTTAAAAAATTGTTTTGAATCATTTAAAAATATATATTTCTAATTTAAGGTCTTTTAACTTAATTATTTTTATCATATAAATTATTTATGAAGAATAACTTTTAGATTATGATTCAAAATCAAAAGTTATAATTCAAGAATCATGTTAAATGGACTCTAAATCAACCATGCACAAGAGTTCTAACTAGGAATGGAAAAGAAGAGAATACACATCTACAAGAGCTGGCCGGAGAGCATTATTGTGTACTAAAGATTTGTTGTTGGAATATACATTTTCAATTCCATCGCACCACAAACTAGGGAGGCTCTAAAGAGCAAGCTGGAGCTTGCCCACCTGTTCAGATTTCTCCTGGAACCTAGGGTCAATAAAAAAAAAAGAAAAAAGAAAGAAAGAAAAAAAGAAAAATGATTTATTTTGATTTCTCATGGAAGGGTGTGATTAAAAGAAAAGTGACCAAAATTAAAATTTCACAAAATATATACTTTGATCATTAAACTTTAAAAATCATGCAAATTATTTAATTTCAGCATCTCAACATTTTTCCAATTCAATTTTGATACAAGAGTTTAATTTTGTTATTTTTTAATTCCTAATTAAGAAAAGTCACCGGATTCCAACGACAAAAAGAGAAAAATATCGTTAATATAGATTTAGACCACCAAAATTGATGATATTTGTGTTAAATGGTTCTATTTGATGAGAGGAGTTCATATTATATGTTTTTTTAACTGATTATTTTTTTTATATTAATGATTTTTTATGGTTTTTTTCTCTATTTTTTTAATCTATGTTTAAATTAATATTCATTCTCTTTTTTATTTTGTTTGGAGAGCCTCTTTTAAATGATAATTATTCTTTTAGTTGTGCATTTAAATTAGAAGCTTTTTTCTGATTTATCTATAATTTTTTTATATTTTATATGGATGAAATTTATTTTTCAGAACAAAACATTTATTTTCAAATAATAATTCTAATTATACGTGTAACCTTGCATGATGTTATTTTCATTTTTTCATTTGATTAATTTAATTTGTGTTTCTATTTCAATTATTATTTGCTTGAATTAAAAAATATTTTAATAAATAAATTTAGCAAATACAACCGGGTAAATATTTTGTCTTTTAAGATTAAATATCTTGATCCAAATCTATATCTTGATTTTTCAAGTTTTATTTTTAGTTATTATAAATGACTTTTTATTTATTTATTCATACACAGTTCTTGATTTATTTAATTACATGAATGCATAAAATTTTAAACCTAAATTTTTAAACCATAAAAATTCATTAAAAACACCTGCATGCATATACAGTTTTTTTTTTATAAAAAATAAAAATATATAACCTACAACACATCACGAGTCACATAACTAGCTCATGCTAAAAGTACTAATTACTGTAAAAAAAATCAAATAAATTTTTCCTTAATTTCAATGAAAATATTTATTTATTAGAAAGATCATTGTATCTGACTCAAATATAAATTTCACGCCCGCTGGCCGCTGCCCTCCATTTGATGGACCACTCATCTTGGACCCTAACGATAGAACAGTCGAGGATATTATAGCATCTTGGTGAACCTGAGCATCCAATTATTGCTGTGATTCTTGACTCTCCAACTCCTTACGAGCAATGGTCCACAAGAGCTGGTTTAATTGATGGGTGCATGATTAGTTTCATAAAAATATAATTTGGCCTAGGCTGCCGAAAGAAGCAGGCGAATCCTTTGATTTCATAATGAAGTGGCACGTAAAAACCATTTTATTAATATAAAACAATAACTGAGACGTTTGCGTTCCGATACCATAATATTAGAGTCGAGTTCTTGATTCTCTACTCCATGGGTTATGGGCCTCATATATGGCTCATTAGCCATATGTGTTTCGTAGCTCTCATTTCACCATGTTA
>Ga0325410_1006645_pt1 | contig 12683 bp, 4 predicted proteins | sample PopdelMetagenome_16_FD_206182 | JGI IMG/M metagenome (GOLD analysis project Ga0325410, IMG submission 206182) | Populus deltoides microbial communities from Bellville, Georgia, United States - Xylem-PdIQD-R3 | ecosystem: Host-associated > Plants > Phyllosphere > Stem > Wood/Secondary xylem... | reverse complement strand
GTATTAAAATACCTGGTTTTCATAAAAAAATATATAAATAAAATGTTTTGTTTTCATGCATACGGCCAAGTTTCTCTCAAAAAAATTCATATTGTGTTTTCAAACAATAAAATTTCAAAAAAAAAAAAGTTTTAGCATGCATTGTGGCTTTAATAACCAGTTTATTAAAGTCAAGAGAACTGGCCAATATTTCAAAAATTCCAAATAACTTATTTTGTTTTCTTTTAATATCTGGGGTTACGACCTTATACGTAAGTTATATTCCGGATATTAAATTCTTTTGTTGACGTTAGAACAGTTAGGTTTTACCCAATAAGATAAAGATCTCTTTACCGAAGAGAACTTTTCTTAAACCATCGACGGATCAACAAATAGAAAACACAATAAGACTTTAAATTTTTTATCAGACAATAAAACAATGCAGCTTATCTTAGGTAGGGCGTATTTGGGGTGCTAATACCTTCCCTTTACGCAACTAGTTCTCGTACCCGATCTCTGAGACCAGTTAGGGTTCCTAGTGACCAAAATATTAGGTGGCGACTCCCATTCTATTTTTCCACTAATAAAAGACAAGAATTCCTTGTCTCCACACATTTGCCACACATAAGATTAGATTTTGAGGGAGGATGTTTTCGTCAAGACGCCGCAGATGTGCGACAAACAGCTTCGCGAAGTGGTCATGAACATGGCAACACAAAGTGGAACATATGCGCCTAATTCTTTTTGGCCGTATAACCACCAGCCTCCTCCTCCAGGATCTCCTCCTCCTCCAGCTCCACCTTTATATTAATTTGTAATAAATATTATTTACCTTTAAAATTTCATTCAATACTCTTTTTGAAACACATTCAGTTTATAATGAATATTATTTAACTTTGATTTTTTATTTTTGATGTTTAATATAAATTTTATTTGCATAATTGGTTTTTATTACCATTAATTTATTTAATTTTATATTATTTTTTCTCAATAATTTTTTTTGAACAAATTTAGAAAAAAATACTATTACCGACGAAATGAATCCGTCGGCATTTGACAATAGCTGCCACTATTACCGACGACTTTACAAACGGATGTATTCGGTCGGTATTTTAAACACTCACCGACAAATTTACCGATGGTATATAGCCGTCGGTAAATCATGATATCACCGACAAAATAAAAATCCGTCGGTATATTTCAAGCGGGAAACTTTTTTTTGGTGCGCAAATTCCGTCTGTAAAACTATCGACAAATGGTTTTTTTGTTTTTCCGACTGATATAGCGACGGAACGGGGAATCACCAAAGAAGGGAAAGCCGACGGACGTAATCCGTCGGTGAAGACGTCGGTAAATAAATCACTGACGAACTGCTAATCACACACTGACGGAATATTTTCATCGGTAAAACTGTGAAATCTTGTAGTGTACAATATATTAAAATAAAAAAGAACGGGAGATTTGAATGAAAAATTAAAGAAATAATAATTCTTATAAAAATAATAAATTGATATGTCGTTAACTCAATTTTAAGAATCCACACATTTATTCCTATAAATTTATTGACCATTGAAGTAAAATAAATATTTTTTCACGTCAAGCAAATACATTCAATATTCCTTAAAGTTGAGGGAAATCAATGAGTTTACAAGTAAATTAATTAGACAAAGCTCTCTAATCAATTTCTTACCATCAAGCGAATTTATCATAGAAAGCAATTCTCATTCACACAGCAGTAGTTTTAGGAGTAAAGTCTGTGCATTTATTATAAGCAAACATACAAAAGCTTGATAATTTAACTTAGTTTATTCTTCCTTAATAAATCAAGATGAGAGTTGCAGCAATCAAATTAATTATTTTGGTTCTTACTCCAGTCCCTAACAACAATTACGGATTGAAAAAAACTAGAAAGCATACATGCCATCTCAAAACAATTCAATAAGCTTGAGTAATAATCAATAGCATAATTCTGAACAAGAAAAAATAAATACTTGAATCTGAAAGAATTACAATGTTAACATTACCTCTCACAACTTGCTAATGGAGATGGTGTGTATTCCTCTTGAACTGAAATTAGAAATTAGTTCATAGTTGCTGGAAAATTGACAAAAGCAGAGAAGAAAAGAATGTTGCAGAGCCCCTGTTTTAGCTGTGTTCTACTCTATTTATTTTCTTCCTTGGCTGCTGAATTTCTTCAAAATTCTTAGGCTAATTAGAAGTTCTTATGCTACTTAACTTCTTCTTTCTTTATCTGGTCCTTAAGGTTGGTTAAATCCCTCAGAATTTGTGTTGAAAATGAACTTACTACTATCACAACTCTGTTGTAATTCCAACTTTACTGCAACTTAGACTTTGTTTTCGACTTGGTTTCTTGCAATATCCGACCATCTCAACTGTATTATTTCATTTATGGCATGTTAGAGGCTTCATTTGCACCATTCTTGGGTCCTAAGACCCACCGTTTCTATGTTAGACTCTCAATCGTAGTGGAATGCTCAATACCGTTAGTTTTCTCATCATCCAAGAGACCAATCTCGTCCTTCAGATTGCATCCAGATTTGCGCCTTCAAAACGACTTTATCTGTCCTTCATATTTATGCCCATAATACCTTCCTGGAAAGCTTGATATATGCACTTTAACTTTGATTCAGCCCACGTTCACATTCGAAAATTGTAATTTGGTGAAAAACCTATCACAAGAAGCAAGGTCCAAAACATAAAATGCAGAAATTCTTATCTTTTAGCAATTAATTCACAATGTCTTCTAGGCATGCCAAACTCTTAAAAATAACTTCCAATAAGATCAGATAAGCTCAAAATACATTAAAAAAATAGTGTAAAAGGAATAAAAACATAAGTATATTTTGCACTTATTAATAAACAATGTATGATAAGTCCATCGTTGATTGACTAAAACCCATAATCCATACATATAATCCATTTAAAAAAACCCACGTTATTATATAATTTATAATTAATCAATTTTATTATTTCACTAGCATGAGTATGAATTTTTTTTCCTAGATTATTTATTATGTGAGATTGGTTTCCTTAAAAGAACACAAATTGTGTCCTTTTATTTTCTCCTCTTTTTTTTTCATGTATAAATTCTTGAACATCTTTCGATTTCCTTTTTACATCCATCTAATTTGGACAGACAACCTGCCATCTTTTACAATCTTAGTTTTTCCAACCTTATAATTCATGAGTTGGAGAAACCTTTCCTAATGGAACTAATAATAGAGTTGTGAATAAGCCACAAAAGTTTAGAAAATAAAGTAGCAGCTTTTATCTTCACCATTCCAAAAACCTACAGTGATTGGTCTATCCACCAAACACACAGTGTTCATAAAGGGAAGAGTTGTGCTCTTTTATTAGGGTTGAGATCCTCATAGTCGGAAGCTCAAACACCACTTGTAAGGGCTTGGGACCCTTCTAGATTTTACTTCTTGTCTCATGTTTTCTTCTCTCACTCATTATCTGCCTCATCCTTTGATTTCCAATGGTCATCTTAAAAGGATTTTACTAGTTACCTTAGCATATGTGATAATTAAGGATTAAAGATAAACGATTTTCTAAATAATTTGAAAACAATTCTATTTTTGTAAATAAATACATATTTTTCTTGATTGTTTTTGTAGTGCCAGCTCCTAAAGTTGTAAAGAGTTATCCACCTTCAAATCTCATGTTCCAAAGTATAATATTCAAAAACTTGGTTACAAAGTAAAAAAAAAAAAGACCAAATTAGAGGATGTTGATAGTGATTTTCTTAAATTTTATTTTTTAGAGCATTTAAAATAAATATTTAGAACTTAACTTGAGAATAAACGAAAACTATCTCATAATCAAATAGATGCAAGTTCGATAAATATATAATCAAAGTAAGGAATAGTAAGGGCATCAAGAGAGGTTAAATAAAAAATCAAAGTTCTAAAAAATCTAATTAAATCAAAAGGATTAAATCGAGAGAAATAGTTAAGGTTTTAATATATATATATATATATATATATATAAAGAAAAAAACTTAATAACCTAGTAAGGTGGTTTGGTAAGAAAAACCTAAGAAAACTAAGAATTAGGATAAGAAAAACAATAAAAAAAATAGTAAATAATGGAATAAAGAAGGAAAAATAAAGTATAAAAAGTCTACAAAGATGGTTTGGTAAGAAAAACCTAAGAAAACTAAAAATTAGGATAAGAAAAACAATAAAAAAAATAGTAAATAATGGAATAAAGAAGGAAAAATAAAGTATAAAAAGTCTACAAAGATGGTTTGGTAAGAAAAACCTAAGAAAACTAAGAATTAGGATAAGAAAAACCTAAGAAAACTAAGGATTACGCTATGAAAAACAATAAGAAAAATAGTAAATAATACAATAAAGAAAAATAAAGTATAAAAAGTGAAAGGTAATCTTGCCAATGATACACATTACCCAACTCCTAAATTGTCATGGTTTGGCCACTACATCATGTTTATTAAAAGGTATATGTTGAGTTGGACCAAACTATTGACATTATGGGCATCGTTTTGCATAACTAATGCAATCTTTCGTTATACCTAGCCAATAAAATCCATGATTCATAATAAGCCATTTTATCTTAATACTAGATTGGTGAGCTCCATAAAGCTCTTCAATAACCTCAAACATGATAATAAGACTTTTTTTTTTTATCCTAAACATCTAAGTTGAATTTCAGTCATATGCCTCTTATATAATACATTTGACGGTAAGGGCTATTAATTAGTTCCATAATAGGTTTAAGAAACAGAAAACTGAAAGAAAACCATGTTGGTCCCTCAACTATATATTATTGATTTATCGAGTCCTTTTTCAAATAAGTTGGGGTTGATAGGTCTGTCTTCTATTTTGACACAGCCACAAATCCTCCTTCTACATCACCGATATCAATCAACCAAGTGGCTCAATAATTCCTTATTAATTCATGTATTTGATGAGATTTATTTTTTAAATGAATCCAGTCAGAGTTTTATCCTCTGAATGCGAGTCCATTGTAATTAACCGCCAAACTATTTTTTAATGCTTAACAAATCCTTTCTCCACTGTCAATTTCATGATCTGTCTTACCTCTATCGATTATTCAAAGTCGTTGTAAATATGAGAAAAATAAAAAATAATATTTAAAATATATTTTACATTCTCGATTCATATTCAATTTTAAAATATATTAATTTTTTTTTCAACATATTAATTTATCATGCCATTCTAACTTGATTTTATTTATTTATTTCTTTTATAAAGTAGATATGATTACGTCAATCCATGTTAACTTCTCAACCTGTAGTCTGGGTTACTAAATCGAAAACACCCTATATGAAAAAAAATCATGAAATTCAACTCTCAATAAATCAAATGTTGATGAAATGAAAAAAAAGGGAGTTGTTGTGAAAAAACCTACAACAATTATTGATAAATATTACAATAGAAAAGAAACTAGAAAGAACATGAGATTTAATATTGTTCGACAATGTACCTAGCTACATCCCCTCTTACATTCCCCACTGGCAGATTCAAAAACAAATCTCTACAAAGAGAGCTCTGCCATATAGAAGTTTGATGTCTGCTCATGTTTTTTAGACAAAGTCTGACTTTTCTGCCTACTACAGTGTTTCAGTGCTGAAACTGATGGGGGAAAGTTTCACAACATATGAAACTACTACATTTCCTCTTGCATTCCCCACTGGCAGATCCACAAACAAATCTCTACAGAGAGAGCTCTGCCACATAGTAGTTCAATGTCTAATCATGTTTTTTTTTTTACCCCTATCATTTGCGGCTAAACTGGAATTGAGCTCACAGTGGGGGAAACTTCAAAGAACACTAATGCACCATTCACATAAGGTTAATAGCTATTGGGTGCCATTGAAAAATGTAGAGGCTATGAACGACTAACAATGCAACTGACCAAGAACCAAGGTTGTCATTAGCTGATGACTGGAGGCGTTGCTGTCGTTGTTCATGACTGAAAAAGAGAGGTGCAGCTTCAATGGGACGTGGACAAGTAGTGTTCCCACAGAAGACTGTGCAGACATTTCCTTTCCATTTGATGCTTAACATTTGTTCAGACAGATCCGAGTCTAGCTACTTCACATTTAATGCTTTCAACTTTCTTTTGACAATGAGCCTCTCTCTAACTATTTATTTATTATCCATCCTTTTCAGTCTAGTGTGGTAAACCTCGGATGGGGGAACCTATTTTTCATCCTAGTACATGCATGATAAATGTATGGCATGTAATCTATATGATGAACTTGCCCTTCGAAAGGTGACATATGGTCATAACTCTTGCATGATGAGACAAGAATTTTTTCTTGCTCGAACTCTACAAATAGAAATTTCTTAAGTGATGACCATTATATCCCCCATAAGTGATGACCATTATATCCCCCATAAGTCCTGAATTCAAGATGCTTCAAGAAGGGCTTGCTCAGATGCAAAATAATATGTATAAAGCATACATCCTAAATGCATGTTCTAATCTTTTTACGTGAGGCAAAGGGTTAGTTTACCACTTGGTTTCTAAAAAGGGTCTCTCGTTGTCCTAGTGATCACTCTCTTGAAGGCAATATGGGGGCCCGGTAGGTAATAGGTTGGCACGTGTACCAATCATTACCAGTCTAAGCACTCAACGAAGAGTTGGGGTTTACACAAACTTAAACCTTGACTCAAGTCATAAGGCAAGCTGTTACTTCCCCACCTAACCTAAAGCTTGTGTGCTTTCAAAAATTAAAATATGTGATGCATGAGAGAATTCTATACAATGCATGAATAAAACAAAACACAAAAACACTTTAACACATAAAAACACAAAGCTTAGTCTGATAATGTTGAAAACAATACCTATCCCCAGTGGAGTCGCCATTCTGTCGCACGTCCCCCGCGCGGCGTCGATGGCAATTTTTCATTCTTTTGCTTGATTGGTTCTTTGGGAGTCGCCACCTAATATTTAATCAAGGGCTACTAGGAAACCCAGATGTACTGATCTTTGTCAGAGGTTTAAGGGTAAGGGATTGGTTGTAGCTAGGGAAGGTATTAGCACCCCTAGCACACCCTACCTGAGGTAAGCTGCTTCGTGGTTTGATGTTATTTGAAAATTTAAAATATTAGTCAAATTCTAAGGCTTTAATAAATCAGTCATTAAATCTCAGAATATATATATAAACATGTTCTTACATTTTCATGGAAAATACAACCTGATTTTATTTTTCCTTGAGATATTTGCCCATATTCAAATTAAACACTTAATTTCATTTTGTCTTTTTTTTTATAATTAATAACATACATTAAAAAAATAATACAAAACACACTAGCATCACCTTTTTTTTTTTTTTTACTGTAGTATACTTACACACCCATAACTAAATATTACAAAAATAGCCAATTTTCAAACCAATCTGAATAACACATTAAACAATTAAAATTTACAAAGAAACTAAAATCATGAACAGTGCCGAAAGCCCCAAGTCAGAGGAACCCACGCGTCGCCAGTGTCGGCCGCGCATGGAGAAGAAAATTTATAAAAACATTAATCATAATTTAATTCACAACATATGTAATTCAACACCCTTGTTATATTGAGAAATTTTCTCGATTCATTATTCATTCCACTTATTTCATGTCCATTTTTATTATTTATAATTTATCACTTAAACTTTCATCACTTTTAAACTTAAAAGATGTGCTCATATTATTTTTCTTTTCCATTAACCTTTTTCTGCAGGGATAATTTAATACCCGAACCTTAACCTGTTAGCATAGTTAAACTCATGTACACCGTGCTTCATTACATGTTATTATTACAGTCAATTGGTCAGCCGAATAACTTATTAATCCTTTAAGATGACAATCTCAACCATTCGGAAACCATTATGCATAACTGTCTTTTTAAAATAATTTAATATACACTCTACTGAAATTCCGGTGGAGTTTTGCTCATACTTGAACTATACAATTTATCGACATGTTCATCAATATCTTAATCCAATACTACAGTCATGATTTAATACTCGACACAATATTGCGAGGTACTTGACATTTTATTTAATACCAAATACAATTAGCTTTATAGAAAATGATTATTTACTATTATCTCTTTTATAGATTTACCATATCAATTACTAAACCATTAATTTCTTATTTTATTCTTCACTTTACAAATCAATACAGTTAGCACAAACTAAGGATATACTAATGTCCTTTCTAGTCCAAACCAGGACATTTGTTCAATTACCAAATTATTAGCTTCTTCAATTGCCCATTAATCAAAGTACTAATTCCATTAACCAAGATACTTTGTCCAATAACCCATTAACCAAAGCACTTTGTCCCATTAACCGGGACATTAGTTTCTCCAATTACCTATTAACTAGGGCACCAATTTCTCCATTTGCCTATTAACCAGGGCACTAGTCCTATTAACCAGGACACCAGTTTCTTCATTTACCTATTAACCAGGGCACTGTTTTCTCCATTTGCCCATTTACCAGGGCACTAGTCCCGTTAACCAGGGCACTAGTTTCTCCAATTATCCATTAACCAGGGCACTAGTCTCGTTAACCAGGGCACTAGTTTCTCCAATTACCCATTAACCAGGGCACCGGTTTCTCTATTTGCCCATTAACCAGGGCACTAATGCCCTATTAATCAGGGCACCATTTCCTCCAATTACCCATTAACCAGGGAACCAATTTCTCCATTTGCCCATGTACCGGGGCACTAGTCCCGTTAATCAGGGCACTAGTTTCTTCAATTACCCATTAACCAGGGCACTAGTCCAATTAACCATGGAACTAGTTTCCATAAAATATCTATTTATCAGCCGACTATCTCACACTCAGTTATTTTGAACTTTCCATCACACATATATTTTTAATCGATAACAAATCATACATCATATCCCGCCAATGCAGTCGATAATAATTATTGCATAGCAATTCTATCGTTGTAGTCAAAAGTAATATATACAAGGTTTTTCTGCCTTTACAGTAAATCACATCCATAATAGACTACCCATTATCGCCTATGCGATTAACTAGAACTTTTGAATTTTCTTAATAATAGTATCACATCAATGTTCATACTTATAAGGGCATTATAAGAAAAATTACAATATCTTAACATTCATAAAATTTCCGAAATAGATTAGGTGCCAGACACCTACCTGTAGTTTGGTCACTAAATGCACAACCCTGATGTTATCCTCCCATAGGCAACTCTCATGTACCAACAGGAATTATTAAATCACTTATACAATTATTTCTTTCTAAAATTAATTAATTTTATTTTGCCATCGCGAAATTAAATTTAAACTTCACCTTCATAAATAAAAAATAAACTACTTCCAGTCCATATACCCATTATAAATTATTTTTATTTATGATACATTTATCACCATGGTTTATCCAACTAATAAATTAGTTCTATTATCCATTCCATGACTTCAATTCCACCATTTTCCCTAATCCTTATATATAATACAACAATAAGATTAAACAAGGATTTTGTCACAATTTAACAACCAACTTTAACAACCCAATTCATTTATTTTCATGAACTTGGTCAAACCTTTATAAGATGGAAAAATTAAGATTTTCTTTCCATCCTATTTAATTTGCAATTCAATCCCTCTCACCATGTTTCTTAATATATTTCAATACTAATTTTATCATTATCCACATCCGTATTCCATACTTTTATTTCTTTCCTCACTTTGCCAAATTTCTTAATTTAGTAAGGATGTCATTTTCTTTCCCATTTACGTCCTACTTGTTTATGCATTACTTAACCCCATTAAATATATTTCCATCCAAACTAAAATCCAAACTTAGTCAAATACAATTTTTCTCTTCTTCCATTTAGCCTTGTTGAATTTATTTTTTAACATCCAATGAGGGATCAATTCTTCTTTGATTCTAGTTTTCAAAACCTCATCTAAGGTTAATTTTATTCATTTAAGCATGATAATTTTCCATTTCATCAATCACATGCATTCCCTATATTTTTCTACCAATGCCAAAATTTCAAGTAAGGGTAGCATGAAATTTCTTCAATTTTTTAGTCAATTAAACACTAACCCATTCAATTCTCATGCCAACAAACAAAATTTCATAACAATATCACAAATTACTACAACCAATATGCTAATCACAAAGTTCCATAATCACGCACATCATCACCTAAGTATACATGTATGAAATTTCTGCAATCAACACGATATAAACATACTACTACTAAGATTACAAGGAATTTATTTAGAAGAAACCTCAAGGTGAAACCATCCTTTATCTCCCTCATTCTTCTTCCTTTCTCCACACTTCATTCTTCCTCCACAAGCTTTAAAACCCTTAGATCACTCAAATATATAGTGTAGCTCACCATAAACCTTCTTAATATCTTAACTCTCCATAATCATGCATTATTTTCAAGAATTGATGAGAGAATTGTAGAGAAGATGTAAAAAAATCCCTAACTCCCCTTTCTCTCCCCATAACCCGCTGGACACTCCAAGCAAATTGGGGTTTATATAGTAAAATTTTTATTATTTGCATTTAAACCCTTGCCTTTCATATTTAAATTTATCTAGTCCCCATGAGTCATTTTATTTTCTTCTTTTATTTTTCCATGTGGTTGGCTGGAAACAACCCTTTAAAGGTTGACATTTCAACTGATTAATACCACTTTCTTTTAATTATATTACCATGTGTCTCTAGTATATATATTGTTTTTTACCCGGTTACCGATACTTTTTCATGCAAATTTTTAAAATCACCAGACATAGTATTCTAAAAATTCTGAGACTTTACCCCATGGTAAAATAATATATTATAATACTCCATATAAATTTTCAACTCAATTTGTCAATCATATTAAAAGTTATGCGCGATAGCGCAAAACTGGTCAAATTGCAATTTTCTAAAAAAATACTAATTTCTCCAAAAATTTTGAAATTTTAACCAAAGTTACGAAAATATATTAGAAGTCTCCATGCAAATTTTCATATTTTGTTGACAACCTGAACGAGAGTTATGAAATTTTATCGCAAGACTAGTCGATTTATGATTTTTCACCCTAAAATCAAAATCTCCGTATTTCATCCTTGTGTAAAGCACCCAATCATTTTACAGTCTCATTGAAGCCACTTTACTATATTTATTTTCCATTTTTAGTCATTTATGGCTTATTCCCGTGCCACGACAACATTACCTGTTTCTCGCCGGTGTTTACACCAGCACTTTTCATACCATTCTTTTCTTTATGACTGGGGGTTTACAGTGGTTGCTAATTAGAAAAAAAAATCCATCACTTATAAGGAAGAGGAACCCTTTATTTTTTTGGGTAGGTTCAGCCAAAGTAGAAATGAATTAATTAACTTGGTACAAATGACCTTGGGAGGTCACAATGAGATGGGTTGCCATGTATAAGGTGAAGGCATGGCTGTATCTAATGATGAAGAAGGGATTGAAGAAAATGTTTTTTTGGAGATACCATGCCCATTGACGAAACAGGGCAGGTTTGTCGCCCTAATTCCTGAGGGAGTTCAAACATGAATACGATAGTATCCAGGGAAGGTCCTTTCACAGAAGTTGTAGTTGGGAGTGTCAGCTTTCCAACGAATCTAACCTCGTCTAATTTGGAGTTCTGGAATTCCAAATACAAATAACAATCTGAGGGGAAGTCAAGCTATCACCCCTGCTAGCATATTAGGCCAAGTCGATAAAACGGCAAAATTTAGCCATATTAAGGGTAAATTTTGTTTTCTTGCCCTTCATAAAGTGTGTAACATCGTGTCTTGATCTTCAAAAAGGAATAAACTGTGATCAAAATTGAATTCATGATGTCCACTTGGGCAACTAATGAGCCGAAAATGTTAGAGGATAGTAATGAGGAATGTAGGCGAGAAAGAAAAGAATGGTAAAAGAAAAATGAATATTATTGCCATTGTTGCTGTTATGTTGTGATTTGTGGACTAATATGGAATAATGATGGGTGTTTGTGGTTTCAGGAGAAACCGCGGGAGGAGTGCAGCAACAACAGGGGAACGCAAGTCAAGCGTCTACAGCAAGTAGGTACTCGGTACCTATATCTCCTTTAGTTAATAATTATTTTAACTAACTGTTGAACTATAAATTTTGGTGCTTATTGATAAGTAAAAGAAAAGGGGAAAAGAAAAGGTTAAACAACGGGAAAATGGAAACAGAGAACTAGATTTAATTTATGGGTTCTTTTGGAGGAAATGAACAGTAACAATGAACATTATGAATGATTGTTCTCGAATTTGATTAGCCTGTCCTAGATATGAGAGGCTAATGATGTTAGCCAAGTTAACATTGGCATGACCAGTAGATGAGAGGAGGAATATAGAACTTGATTAAATATTCGGGTTTAGAATAGTTAATGATATCGGCGGGTGACGTCGATATCGACAAAATTTATGGGACTTGATTAGCTAATGATGTCAAGAATCCTTGATATCGGCATACCTGAAGACCTTTCAAGGTAACATGGAACATTGATTTACTATTTCAGCCCGAAAATAGTTAATGATACCAACGGTCGCGTTAGTGTCAGTATTTTCATGAATTTGATTAGTTGACCCCATGACAGGCAACTAAAGACACTAATGGGGGTCATTAGTGTCGACAGAAGTCTTTAGTGGGGAGAAGTGGCAGGGTGGATACACTCGAT
>Ga0325410_1006644_pt1 | contig 12683 bp, 12 predicted proteins | sample PopdelMetagenome_16_FD_206182 | JGI IMG/M metagenome (GOLD analysis project Ga0325410, IMG submission 206182) | Populus deltoides microbial communities from Bellville, Georgia, United States - Xylem-PdIQD-R3 | ecosystem: Host-associated > Plants > Phyllosphere > Stem > Wood/Secondary xylem... | reverse complement strand
AGACTTCAATTTTGAAATTTCGTAAAACACGCTTTAACGCTTTCTTTCCATATTGTGTAAATTTACACTTAGGATGGATTGTTTTGCGTAAAATATCTATAGTAAAATATTTTATAGATATCTTCATATTTATTTTTATAAAATATTTTATAAAAAAATTAATTAAAAAAATTTTATAATCAATCTTCAAATTTAAATATATTTCAAAAAAATATTTTTAACTTATAAAATATTTTACAAATATTAATTTACTTACAATATTATCTAATTTAATTTTAACTACCAAATATTTTACAAATATTAATTTACTTACAATATTATCTAATTTAATTTTAACTACCACCCCGCATCTTAATATTATCATCATCTCCATCAAGATGTGATCATCATAAAATCAAAATCCATAGCTATTTAACTAATCCATAGTTATTTAACTTGTGCTTTGTCACGGCTTAAATAATTTTTTTCCAGTAAAAAAAAATGGATATACATGCTTTTCCAACATATTTTTGGATATAAAAAAAAAATTTAATCTTAAATTGAAACGCTTATACACATATTGAATTAATTAAATTGATATTTTATCAAGTAATAACTAAGATTAAGATATTTAACCTTCCAACATGAGTCATATACTTAGTTATATTTAATAACTTTGTTTTCTAGAATAAATATTTTATTTAATTAAATGATTATTTGTGTCAGTAAAAGGTAGAAAAAAAGGTTGTTAATAAAAATAAATTGAATAAAACTATAAAACTCGACTATAAAATAACTCAATATTAAATGGCAAAACTAGAGAAAAAAATTAAAATCAATCTAATATTGAAGAATAAAAAAAATCAATTTAAAAAAACCGAGACAATGAGCAAACCTCCTAAACATTGGTTAATCTCTAAAACTCTTAACTCATAAAATTTTAGAACCGGATTCAACCAATAAGCTCAGTTCCAAATCAATTTAATGTTGAAGGATGAAAAACAATTTGATCAAAGTGAGAAAAACAGCAATCAAAAGAATGAAAATCAAATTTGAAAGGAAAAATAAACTAAAAAGAATGAAATTGTAAAAAAATCCAATTTTAAAAATTATCTTAAACAAAATAAATAGCAATCAAAAGAATATGGACTATATTTGAAAGACTAAAAAACTAAAGGCGGCTGAAATTGAAAAGGAATTTTTTTAATATAAATTATTATAAATAAAACAAAAGGTAATCAAAAGAAAAGGGATCAAATTCAAAGAGATTAAAAATTGAAAGGCTTCGTTAAGATTTTGAAGAGGCAAGCGCGGAAATCAAATAAATGAGAGAGAAGAAGGGGGGAAAGGCCACAAGCATAAAATTGGGCAGCCTTTGTCAAAATGCATCGCCTCCCCAAGGAGGCGACGCCAAGACAATTCAAACATTATCGCAAAAAGCGGTGTTTGACCACTAGACAGTCCCTCAAGCATTTCACAAAAAAGTAGGGCCACCCATGTGTTGACGCGTGCACAATTTTTTTTATAGTATTTGTATATATTGAATTACACAATTGACCCTAAACCAACCTAATATATATATATATCCAAATTTTAGTTCATTAATAAATTATTTACAACCATTCTCTTGTTTAATGACATGACACCCTCGTGGCCAACACTATGAATGTAATATGTTTATTTTTAACATAACTGATTAATACTTAAAAAGTACATTCTTATTAAGACTTTATATCATTATATTGCATTTAAAGTATCATTAAATTTCCTAACTTAAGCATGTTTTATAATAACAAGTCTGATAATATAAGATAGCTTTAATTTATGGTAAATGCTCATTTTAAATGCAGACATATCTCACAATTCAAAGGATTGATTGATGTAATTAACTATTGAAAGTGAAAGGACAAAGAGAGGGACAAGCTTAGAAAAGATATGTGGTTCAATTCAAACTAGAACACCATTCAGTCATTGAGTCATATCTAGAGCTATAAATCTTGGATTTTAGTCTGGTTTATATGAATAGAAATCTAAGACATAGGCCTAAAACATTTATGAGAGTTCAAGACTCAATTCTGCCGTTTTGGAGTCCAAATCTTAGCATAAAAAAAAGAAGTCTGAATTTATCTTGCAGCTCAAACACTGTTCAGTGTTCAGTCCATATCTCGGGTTCTAGAAGTCCAAATGAGCTCATTTTTCTTTGGGTGGGAAGCTGAGATAAATGCCTACAACTTTCATTAAGACTACGTTGCCAAATTCTGATTGGAACAATGTCATTTTGTCCATAAAACAAATCCATACCTAAACCACCAAGTCCACTAAGCCAATAGTTGACCACTAATTCAATAGTTAATTACAAAATGAATAGTTCATTTTAGCCTATAAAAGGATGCATTTGCCATACATTTTGGCATCTTGATTTCTTATCAAGATCATTTTCTTGTTTTCTTTCTTTGTAATGTTCAAGTTTTATTTCATATTTTAACTTCATTAATCTCGTGTTTATGCTTTTCATTTCCTTTACTACTCTTAATTAACTTATATCAAGATTATGTTCTTATCTTGTTTATTTATGTTCTTCTTCTTCATTATGTCTAGCTAAGTTAATTATATCAAGGTAAAAATGTTTCACTAATGGTATTATAATATGTATAATATAAACTCAACATGGACTTCAATATTTATATCCAAGAAAGTTTGTTATTAATATGTCTAATCTTTTTATCTTACTAATTATTAATATCTTACTTGTTAAATGATTAATCTAGATTTGTGTTGTATAACACTTGGTACAATAAATGGTTGATCCTTCATAGTCTTCGGCCAGCATCGTTGTTATGAGAGGAACTTGATTTGTTGTTAACATAAGTTAACATCATGAATTCCTGACAATATTTAAAAGTATGATGTTACTATAATAAGATAATTAATACGATCATGTTAAAAATCTATAATGAACTATTAAGGATAAATTATCTGATTGTAACCCCATTTGTGTGTAGTTTTTAGTTGAGTAATAAAAAGAGTTTATATTATATTTATTTCTAATACCATTAGTGGATCCTCTAACATTGACAATTGTTTTTATCTTTGTTTAATCCTCACATAAATCTCACATCACAAAGATCTCTTTAACTCTTTGTTAATATATATATATAGTTGACCTCCCTGTGGATTAACCCCGGTCTTGTCAGGTTATTTATTACTTTGACACTCCTGCACTTGGGGTAAGACATCAATTCTTTAATCATGTCAAGTTTTTGGCACCATTACCAGGGAGGTAAGTTACTGTATAAATTATATATTTTATTTTTCTTTTCACTTTTATTATTTTTCTAATTTTTGTTTCTTCATTTCCTTTTCCTTTTCCTTTTCCTTTTCTTCTTTTTTTTCTATACTTGCATGAGAGTTCGGTCACGCACATTAAGTGGTAGACTTTCTAGAAAATCTTCATCCTCATCTAAAAACATGACCGAAGAAGATAACCAGTCACTTCATAAAGAGAATAATCGTGTTAGAACACTGAGAGATCACATGAATCCAACAAGAACAAGTGCACTATCATGTATAGTTTTTTCCTCCTGATGCATCTCACTTCAATTTTAAGCCAAGCATTATTCAACTTTTACCTTCTTTTTATAGCTTAGATCTAGAAAATTCATACTTGCATTTGAGAGAATTTGAAGAGGTTTGTAACACTTATAATGACTTAAATTGTAGCATGAACACTATTAGATTAAAGCTTTTTCCTTTTTCATTAAAAGATAAAAGCCAAAACATGACTACAAAATCTTAGGTCAGGATCCATTTGTGCTTGAGATGAAATACAATAACAGTTTTTGAAGAAGTTTTTTCTTTCTCATAAAACAAACTCTTTCAAAAGACAAATCATCACTTTCACTCAAAAATCAAGAGAAACATTTTACCAATGTTGGGATAGGTATAGAGACTTGCTTAATACGTGTCCTCATTATGGTTTTGAAACATGGAGATTGGTTTCACATTTTTATGAAGGGTTAACACCTAAAGATAGATAAATGTGGAATTGATGTGCAATGAAACTTTTAAAAATAAAGACCTTGATGAAGTAATGAAGTACCTGAACTTGTTAGCTGAAAATGCTCAAAATTAGGACACTACAGGCATTTATGAGGCACCAGGTAAAACCCAACCTCATATATCTAGTGGAGGAATGTACAACCTTAAGGAAGATTATGACCTCCAAGCTAAATTTGCATCTTTAGCTAGAAAAGACGAGGTACATGAATTTAGAAATAGTGGTCAATTAAAATCTATTCAAGACATTGTGTGTCAAATCTGTGAAATGAATGAACATTCAACCCATGATTGTCCAACTTTGTCTTCTTTTAAGGAATGTCTCCATGAACAGGCCAATGCTTTAAACAATTCCAAAAGTCAAATCATAACCCATACTCACAAACGTACAATCCTGGTTGGAGAAATCATCCAAATTTTAGTTAGAAGAGTGGTAACAATAATGCACAAACTTCACAACCACTATTTCAAGCCCACCATAATTTTCAAAATTCTCTAAGGATATGCATTTTCTTATGCTCCCCCTCGTAGAAGAAATCTTGAGGAAACATTGCATGCATTCATTGAAAAACAAGAGACAATCAACACTCAATATGCTCAAACCATGGTAGATTTAAAAGATACTCTTGTAAAATTCACACCTGCTCTTAGTTTTCAGGAGAAAGGTAAGTTTTCATCTCAATCACAGCAAAATCCCAAAGGATAATCCAAGTAGCTTCGGAAGCCAACACATGGATCAAGTCAAATCAGTCATGACTCTCCGCAGTAGTAAGGTTATTGAAAACCCCATTCTTGAACCTTGTGAGAAAGAAGATGAGTTAATCTATGAGGGTAAGGAAAGGGTTGAACCTAAACATTGCAAAGAAAAGACCGATTCCCCACCAGCACTTCCATTTCCTCATGCTATGACCAAACAAAGAAAAGTCAATCACAATTTTGAAATCTTTGAAAGTTTCAAACAGGTAAGGATCAATATACCTTTATTGTATGCTATTAAACAGGTACCTTCTTATGCTAAATTTTTTAACGACTAGTGCACTGTGAAGAGAAAACTGAATGTGAAAAAGAAAGCCTTTTTAGCTGAATAAACAAGTGTCATTCTTCAAAATAATAATGCTTTGAAATATAATGCTTTATTGAAAAATATAAAATTGAAAGAGCTTTACTTGATCTTGGAGCTAGTGTGAATTTACTTCCATATTTGGTTTTTCAAAGTCTCAATCTAGGTGAGTTTAAATCAACTTCTATAACACTTTTACTTACTGATAGATCTGTAAAGGTACCTAAAGAAATAGTTAAAGATGTGTTAGTACAAGTTGATAAATTCATTTATCATGTGAATTTTGTTGTCTTGGATACACAACTTGTTAAAGCATGTAATTCAATTCATGTTATTTTAGGATGTCCATTTCTTGTAACTTCTAACGCTTTGATTAATTGTAGGAATGGACTGATGAAGTTATCTTTTGGAAACATGACATTAGAGATGAATATTTTCAACATTTGTAAGCAACCTGGAGATGATAATGATTTACAAAAAGTAGATCTTATTAAAGAATTAGTTTATGATAAATTTGAATCTACTTTGAGTAAAACTAAGTTCAATGAATATGAAGATTTGCAAATGATTTATTCTCAGGAAGAAATCAAAGACAAGAATGGCACTGAAAATATTATCGCGGATCATTTGTCAAGATTGACAATAGATTTGACATCTGACATCACACCAATCGATGATTACTTTCCTGATGAATCCTTACTTTCTCTTAGTTCAATGCCTTGGTTTTCTAATCATATCAATTTTCTTGCTTCAGGATTTTTGCCACTCATTTGGATACCCAAGACAAAAGAAAGTGTTTGAGCGACGTGAAGAAATTTTATTGGGATAACCCTTACTTATTCAAATATTATCCTAATCAAATATTTCAAAAATGCATTTCCGACAATGAGGTAAGTAATGTCATTAACTTTTGTCATTCTAAGGCATGTGGGGTCATTTCTCATTAAAGAAGATGACTGCAAAAATCTTACAATGTGGATTTTTTTGGCCCACCATGTTCAAGGATACGCATGCATTCTGCAAAACTTGTGAAAATTGTCAAAAATCTATTTCAAAACGTCATATGATGCCTTTAAATCCTATTCTTGTTATTGAAATCTTTGACTGTTGGGGTATAGATTTCATGGGTCCATTTCCTCCATCATTTGGTTTTGTGTATATATTAGTCATAGTAGATTATGTTTCAAAACGGATAGAGGCAATTCTAAGTCGAAACAATGATCACAAAATAATGATCAAGTTTTTGAAAGATAATATTTTCAGTCGGTTTGGAATCCCTCGAGTCATGATAAATGACAGTGGAACACATTTCTGCAACAAGCCATTTAAGTCTTTAACGAAAAAATATAGAATCACACACAAAGTTGCCACCCCTTATCACCCTTAGACAAGTGGAAAAGTAGAACTTGCTAATAGAAAGATCAAACAAATCTTGGAAAAAACAGTGAACCCTAATCAGAAAGACTGGTCTTTAAGACTTAATGATGCACTTTGAGCTTATTGAAATGTTTTTAAACATCATTAGGTATGTCACCTTATAGGTTGGTTTATGGAAAATCTTGTCACTTGCCTGTAGAACTTGAACATAAAGCTTATTGGGCTATCAAAGCTTTCAATTCAAAACTTGATGATGCTAGCCAACTGCGTAAATTACAAATAAATGAGCTTGAGAAAATAAAAAATGATGCATATGAGAATTCAAAAATTCATAAAGCAAGAATCAAAGAGTTTCATGACAAGAGAATCTTTTAAAAAACATTTGATGTTGGTCAAAAAGTTTTGCTTTATAATTCTTGACTCCACTTATTTCCTGAAAAGCTAAGATCAAGATGGAGCGGTCCATTTATTGTGAAACATGTGTATCCTTATGAGGCCTTTGATATTGAGAATCCAAAGAATGACAATGTCTTTAAGGTAAATGGACATTGTTTGAAAGCTTACTTTGATAATTTTCCTAGTGAAGACGAGTCTATTGGTTTGAATGATCCTGTAAATAAATATTGATTATTTTGTTTTTCTCACATTGTTTTTGTGTTTCTTTTTGGTATGACTCTTATTTTGCTAGTCTTTCTCCAACACCGGTCAAATAGCGGATAACAGTACCCTGTGACTCTTAAATCGGTTATTTCAATTTCGCATGATAACTAATATCTATGTATATATTTTTTTTAATTTCTTGCTCCTTTTCTTTTCTCTGTATCTCTTCGCCACTTCTCATTTGAAAAATGGATATCACTCTTGAAAAATTGAAATGGTATTTTCCCGCTTTGCCTCAAAATGCGATTACAAAAATTTATCGTACTAGGTTTGAAAGATTGAGGTTATTGATGAATCATGGAATTCCTAAAGATATTCGTTGGATGATTGAAGCAAAGGTCCGCTTATCAAGTGAGTTTTCCAATCTTTTTATTTCATACATGTCTGGAACAGGTAAAAGCACTTTTGCGAAGAAACGTCATGCAAAACGACTAAAAGTCTGTCACAGATGTGCTAGATGGACTTGTAATACACAATGTCATTCTTTAGGAATGATATCTATAAATCATGAAGATAAAATACAATTCATTAAGGATGACCTAAGTAAGGAGTCTTTAGATAATCTTCTATTAACTCTTAAGACGCATTCTATTAAAGATGTGCATCGTGTAATTCATGATTTATGACCCCATTTTCATAAAGAACATAATCGACATAGTTTTGGGAATCTGATTAAAAAAGACCATGTTTGTTAGTTTTTAAGAAAACTAGATGGGAAGCTTATCCCTAACCCATAAAGGGTGTTTAAGCAGTTCTTGGATGTAAAACCAAGGGAAGATATGAGCCACAATCATAACTACTTTACATACACATGTTCTAAAAAAAAAAGAGTGACTCTAGCTGGCTACATATAGGTGGTATGATTGCATTTTCAATTTTTCATCTATAAAATCTTTTTTTCTATCCCTTTATTTCTATTTAACCTATACATTTAACAAATACATAAGTGTATAGAAATGACAGGTTCCTCAGGTCATCAAATAAAAAATATTTGTGTTTTTTGTGGATCCAGTCCTAAGAAAGAAAATGAGTTTTTAGAATCAATAAATCATCTTGGTCGGGTACTAACTGAGAGAAAGATTCATTTAGTGTATGGGGGAGGCAACCTTGGGTTAATGGGGAGTGTGTCAATAGCTGTATTTTTAGAAGGCAGTCAAGTTTTGGGTATCATTCCAAAAGCTTTAGCCAAAGTAGATATCATTGGAAAAACAGTTGGAGAGGAAATACAGGTCTCCACAATGTCTTAATGAATGGATAGAATGTTTGATCATGTTGACGCCTTCATTGCCTTACCAGGTGGTCTGCGCACATTAGAGGAGATATTTCATATTTCCTCTTAGGCCCAACTGAACATTCACCAGAAACCTATAGGTTTGCTAAATATTAATGGTTTTTATGATCATTTGTTGTCTTTTCTTGATCATGTTGTGGAACAGAATTTTCTTACATTTTCGGCACAACAAATCATAATATTTGCTGCTACTGTTGAACAACTGATTAATCAATTGTAAGCTTTCATCCCTATAATTGATTCCTCCGTGAGTCAAATAGACTGGTCAAACAAGGAAAGCCGTAAAAAGCTTAGATTGGATTTGAGCCTTAGTTTGTAAAAACTTGTGTCTTTTGGTTTTATTAATAGCATAATATTTTTTTCTGTTTTATTATTTCTTATTTTTGTTTAAGTGTATTTCAGGTTTGTTAGTAGTCGCTGCTTCAGGTGATGTCTTCTATACTCTACCTTTCTACCTTAAAACATTGAGGACAATGTCTCATTTTGGTTGGGGGGGAGAGGGTAGTAGTCGTAAGTTAAATAAAAACCTTTTTGTTGTTATTAAAACCATTTGACGAAACTTTTTGTTGTTATTGCTAAGATGGCAGAGTAAGGAGTATTGACTCTTGAGACGAATCTTAGTAAATATTCATAACAAGGTTTATCACACACTTCTTATGAAATGTTTAGGTTTACAAACTCTCGCATTGTTGTCACTTGATTCTGCTCATATACTTATTTAACAACTATTTATAAACCATCATTTTCACACATATATTTTAACATATGTTTGTAGGTTGCACATTGGATCATTACATTAATTATGTTCTTTTGTTAAAGGTAACAACAAAGGGAAAGAGATAATATATAATTTGCAAGAAAAAGAAAAGAAAAGAAAAGAAAATGATAATGAATAAAATAAAATAAATAAATAAAAATATAAATAAGTTTGGTTTCGTAGCCTCCATAACCTAAACAATTAAGTCTGAATGGGTGTTTTAACACCTAATACCCTAAAGTCAACGAACTTGGGATCTATTGGCCTAAAGCTTGTTACATGGGTTGAGGAGAAAAACTTAAGGGAATCAAGTATTTCATTATTTACGTTTCAATATCTACAACCCGAGTTACTAAACTCGAAGGGGTTTCTCAACACCCAATGCCCTAAGACCAACAGGTCTGAGAGTCATTAGTCTAAAGCTCGTTACATGGGTGAAAGATGCATTATGTTTTAAGTTATATGTATATATATAAAAAAAAAAAGAAAAAAAAAGAAAGATAATAATCTCAACCTAAGAAAGTTAACCTTAGAATAAAATTGTGTTTTCTTCCAAGTAAAACCCCATAACTATATGTTGATATATTAAGCACAAAATGAAGGTTTATTAATATCTTCATTAAGAAGTATGAAGCAGATATATAAATTTAATTAGAGTTTGTTTATTTGGATAGATTAATGGCAGTTAAATGATGAATGTCTTGTTTTCTGGATTTTGTAAATTGTTTTTCTACTTTAACATTTTAATTACTAGAGACAAGTAACTAACCCACACCCCCCATCACTAATATCCAAATTATGATTTCTAATTTTCTATTTATCATGATATTAATTCTCTATGGAAGTAAATTTCCTTATTCACCCACTAACTAGGGCATAAATGTCATTAATCAGGAAGTTAGTTTCTCAAATTACTCATTAAACAGGGCATCAATCCCAGGAATGTCAATTTCTTTTATTTTATTCATTTTCATTTTGTTTAGGAAGTTACTGGTTTCCTTTCTTATAACCAATATAAATTTTCCTTTTGTTTCTTCACAACTAATTTATTTTTTTAAAAAAAAATTCTTTCTTTTCCTATCCATCAATATTCACCTAACCCAAAATCTTCATCAATCTTAATTAATTGCATTCAAAATTTCTAGTCACCTAATTTTTTTTTCTCTATTGCTGAAACTAAGCCAATAAATGGAGCATTTATCTTTTTAATTTATTTTTTTACAATAAATCACTACTCATCTTTAATTCATGCCAATAATCATTAATCATTCTGAAAAACATTCATCCATTACATAATCAATACAACTTCATCATCACAAAAGCATAACATTCACAATTCATTAACAAAAACTCAAATTCAATGCAATTAATCTATTTGAAGGTATTGCTTACCTTAAATTGATGATTTCTCAAGTGTTGGAAGCTTAGAAAATCAAGCCCCCTTCAATTCCCCTTTTCCCTCTTTTTTTTCTTTCCAAAACCCTAACCCTTATTTTACTCTCTAAAGCTCACCCAAAAACCTTAAATCTCCCCTTTCTAGCAGAACCTCTTCTTGTGTTTAGTTTATAATGTAACTAAATCATTGTTAGTACTAGGCTGTGGGTTAAATTATTATTTTTAACATAAAAAATATCTAGGTGTTACAAACGTGTTTTCTAGTAAAAAAAAAATTAAACAATATGAAAGTTGACTCAATGTGACCGGATTAACTTGATGACATGACCCAGTTCAAAGACAACTTGGAAAAACTATTAAAAGTGTAGTTTGGCTAGAAAAACTCAAGACAACATGTTTTTTAAACATATTGAGACAACAACATATTGAATTGATCCGTGTCAACTTGAATTAACCTACCAAATTCATGACTCAAATCATAAGACCATAATAACTCCAAAAAAAGCAAATAGCAAAACCTCTTCTTGTGTTTAGTTTATAGTGTAACTAAATCATTGTCAGTCCTAGGCTGTGGGTTAAATTATTATTTTTAACATAAAAAAATATATAGGTGTTATAAACGTGTTTTCTAGTAAAAAAAATTTAAACCATATGGGAGTTGACTCAATGTGACCCGGTTAACATGATGGCATGACACGGTTCAAAGACAACGCGGAAAACTATTAAAAGTGTAGTTTGGCTAGAAAAACTCAAGACGACATGTTGTTTTAAACATATTAAGATAGCAACATATTGAATTGATTCGGGTCAACTTGGATTAACCTGTCAAATTCATGACTCAAATCATAAGACCAGGATAACTCCAAAGAAAGCAAATCAAAATCAAATATGAAACCGAATTCCCAATTAAACTAATGTGCAAATGATGAAATTGAAAATAAATTTAATTATAAAAAAAGACAGAAAAACAACCTGAGTTAACTCGGGCTAATCTGTCAAAGCTGTATCCCAGATCATGTGATTAGGATAACTCCATAAAAAATAAGTCAGAAAAAATTATAAAGCTCAATTCTCAATCAATCCAATGTTGAATGATGAAATTAAAAAAATATCAATGAAAAAAAGATAAAAAAAACTCGAGTCAACCCGGGTTAACTAGCCAAACCCATGACCCAGGTAATGAGATTGAAATAAACTTATAGAAAGCAATATATATATATATATATGAAGTCTAATTCTAAATCAACCAAATGTTAAAAAGGATGAAATTAAAAAAAAGATTAAACTACAAAAAGGACAAAAAAACTTGAATTAACCCGCAACTCGGGATAAACAATCTCAATATTAAATGATAAAATTAAAAATGATAAAAAAATAACATGAGTCAACCCAAGGGAACTCGCCAAACTCGCGTCCTGATAATGAGACATAAATAACTTTATAGAAAGCAAGATGGAAGAAAAAATTATGAAGTCTAATTCCAAATCTACAAAATATTAAAAGATAAAATTAAAAAAAAATATATAAAAAATAATAAAATAATTTGAATCGAGTTAATCTGCAAAAACCATGACGTGAGTCATAAGATTGGGATAACCTCATAGAGATAAAACAAAAAAAAAATAATCTAAACCAACTTAAGTTAACTTGTCAAACGCAAATGACATGGGTTATTAAATCGAGCTAACTATATATAAAATAAAATATAATAAATTATAAAATCTAATCCCCGTTAAACTAAATATTAAAGTATAAAATGATTGAAAAAAAAATAAAGGTAAAAAAATAATTGATTTATACTATAACTATAATAATACAATAATTATTAAAAAGACAAGCAGTCTTTATTATTTCCACAACATCAATAGGAAAACTACATCTCAGTTCATTAAATTTGTAACTTGTTTCAATTAGACCATAAATATTCGAAGCTTAAGCTTATTTTGGGGAAAATTCTTGATTTTTTGTTTCAGGAACTTTGGCCACATTTTATTACCGAAAAATATCAAATATATTTCTCAACGGTACCATCTATTATTATTATTATTATTATTATTATTATTATTATTATTATATTTGGAATTTATGTTTTTTTTTTATATATTAGT
>Ga0325410_1006642_pt1 | contig 12687 bp, 6 predicted proteins | sample PopdelMetagenome_16_FD_206182 | JGI IMG/M metagenome (GOLD analysis project Ga0325410, IMG submission 206182) | Populus deltoides microbial communities from Bellville, Georgia, United States - Xylem-PdIQD-R3 | ecosystem: Host-associated > Plants > Phyllosphere > Stem > Wood/Secondary xylem... | reverse complement strand
GTTTTAGATATTAGCCAAGCATAATTACATGGCATAAAAAATACCTATTCAAATTTTTTATTAAATTATTGGAGGCCCCATCAATTAAGGTTGTTATAATTATAAGTTGACTTATAAAATTATATAATACAAGTGATTTTTGGTTTTATGAATATATATATATATATATATCTTACTAATTATTTATTTCACATGTTGTCATCTACTAGTATAAATATATATAAAAAAATACTTCAAATTAAGATTTACCTGGATTGTAATGATACTTCCAATGATACAATCAAAAAGTATAAAATTAAATTATAACTTGAATCATTTAAAAATGTAAAAGGGTTGTTTGGTATTAAAGCTGTCAAAACAACAAAAGATTTTTTAAAAAAAAAAACTATAGCTTGGTGGTGAGATTTTTATAAAGATGAATGTTTATAACTGTAAAGGTTTGCAATCTGAGTTCTAAACTTGACTTACGCTTCATCTAAATGTAAGCGTAGATTAAATGCATTTGAGATAGTGAATTTTTTTATGTTATTATTTTTAATGTTTAAATATTTGATAAGTTTGAATGACTTATTTAGATTCATACAAAATAAAAAAATTGTTTGCACAAAAAAAAACTTGGCATCTGTAATGTGTAATATGAAATTGAATAACAACCAACTCAAAAGGCAAGCCAATGATCTTGGTGTAGTTTTGGATGACCTATCGTTCGATAATGATTTGATAATTTAGGGGAAAAATATGATATTTCATCGAACTTTTTATTTGCTTGGTGTCATTAATAGTGCAACACGAATAAAAAATGATAAAGAAGATGAAAGTGACGAAGAAAAAATTTCTAATAATACTAAAATGAATAACATGGTACTAGAGAGATGATTTGAATATCCAAATAGATGTCAAACGAAATAATTTAAAGAGTTTTGAGTTAAATAATATTGACAACATTGGTGTTGGTACTGGTAGTGACAATAATAGTCATCTAAATAATAACAATATTAGTGAATGCTTAAGGAATAACAAGGAAGATTATGGCAATGAAACTATTTTTAGTGTACATGACACACTAGCAAATTATTTATTTTGAGTTTGTTAATTGTTAGTTAATGAAAATCCATGAACATAAGTTACATGTATTGTATTTTCAAGTTACTTGAACCGTGTATTAATTTTTATTTAAACCATGCATTATTAGGTACTTAAACTATGTATGAAAAAAAAATTATCTTGTAATATTATGATTTTACGATTTGCTTTTGCAACTACAGTTTATATTGCATTTTTAGTTTCATGTCGAAAATGTATTCTTAACAACCCTACTGTCTATCTTGAATACACTATTATTTAAATTTTACATTAAATTATTAATGTCCAAACAAACTCGAATATACCCATGAATTATCTTTTATTTTTTTTCAATAAAAATCTTGCAGGTTGATATTTTTTTTATTCAGATAAGTTATTATTGTTATCATCGACTTGAATTATTAATTTGCTCCATTAATAAACTCAAGGCTTAATTGTTTTTTTATATCCCAGTTTTCAATGAATTCTAGTTTCACCGTAAAAAGAAACGAGGTATATCATGTACTATCTAGGCACGTCTTGTACATAAATGTTCGAAATTCTTGTGAGGAGAGAATTTGAGATGCCAATGTTTCTTGTGTTCGGTAGGAGTATAAAATTTGAACTAGTGTGTATCTCGCATGTCTCCAAATACTACCACTTCATTTTATAACATGGTAAGTACTTTTTAAATTGTTGTTTGTCTAAAAAAAAAAAACTAACTGTTTTTATAATATTTTTAATATGTTATATATATATATATATATTAAAAAAACATCTTTGATTTTTTTTTTTGTAATTTCGAATTGTTTTAATATTCTAATGTTAAAAATAAATTATAATTAAAAATTAATCACTACCACAATATCAAATATTGTCTAATTAAAAAATTTTACGAGACAAGAAGACATGGATTTATTACTTGGATTGTGTTTTGTATATTGATAATTTTTGTGATTATGATTTAAAAGATATACAATTATATTTTTTAACTAAAATTTCAAGAAAAGAATTTTAATGGGATATAATGTATGTTGATTAATTAAACAGTTTAAAACTAAAACACGTACCACACTAAAAAAAAACCAGTTTTGGGTTGTGTCTGGGAATGCGGTGCAAACCGTATTCCTTATAATTTTGATTTTTTTTGTTTTAAAATATTTTTTTCATGTTTGAAAATTATTTTAATATGCTGATATCAAAAATAAATTTTAAAAATTTTTAAAAAATTATTTTAATATATTTATAAGTAAAAACATTTTAAACTATAATTTCTATCACATTCCTAGTCTAGCCTTTAATATAAAATTATTTAGTGCTCAATATATTATATTGTGATGCATTGCAATTGGGCCTGTGTTTTACTTTTACAAGCAATGATATATTTTCTCATTGAGACGCTTCGCTCTTTCATCAATTCAAAACAGCACGAAAGTTGTCCATTTATTTATTATTCATTCTGAAATTAAAAGGCTTAGGTTATTTGATAAGAAAAATAAAAATTCATATTTTTCAGATTTCAGGCTATAAAACTCGAGGGCTCCGACAAGAAGTTCGGAGTTTATCAAGTTCCGGCCACCATAAGAGTCGGGCTCCAATCCATTTTGATCCATAAAGAGCTTCTCAGTCGTCTCCTTACGTCGGAGTATAAACTCGTTTTCTCCAAAAAAAAATTTACGATGTTCAATAGCCTCTCGTTATGTGCTGAACATAAAAACAGCAGTAAGTATTCAAAAATTTTTTCAACAATCATTAAATTTTGAGAGAAGAACAATGAATTAACTTGCTAAAATTCTCGGAATTTTATTCTCAGTAATTGTATTTTTAACAATCATATTTATTATTATTGTTGTTAACATGTACAATGAACAGTAGAATGTTAAGACTTTTCAATGTCAACTTTTTTCACTCTGGTATTTAAATATTTGATGATTTTATTTATTTATTTATTTTCATTTCAAATCTTTTTTTTTTATTATTATTTGGTTTCATAGCTTTAGGTCGTTAGTTTTATAAGTTAGTCATGCTGACTTGGGTAATTTTTTAACTTTTTTTAATTTTTTTTCCAACTTTATCTTTCAACACTATATTAATTGAGAATTGAACTTCATAATTACTATTTTATTTGTTATTTTTGACTTATCATGATTTCATGACTCCGGTTGTGAGTTTATGTTTTTTTTCTATTCTTTTTTTAATTGAATATTTTTTTTCAATTTTATCTTTTAACTTTTGGTTAATTGAAAATTGAAATTTATATTTTTTTTATTTTCTTTTTATGAAATTATCTTGGTCTCATGACTTGAGTTTGACGAGTTAACGTCGGTTGATTAGAGTAATTTTTTTCTCATTTATATTTTATTTTTTATCAATTTAATCATTTAATGTTGGTTTTATTAGGAATCGGGCTTCATAAGTTTTATTTATTTATTTTATATATGGTTATCATGGTTTTATGATTCGAGTTGCGGGTTTGGTTGTTTGATTTGAAGATTTTTGTTATTTTTTTTAATTTTATAATTTTGATATTGGATTGAATGAAAATTAGGATTCATATTTTATTTTGGTCTGCATTCTACGAGATTATTCTGGTCTCATGACTCGAATCCTAAGTTTAGTTGGTTGATTTATGTGTTTTTTGTGTTAATTTTTTATTTGAGATTTTTTTATTTTTTTATTTAATATTAAACTATTAAAAATCATATTAATAGAACCTGAATATATTTTTTTATATATATAAAAATTGATATAACCCAAAAAGGACAACAATCTAAGTGATTTCTAAGAGTTTATATACGAGATGCTATTTTGATATTGTTAAATTTGGAAGCAGGGCCAAGGGATTGGACCCAGCGAGTTTAGTTTCTTGTCCATTTTTCTTGTATTTGTAGATCACCACTGTAGGTGACAGAATATGTTTCTCTCGTCGTAAATTACTGTTCATTGGGACATTATAACAAACACTGATTGGAACAGTGATTTGATGTTGTTTTTTTTCTTCATATTTTCTTAGTTTATTTTTATTTTTTATTTTTATCTCTTAATATATAATTTAATTAAAAATTAATATTTATAATTTATTTTGATTTATTTTCTATAGGGTTATCTCAGTCTCGTGATTCGACCAAGCTAACCAGGTTGACTCAAGTCTATTTTTATTGTTTTTTTCAATCTCGCCACTCAACACCAAGTTAATTAATAATTGAGTTTTATAATTTATTTTGATTTATTTTTTAATATGTTATTTTAGTCTCATGATATGAGTTTGATGGTTTAACCTTGATCAACTCGAGTTATTTTTTTTATTTTTTTTTAATTTCATCTATTAAAATTAAGTTGTTTTATGTAGAGTTATCCCAACTTCAATTTTATTTTTTAATTATTTTTTAAAAAAACTTCATAGTCTTCTAAATTTATTTTTAATTGGGTTATTATGGTTTTGTGAACCAAATTATAGATTTGTTAGGTTAACTTGGATTGACCCGAATCGACCTAATATATTATCATCTTAATATTAAAAAAAAACCTGACTTGGTTTTCAAGTAAATCAAATTATATTTTTATTAATCATTTTAAATTATTTCTAGATATAACAAATTAATTGGGCTATATCAAGTTAGTCTGTGCATGACCTTAACAGTTTCTTCACTAAAAAAATAATGTGACCAGTAACACAGGCAGTAGCCACTATTCCAGTATTACCACTAGTATGCTAGACAACGACGGGGTTTTACAGTTCATTTAATAATATAAGGTCCTGTTTTCAACGTTGCGTAGTTTTTGGCACTCAATTTTTTTTTTATATTTGATTCATAGAGTTTCAAGTATTTATGTTTCACTCTAAACTTTATTTTTATCGTGTACCGGCTCAATCCCTGTGAGTCCAGGGAGGAGTGCGGGAGTGGTCGAAAAAAGCCAGGAAAGAGAAAGCTTTGAAAATTTTTAAGAAAATAGAGTCGCAAATAAACAGATCATAAAGAATGCATAAATCAATGAAATTCGCAAGAGATAGTGGAGAAATTTGAATCTCAAAAGAATATTAAACAACCAGTTGAGTGCAGTGAAAAGAATGTATCACCTCGATTTATATGTAAATTCGGTGCGATTCTTTTTTTCATACAACAACAATTCTCCAACTTAACAACCTCGTCGGCGAACTGTCTTCATTTTCTTTATGCCTTTGCGTCGTTTATTTAAAGTCACCGGCTAGCACTTGGCATGTTGAATGGATGCCGTTGAGTTTGTTTTCTGGTAGCTTGAAACTTCGTCAAAAATAATTAAAGCTAGTTAGTGCAATTAATTCGTCGTCGTTCCTTCTTGATCCTTGCTGCAACGATAAGTAAGTCAATTAGGTGGGTCAAACTAGAGAAGTGGATAACATCTTCACCCTCCGGCCTAACTACAAGACCCCACTCCACGGCACAGTGGAGATGCAACCACCGAATTGACAGGGCCGCGGAAAGGTTACTATTTATGTGCGATATGCTCCCTGCCAAGATTTGCAACTGCGATTTTGAAATTGTAGAGTTCCCAGGTGATGTTTATTTCATCAAAAATGTTTATATGAAAATCATTTTTCAAAGAGTTTGTTTATTTTTATGAAAGTTGATTAATGAAAATATTTTTTAAATAAAGAAAAATTTATGTTAGTTTTTTTTTTTAATTTTAGATAAAAAATACTTTTTAGAAGTTGTGAGAAATTAAAATAAATATCATATTATTTGTAAATTATATTAAATTTATACTCAATCTTTTAATTGATGTATTTTTTATATTTTTTATTTTATTATTTGAAATTTAATTTTTATACAAACTTTGGTTCTCGTTTTTTTATTTTTATTTGTTTTTCTCTTATCCTTTTATTAATTAAAATGTTTTATCTGTCAGATTTAGTCTCTATTTTTTATTGTTATTTATTTTATTTAAAATAATTTATGATTTTTTTATTTCATTATCTTTTATTTTTTTTTTATCTGTCACATTTGATCTTTATTTTTTTTATTGTTATTTTTTTTGTTTGAAATAATTTATGAAATTATATTTTTTTAATTTTATCCTACTTTAATTTTTTTATCTATCAGATCTAGTCTCAGTTCTTTTAATAACATTGAAAAAAAATAGAAAAAATAAATAAAAAGTTATTTTTAATTTTATTTTTCATGATATGTCCAAACACTATAAAATGTTTTAACTTATTTTTTTACAATACTACTAAATATTACAAAAAAATATTTCCTTTTTATAAATTTATTTTTCATTGAAATCACTTTCAAAGAAACGTGACTAGCTGACTGTTATATAACTGGAAGAGGTTTGCCTAGTTGTTAAAAAAAGCGTGAAATCATTGCTCGATATCCTACAATGGTGGTGGTTGTGGTATCCTATAGATGGAAAACTAAAATATATATATATATATATATATATATATATATATATATATATATATATATATTCATCTTTTAAAAAAGTAAAAAACAGGTTGAGGTTGAGTTCTAAAACTGTTTACAGGGAGAAATAAATGAACATAGCAGTTAGAAATACAAACCTGAAATTGAGCTATAAACAGGCCCATCGTCTTAAATATATTTTCCCTACTGTTGGGCCCAAAGAAGCAATGCCATCTACAAGCGAGGGCAGAGTTGACTGACTGTCTGCACCCGTGGCCAATGGCCATGGCACGCGCGTCCCTTGAACTTCTCATCTTCATCTGTCCATTTTCATTGGATTCTATAATCAGGTGAAAAGATGCAATATATAACGCAGACAGTGATGTTAGAGTAGAAGAAGATCACCACCAAGTCAAAAAGGCATTTTTTTACCGGCTATATAAAATATAATATAAATTTGGATTATAAATAATTTTTTTAATTAGTTATATATTAATAATTCTAATAAAAAAATTAATTTATATTAAAATCTAGTAAAATGAGTCAGCAATATTTAATTAATTAGTTATCTAAATAAAATTAGAGAGATAGATAGTGTGAATCAATAAATTAATGATAAGAAAAAATAAAAAGTCTCATAATAAAAATTTTCAATACAAGAAAATCATTGAAATATAAAAAACACACATAAATCTAGTGACAACCTGGTTGTTCCCATCATAATAAGTATTGATAGACCTATTTTGGGTTGCAAGCTAATGAGTTTAAATTAATAATTAACTAATATAAATTCAATGATGAAATAAACCCCTAAACAATATCTAATTCTCTAAAAAAAATTCAAATTAAAAATAGTCATTTAAAATTAAATAAATAAAAAAAATCTTCATATTAAAATTCTTCAATGTACCTGAATCTTCAATTTTTGCATATTTTTTTTGCAGATTTAAGTGATGATTTCAAACTTGTCATTCTCTTCTGATTTCAAACATGTTGTTCTCTTTTGTTTGGATGAATTATTAGGCCTATGATATATAGTTGAAAATTTTCAGATATCTAGTTTCCATCCCAACTTTAATCGAAGCAAAATTTAACCGATGGCTCTAGATATATCTCAAACAGTACACGAAGGTCTTGTTTGATATATTTAACAATATTAATTTATTAATTTTGACCCTCTAAGATATTATGTTTCCTAACTCCATTTGATTTGAAAATTTACTATAATATATTTTAATGTTTATAATATTTTCTTATAAAATTTTAGCTTTATCTAATATACAGTTTGAAAGATATGTTCAATCTTGTAAAATCAGTCAACAATATTTTAGACCAAATTTAAACTTCACTTGATTTATATTATAAATTTAATAAATTTATAAAATCAAACTATATTTATTGAATTTATTAATTTTATATGAATTAATTCGTGATTTTAATAATTTCATGTGACTCTTAAAGTCAGCGTTTCGCGGGCTAATGAAGTCTCCCTCCTCGTTTCCATCCACAGCCTTGTTGTCGCATGTGAACTTGACGTGGCGTAATCAGCCAGCGAGTCCGCTGGCTGGGCTTGCCGCTTGCGTTTGCGTCCTGCAAGACAGAAGGAGATGATATGCGTCCTCTGACCTGTTTCTGATTTCCATGCCACGTATCAACCTCCTATTATGTATCCGTGCGTTTCTACTCCTATAACCCACAATTTGACAAGTAACTACTGAAGGCAATCCATCTGTAGCATTTTCTTTTCCTTACGATCAACTGGTATTTTTGTACGATCGCGAGATCCTCTTGGCTTGGTAAGAAACAAGATTAAAAAACAAACAAGAAGATCAATTTCTTTGTATTGGATCGACAATTGAAATTTCAAGAATTTCTTTATTGCTGGGCTTGAAGCATGAATAATCCCTCTAGTAAAACACTAGTTAATGACCCTCGCAACATTGCGGTCAGATAGGAAATTTGTCGAATAGAAAAAATTATATTTAGATAATATAAAACTATATATTATTGTTATTAAACTTAATTTCATGAGTCGGTTTTAAAACTTCTTGATTATATTTTTGTTTGGGTTATTTGTAATTTCGATTATAAACCCCACTAAGTTTAACTTTTTCTTTTTTTACATTATGATATAATAACAAAAATAATAACTCGCAAAATTGAACATCAATGAAGTATATAAATATTTATTTGAGATTACAATAACTTTATAAAAAACAAATAGAAACAAGTTGTGAATACTAATTTAGAGTTAACGAAATATTAAAGTATAAAATTGAAGAAAAAATAACTAAAATCGAAGGGAAAAAAATTGAAAGATAAGATTTTTTAAAAAAAAGGGGAAAAAAAGGTTTTACCCTAGTTTCTCTTAGTATATAAACTAGTTCCTTAGCTTGCATTGCGCTGTGGGTTTGATTAAAATTTTCTTTAACCTGAAAAAACATATAGGGTACCTGGAATTCTCTTGCTTTGTTATCGAACATGACCCAGGAAGTCAAATTTAAAGATTCTATATTTAGACTCCTTACATGACTCAAGTTTCACGGCTTAATATGCCAAACTCTCGATTTTGATCATAGACCGTATTAGGTTTACAAACTTTGTTTTTAAAAATAAATAAATAACTTTCTACTTAGCTACCCTCGTCTTGCAATAAGAGACGTCATGCTCATAATCTATATGCGTACTAACTTGAATATTTGCAACATTCATATTTATATTAGCTTTCACAATTATCAACATCACCTCGTCAATAAGATCATAGTCAATCAGACAGTGGTGTTGCAAAATCAATGGATTTTGATATGCGTGTGGCCCTTTCAATCTTGAAATTTCAAATGAATCATGCATCTGGCAATACTCCTATGCAAATACCATGTACATGTTGGTTCCTGAATACATTACAACTGCATATAAGTTTTAGTTGAACGTTGAATTTTATACCACAGTGAATTATTGATATGTCACTGTTTAACTGTGATGGTACATTTAACCACGTTTTTAATTTTTGTCAAGCCCTAATTCATTATATGACAAGCCTGAATTCCCATTAATCAAAACTCAGTCATTGTATGCATTTTGGACATGCCTAGCTACATCTTCAAACCCAAGAGCATGATGCCTCGTGAATTGGTTTGGTGGCTCAATTAACTCATTGTCCTTATCTTCACCGTCTTCTTCATCTTTCCCATCTTTATTGACTCTATTAATGTGATGGTCGTCTTTGCCATCATATATTTTGGGTTCCCCGTAACAATATGGAGTAGTTGTCATATCCAGTTGAGCTTCTATGTCAATAATTTACTGTGTCGACATGAGGTTATTTACATTAACATCTAAACCAAAGGGACTAGCTGCTCATGATACTTATGTGGTTCTTTAATTGTAACTTGGCACCCGAGTGAACTCCATATCAAAGGAGTTTGTTTGTCTAAGTCTACTACTAAATCAAAGCTTTATAATATGCAACTTGTTATTGTTAACGAACCTAAGCATTGGATTCACACTCTTGTCATTACAAGTGGATGCATCGAAATAACAAGTGATACTTACTTTAATTTTCATCATTTATGTAACTTTAATATCAATTTGAAACATATTCCGCCAAATTCGATCACATATCATTCTAGTAGCTTGATAAAAAACATATTTAATATAACAATTAAGAACTCATTACTTCCTCTGCTGCAGGTGATACCATAGTCGGTATTGACAATTATACCACTATAAACGCACAATATTCTAATACCTCGAGATAGTCTATCAAATAACAAAACAAAACCGAATTTTCATTTATCAACAACCTAAATTCATCGGGGCATTTAATTTCAACGAAAGTTTATCCAGTGAAACCCTGACCATAATATAATTGGCAAATACCTAAATTCATCATTTTCTCCATGGATAATGAAATTATCAACTCAATTAACGTATTTCACAACTAGTTATTGTATTTTGTACCTAATTCATCAAAATCCCTAATCTAACTACAAAACCCTAACCCTGACCCTAATCCACAATTGATAATATGATTTAACTTGCTAGGCTTGAGATCTAAATCATGAAATGGTGATAACCTCATGAAAAACAAACTAAAACAAACCACAAAACTTAATATCCAATTAACTTAGTGTTGAGGAATAAAATCTGTAAAAAAATTAATTAGAAAAATAAATAAATAAAACTCGAGTCAACCAAGTTAATTGATCAAACCCATGGTCCAAATCATGAGAATGAGATAACCTTATAAAAAGTAATTTAAAAACAAATATGAAGTCCACCCCTCAATAAATCTAATGTTGAAGGATTGAATTGAATTTGGAAAATCGATTAAAAAATAACAAAAAAATAACTCGAGTAAACTCAAGTCAACCCGTTAAACATGTGACCCGAGTTAAAAGATCGAAATGACCTTACAGCAAGTAAATCAAAACAAATCACGTCGTCTTATTCCTAGACAATCTAAAATCAAATGATAAAAATAAAAATAAAAATAAGTGAATTAGAAAAGGAAAAAAAACTCGAGTCAACCCATCAAACTCGCGGTCAGAATCATGATGTTGAGATAATCTAATAAAATAATAAATTATAAAGCCCAAACCATAATACACCTAATGTTGAAAAATAGGATCTGAATTGAAAAAAAAAACAAAATACCATGCAAAAAAACAGTAAAAAAAAAGATTTTACTGTACTCCTCCTCTCAACACAGCACAGAGGGAATGATATTTTGCAAGTAGTAGTAAAATAAAATCCTCTCTTTTTAAATGGTATTTTACAAGGAAAGATTTTTTTTAATAGTATTTTATAAGGCGAAGTAAATAAAAATATTTATTCTTTTAGGTTTTTCTTGTTAATTTTCTTGCTCTCTTTCATCTCGGAACTTTCCCATCCAAATCACAATTTTAATGCTATTGAACTTGTGATTTTTATCTTAAATCATGAACAAATTTGCGATGAGATGATCAATGTCATCATAAAGTTGATTTTCTATCCATGACAATCATTTTTATAAAATGACATTGATCGACTACGTTGAAAAAAATCATAGCTACGTGCAATGACTATAGTAATATCGGGATTGTTCTGATCATATATAACTGCAATTACCCAACCATTTGATGATTGATGATCTATCGTTCCAATGTTTGAATTAACCTTGCTCCCAAGAAAATAATTCAAATCAATTATCCTCTAAACAATAAAAACATTGCTAAACAAAATGTTTTAAATAATAAAAAAATAACCAAGAATCAAAACACTGCATCATTTTTTATTCTCTACATCAATAAATACTGATTGATTTAATTGACACTCACGTATACATTTTTTTATGGTTATCTATAAAAGCATCATCACTTTCCATATATTTTATAAGTGAAATCCAATAAAACTTCAATCTGAATTACTCCTGTTTTTTTTTTTTGTGTTTGTAAAGCGTTTTTTTAAAAAATTATTATTTTTAATTTTTTAATTTTTAATTAATATTTTTTTTATATTTTTAGATAATTTTAATGCGCTGATTTTAAAAATAATTTTTTAAAAATAAAAAAAATATTATTTTAATATATTTATAAATAAAAAATATTTTAAAAAGCAATCGATGCAGGTTTCAAAAGCAAAACTATGCTTCAAAGATAGTAGTTAATCATTTTTAGACACCTTTACACCTTCCATTTTTAGACCCGTGTTTAATCTATATTACCTTCCCCTACTCCTAAAAAACAAACGAATCTGTTCACGTTCCTGTAAAAAAACGTTTTTTTCACTGTTTCTTCCCCAACTGCTAAAAAAGGTGTTGTTACAATGCTAATAGCACCTTAAAAATAATAATAAAAAAGCATGCTGCCAGCTGCATTTCTAGAAATATTCCTGCGGGTATTTAGAAATTTGGTTGTAATTATTTTTTAATTACAATAATATTTTTTAAAAATTATTTTTAATATTAATATAAATTTGAAAATATCAAAAAAATTAATTTAAAGTAAATAGAAAATAAAAAAATTAATTTTTTTTAAAACAGAAAAACAAAAATAACTTTAACTGTACATGCAGACCAAACCTATCCATGAGTAGCCGTGGCGCCCTCTTTTCCTGGACATTGCACTTATGTAAAGTGCCATTCTTCTGTCGATTCTCGAAGAAAGCTTTAGAAACAGTATCATACTCTGATATCTTGCAAGACAAGTGAACCATGGCATTGCAGAAAATAAAAGCCATAAACATTGCCAGCAGCCTT
>Ga0325410_1006641_pt1 | contig 12687 bp, 8 predicted proteins | sample PopdelMetagenome_16_FD_206182 | JGI IMG/M metagenome (GOLD analysis project Ga0325410, IMG submission 206182) | Populus deltoides microbial communities from Bellville, Georgia, United States - Xylem-PdIQD-R3 | ecosystem: Host-associated > Plants > Phyllosphere > Stem > Wood/Secondary xylem... | reverse complement strand
AATTATATTTAGAAACCCAAGAATATTTATAACACAAATAATAATATTTTTGAGATGAATATTTAGAATTATATTAAAAATTATAATATTTAGAACACTAATAATTATATTAGGAATTCCAAGAATATTTATAACACAAATAATAATAATTTTTTATATTAATACTTTGAATTATAATGAAAATTATAATATTTATAACACAAATAATAATAATTTTGATATGAATACTTTGAATTATAAGAAAAATAATAATATTTACAACACAAATAATTATATTAAGAAACCTAAGAATATTTATAACACAAATTATAATATTTTTGATATGAATGCTTTGAATTAGAAGAAAAATAATAATATTTATAACATAAATAATTATATTAAGAAATCCAAGAATATTTATAACACAAGTAATAATAATTTTGATATGAATATTTTGAATTATAAGTAAAATAATAATATTTATAACACAAATAATTATTTCTTTCACAAATAATAAGACCAAAGAGAATTGAGTCCTAACAAAGGACCCAAGATCATTGGGTCCTGACATAGGACCCAAGCGAAATGGGTTTTGACGCAGGATCCATGAGCAGTGGGTTCTAATGACGGACCTAACAACATTGGGTCCCGACACAGGACCCAAGGCTAAAGCTAGCTCCCAGGGCAGCCCCAATGCCATGTGTTTGCAGCCTGGGGCCTGTAGCTCCACTTGGTGTGCGGGAGCCTAGGGCTTGCTAGCCCCAGCCCCAGGTGTTTGCAGCCCTAGGGCTGCAACCTCACCCAAACTGGAGCTGGTTTGCAACCTCATCATGCCCCACCAAACAGCGTCATCCATAGTGAAATCACTCACAGTTTACAGTAACTCCTGCTACAGTGCAAAACAATACAATCCACTGTGAAATCACTCACAATCCATAGTAATTCTCGCTACAGTAAAACACTAATCTCTTTTAGTTATAGTTAATTTGATTGAAAGTTTTGAAAAAAATGATATGATTTAGAAAAGTTATAAAATTGGTATACTCGTAGTGTCATTATCCTTATAAACTTTGACTAATAAGACAAATGGAAGATTGAAGTAGAAACTCAATATATATGATGATAAATTTGATAATGATAAATTTGTTAAAGCATTCAAAGAACATAAAAGTCTATTTTTTTAGTGGATGGATGACACATCGTCTTTTAATTTTTTTTTTTAATTAATGATAGCTTGTATGTTTAAGTATATGACGTGTTGTCATTTGATTCAAATTCTAATAATCTCTAGATATTAAAATTTTAGGTTTTATGTTTCCAAACCCAAAAATCTCATTTTACAAGTTAGTTTCACTAGAAAACACCTACAAAACATCATAATAACTTATTGATATCAAGATCAGCATTTTTAGTGATTGAAATGTGATCAACCAAATATTTTATCTCTCCCCTCTTTTTTTTCAATGATTTTCTCTATACCCTCAACACTTAGGGACCAAAACACAAACAAAAATAAAATTTAGGACCTAAACAAAAATAATAAAAGAATAGGAATCAAATATGTAAAAAATAAAAACTTAGGGAACAAACTGATTTTTTTACACCTCTTTCACAGTAAGAAAATGAAATGCTTGTTTTTATAAGTTTTTGTCATTGTTCTTTCAATTCTTTCCAATGAAATTAAAATTTGTTCCATAAAATTGATGTTTAATTCATAGCTGGAATACTCAAAGAGACCTTGCGCACATGATACATACAAATAAAAAGAAATCCTAAAACTTAAATCGATTTCAACATCAATTGTGAGGTTGAAATTTTAAAAGAATAATTTTTGAGACATGAAATGAAAAAAAAAATTAAAATAGTTTCATCCACAATGTTTTTATAAGGAAAGGTATAGTAAATTAGGTTCTAATTTACTATGAGATATGGTATAAATTCAATTTATCCTTTGCAAGTTTAGATTCATCAAGTTTTCTTAGTACGTTTCAATCATGAATCAACTAACAAATATTTTTTAGTCTCTGAATTTTTCAAATTTGATCTAATAGAATTTTGTAAATTAATTTGATGATCAAATCTTTTATCTTTTATTTTTTCAAAGAGATGATGATGATTTATTATGGTTTGATTTTTATTGTTTTCTTTATGTTTGATTGAGAACATGGGTTATAAGAATTTTTTTTTGCCGTTTCTTTTCTTTTGCGTACATAAAGAATGGAAGAAATGATATAGGCTGATTGTTTTGGATTTTTTTGGTTCATTACATGCAACATTAGGGCTTTATATATGGGTTTATCATTATTTCTCATGTTTTAGGATTGTTTTTAAGTACTATAAGTTTTATTTAAATTGGGTTTAATATCAGCCTATTAGTTCATTAAGGTTAGGTTAAGTTTTACACTATAAATACTTTTTTGTGGAACTTATTATTTAGATTCCAATAATGCATTGCTGTATATTATTGCTTGTGTGTGAGATGATTTTTATACTTTTGGTTTTTTATTAAATTATTTTGACTTATCATAATATAATTATTTTTGTGGCTTCTTTCTTATGCTTCTCATTAGTGATTTTTTATAATTATTGGGTTCAGGTATTGTTCTAATAGTTTTGGTGCCTTAGTTTAAGTAATAGTTGTTTCGAGTTTTTATCAACCAAATTTAATTTTAGTTTTTTGGGTTTGTTCTTTCTTATGTATGGGTTTTAGGGTTCTTACTCTTTAGGTTTGTGTTAATTGGTATCAGAGTAAGGCTATAAAATCAAGTTATATCCATTCTCTTTAAGTTTCCATATTAATTTTCATTGTTTTATCAAATCTGATTGATTTTGGCAATATATATATAACTTGATTTGAATTTAAATTACTACAAATTAGTAGAGTATAAAAAAATATATCAAAGAGATTGCAAATTATAAGTTGTAGAAATTCTGCTATAAATTAAAAGATATATCTATACCTATACAATCTAATATTCTTGAGGAATTAGGTATCTCATTTTCAAATATTAATTTTAGGGTTTTTTGGACAACTTAGGTTTAAGTAAGTTTGAAATTGTGAAATCATTAACTATTGTGTCAACAAAACTTTTCTTAGTTTACCATTGTTAGTTTTTTATTGAAATTAGTATGTTAGTGTTAGTTTGGGTTTGTTATAGTCTTATTACATTATTTTCTTGCTTTTACATTCTTTTTTGTGTTTTTGTTCCTATTCACATATGATTCATTTTGCCATCATTTTCATATTTGTATTTCATTATTTATTGATTATTTTTTGTTATTTCTTGATTCCGAGTTCAAAAATATAAGGTTGGGATTTCGAGATTGTTATCTTTATTTGTTTGAGATTAGTTCTTTAAAGAGCTAAAAAGGTCGATATGAGAGATAAAAGGTGAAAAGGTGAGTATATTATCGTGGAAAGCCAAATTTGAGTGAAATACAAGTGGATTGCTATCTTACTGATTATAAACAGATAAGATAGTGTGTAAAAATATATTTTCTTACTACTAAAGTATTTTTTATATTTCAACGATATCTTTCACAAGTGATGCATCATCACTAAAAGAGAGGGAAAATCAAGCTTTTATGTTACGAGTCATGGAATAATAACTTAAAAGGATGAGTATAAATTTGATGAGTATCTTGAACAAGCAAATAAAAAAGATGCTAAATTGCAAAAGGGACACTCCCAAAGGCTTTTTAATGCTAGGAGACAAGATAAACTAAGGTTTCAAGTTCCAAAGGTTGATGATGAAAGATATTTTATGAGCTTAATAAAGAAGCACAAGGAAATTACAATGTCATTTACATAAATAAAAATCTAATTAATGATTAGGAATCTTCATATTAGCGTAAAAAAGATGCAACATGAGAGAGAGAAGCTACACGCTGAAAGGATGTAAAATAAGAGAGAAAAGTTATTATATTCATATAGTATTGTTTGAGGCAAAATTTGGCAAAACAAGCCCTGAATACTTAAACAAGAGGCTAATAAAGTAGATGCTATTATTGCTCTAGATCTTAACATTGTTCTTATTTGTGATTCTAGGATGAATTTTTTTGCAAAGAGGGGGAATGGTACGATTCATGCCAGGGTTGGATAATCACTTTGGTTTTTGACTTAATGTTTCATAATGTACAGTTTTATGCTAACATGGATAACTCTCATTTTAATTATTAGATCAGACTGAAATTATACTAGCAGTTTGTAGTGGTATTGTTTTATATTGGCTTAGATTTTTAGGTCAATCAAAGTTCAGCACAATATAAGTCAGAAGTTATTATATGAGTTTTATTATTTGTTTCCTTATAACTTATGAACTTTTTATTTAGCAAGGATTTCTTTTTTATAAGGACATTATATGGGAACACAATTGGGATTATTTTGTCTAAGGGTTTCCAAGTTAGAAATTCTTATCTATTATAGAAATAAAGCTACCAAAAAATCCATGCCCTATAAGGAAACTAAGGGGCAACAACAAACGTATCTAGAAGGTTTCCTTATTCTACATGGAATAAAAGGGGAAACAACTATTTCCTTTTATTTTTAGGACATTATATATATATATATATATATATATATATTAAGGCTGATTATTTTGGGTTTATTTTAGTTCATTACATATGATATTAGGATTTTATATTTTAGACTTGGGTTTTTTCATTATTTTTCATGTTTAGGCTTGTTTTCAAATATTTTGGACTTTATTTAAATTTGACGTAATATCAGTCCATTAGGGTTAGGTTAAGTTTTACACTATAAATATTCTTTTGTAAGACTCATTATTCATAGTCCAATAATATTGTTATTGTCGTATATTGTTGTTTGGCGTGATAGGATTCTTATACTTTTGGTTTTTCATTGAACTGTCTTGACTTATTGTAGAATAATTATCTTCATGACGTCTTCCTTGTGCTTATTGTTCACAATTCTCCATAATCATTGGATGAAGGTTTTATTTTAATAGTTTTTGTGTCTTAGTTCAAGTAATTATTTTGTCAAGTTTTTATTAACCAAATTTGATTTTAGCTTTTTTAGGTTGTGTCTATGTTGCATATGGGTTTTAGGGTTCTTACCATTAAGGTTCACATTTATTGGTATTGACGGATCATTTCGCATTAGTTTGCATCAGTTTGCATCAGTCAATAATGATATACTTATTGCTGCAAAAGACATAAAAATCTGTAAGTTGAATGACAACTCAGTAACAAGTGTTAGGATATTCCAGAAATCAAACACACATAAATTTACGTGGTTCGACAACTTGCCTACTCCACATAGCTACTAGTTTGTATTAATCAATCAAAGAAACAATACAAACAAGGAGGAGGAGAAAAACTCTTCTCAACTCAACTCTACTCACTCAAGCTCTCTCTATTCTTCTGCTCTCGTTCTCTCTGTTCTCTCTATACACTACCACACACTTCAGCTCTTTAATGTGTCTAATTATAGACAAGCAGGAGGCAACAAATCATGGCCATCATGAACTCCTACTATGTGCTAGTGGGATGAGTTGTTTCCACCATGTGCTTCCACTTTATGCTAAGTAGGAGATGAGTTGTTCCCACTAACAATCTCCCACTTAGAGACAAACAATGAAATTATCTTTTATCTTTGAAGACCAACTGAAGTTTTACACAACTTCAGTTTATCAAGTGTAACTCCTTTGGTTAACATGTCAGCTGGATTCTTACTTCCACAAATCTTTTCTAGCATCAATTGCTCATCGTCTAGCAATTGTCGGATGAAGTGATATTTGATCTGAATATGCTTAGTCCTGGAGTGAAATGCTGGATTCTTGGCAAGAAAGATTGCACTCTGACTGTCGCTATACAAAGTACCTTATCTATTCATCTTGCCCAATTCTTTTAGGAAACTCTGTAGCCATACTATCTCTTTTGCAGATTCTGAAACTACAACTTATTCAGCTTCAGTTGTTGAAAGAGCGACGATCTTTTGCAAGGTAGAACTCCAGGAAACAGCAATACCTCCTAGAGTATATACATATCCTGTAGTGCTCTTTCTGCTATCAACATCTCCTGTTAGATCAGCGTCTACAAAACCTTCAAGTTTCAAACCATCAGCTGTGAAACTAAGACAAGTTTCCGAGGAACCTTCTAAGTACCTCATGATCCATTTTACCGCCTTCCAATGCTGCTTTCCAGGATTGTTCATATATCGACTTACAACTCCCACTGCATGGGCAATGTCTAGTCTGGTACAGACCATAGCATACATCAAAGAGCCGATAGCTGCGGTGTATGGAATCATATCCATGCATCCACATTCTAGCTCAGTTTTTGGTGACTGGTCTTTGCTGAGCTTGAAATGATTCCCAGAGGTGTACTTACTGGTTTAGCATTATCCATACTAAACCTGCTGAGAACCTTCTTAACATACTCTGCTTGTGAAAGCTTTAGTATGCCTTTATCCTTATCTCAATGATTCTCATGCCAAGTATTTGTTTAGCAGCTCCCAGATCCTTCATTTCAAACTGTTTTGACAATTGTTGTTTCAACTTATCAATCTCCTCAATGCTAGATCCTGTAATCAACATATCATCCACATATAATAGTAGAATGATGTAGGAGTTGTCAAAATGTTTGACATAGTAACAATGATCAGCCTGGCATCTTGTGTACCCCGAACTACACATGAAGTTGTCAAACTTCTTGTACCACTATCTTGGAGCTTGCTTCAAACCGTATAGACTTTTCTTTAGTTTGCAAACTTGGTTCTCCTTTCCTTGTATTGCAAACCCCTCTGGCTGTTGCATGTAAATGTTTTCCTCTAAGTCACCATGAAGAAATGTTGTTTTTACATATTGTTCAAGATGTAAATTTTCGGCAGCTACTATCCCCAGAACAACTTTGATTGTTGTGAGCTTCACAACTGGAGAAAATATCTCCGAGTAGTCAATCCCTTTCTTTTGTTGGAACCCTTTTAAAACAAGTCCTGCCTTGAACCATTTGCTTCCGTCATGCTCAGTCTTTACTCTATAAACCTATTTATTTTGCAAAGCCTTCTTTCCTTCAGGTAGTGTGGTTAGCTCCCAAGTCTTCAACAACGAATCCATCTCATCCTTCATGACTAACTCCCACTTGCTTGAGTTTCCATCTTGTAAGGATTCTTCATAACTCAGCGGCTCACCACCATCTGTAAGCAAAATATAATTTAGTAGAAGTGTGAACCGTTGTGGGGGATTTATAGTCCTTGAAGACTTGCGAACATAAATAGTTGGTTCACTTGGTTCCGCATCTGTCTGTGTAGTAGTGGGTACAGATGTGCTTGAATCTTCTTGTAAAGACTCTTGATTTCTGTTCTGCTCGCTAACATCGAGAAGCCCTTCTAATCTTATGAATTCAGATTTTTATGGACTTGTATCTGAATCAGCCATATCTGTTTCTACACTTGATTTGTCTTTGTACAGAACTTTCTCATTGAAGATCACGTTTCTTCTTCTGATAATCTTTCTATTCAGATCATCCCAGAATCGAAATCCAAATTCTTCATCTCCATAGCCAATGAAGAAACATTTCTTGGATTTGGCTTCTAACTTGTTGCGAGCATCAGAATCTATATGAACATAGGAAACACACCCAAAGACCTTTAGATGAGAGATTTGTACCTCTTTTCCTCTCTATACTTCCTCGGGCAATCTGAATTCCAAAGGAACTGATGGTCCACGATTGATCAAGTAAACTACAGTATGAACTGCGTCAGCCCAGAATGTTTGAGGTAGCCCTAAATGCAACCTCATGCTTCTAGCTCGTTCATTAATGGTCCGGTTCATTCGTTCAGCAATGTCATTCTGTTGCGGTGTGCCTAGAACGGTCTTTTCCATTCTGATACCATTGATAGCACAATACTCTTTGAAACCTCCATCAATGTATTCTCCTCCATTATCAGATCTTAAGCATTTCAACTTCAGACCTGATTTAGTTTCAACCATAGTCTTTCATTTCTTGAATGTTTCAAACACATCAGATTTATTTTTCAGAAAGTAGACCCATACCTTTCTGCTGAAATCATCAATGAAAGTCACATAATACCGAGAACCTCCAAGAGATGCTACTGGAGACGGTCCCCATAAATCTGTGTGTACCAGTTACAACTTTTTTGGTCTTAAGGTCCTGCCAGCCTTTAAGAAACTAAGCTTCTTCTGTTTTCCAAGAACACAACTTTCACAAATGTCTAGATCAACATTTTTAAGCTCTGACAGCTTTCCCTTTGACTGAAGTATCTTCATCCCCTTTTGACTCATATGGCCGAGTCTATAGTGCCATAGCTGTGCCTGATTTTCTGCTTCAGTAGAGGCAATAATGTCTGCAAATCTTGTGGTTATATACAGGGTGTCAGTCTTCTTTCCACGAGCCAAAACCATTGCTCCCTTTGATACCTTCCACATACCTCCAGAAAAAGGGATTGAATGACCACTATCATCAAGTTGTCCGACTGAGATCAACTTTTTCTTTAGTCCAGGAACATGCCTTACATTTTGCAAGTTCCATATAGATCCATTCATTGTCTTGATTTGCACATCTTCTATACCCACAATATCCATTGGTTTTCCATCGGCCAGATAGACTACACCGTGATCTCCAGCAACATAGTTTTGCATCATCTCATGGTGTGGTGTATAGTGGAATGAAGCATCAGAATCAAAGATCCAATCATCAATTTGACTTTGTACAGCAAGAATCAAAGCATCTTTTACCTCATCTGTGGTAGCGTTTGCAGAGTCAGCTTCAGGTTTTTTCGGTTTTGTGCAATTCCTCATGAAATAACCAGGTTTGCCATAATTCCAGCATTCAACCTGCTTTCTGGGTCCAAACTTGCTTTTACTTCTGTATCTGGATTTTGATCTGCCTCTGGATAATCTCTATCCTGTCTCCTCCCTCGAGTGTTGATGTTGAGAGCTGAACCTAAACTTTCACCTGAGTCTTTTCTTCGTACTTCTTCAGCCAAAATCAAGTCTCGAATGTCATCATATTTCAGTTTGGATTTTCCAGCTGAGTTACTCACGGCTGTTCTCATACCTTCCCAACTGCTTGGAAGTGAAGCTAGTAAAATAAGTGCACGAATCTCATCATCAAACTCATTCTCAACAGATGACAATTGATTTGTGATAGTATTAAAGTTGTTGAGATGTTGTGTAACAGAGGTGCCTTTTGTCATTTTCAAGTTGAACAACTTCTTCATCAAGTGCACTTTATTATTTGCCGAGGGCTTCTCATACATCCCAGACGAAGCTTCCATTAGTCTTGCAGTGGATCTTTCTTTTGTAACATTGTGAGCAACTCTTCTTGATAAGGATAACCGGATAATACCCAAAAATTTTCTATCAAGAAGTAGCCAATCTTCTTCTTGCATATTCTCTGGTTTGCTCCCCAACAGAGGAAGATGAAGTATCTTCCCATATAGATAGTCTTCAATTTGCATTTTCCAATATCCAAAATCTGTTCCATCAAATTTTTCAATTCCAGTAGCCTTTATTTCATCTGCCATTTTTAATACATCTCGGATTTGAATCTATCAAATCTAACCTTCCAGATGTGTCCGGAACGGCCAAAACTATTGAAAACGACACTAAGATCGCCTAGATCGGACTTTGGATGGCTCAAATCTTATCAATCAAAGTTTTAGTCAACTGACGGTGCAGATGAAGCCGCGTGTCAGGCCAAAATAGTGTCTGCGAAGCATTAAATCAAAACCAAATGACGACGTGGCTAGATGATGTGTCATACACGTAATCAATCCGGGCCCACCTTTGATGATGTGGCAAAGCCACGTGTAATTTTGGCTGGCATGCAATTGCTGACGTGGCTTGCTCACTAGACTGTTGGCGTAGCTGATGACTGTGCAAAATTGCCATTGTGGCTGATGACTGTGTGATGACGTGTCAGGTCAACCCGGTTCAGTTGCAGGTATTTGGGCGAAGAAGACGCGTGGAGTGCGTGTGGCGCTTCGGTGCGCGTGGGCAGTGCTGTCGTCGGCGCATGCGGGCATGCATGACGTTGGTTTTTCTCCGGTTTTTCACTAGTGGATTCCTCTTTTCTTCCTCTACACGATGGTATGTTTAAAAACACGTTTTGAGAACTTTGATTTCTGGGTTTGGATTAAACACCTCTTTTTCAAAAACAAGCTCTGATACCAGTTGTTATGATATTCCAAAAATCAAACACACATAAATTTATGTGGTTCGGCAACTTGCCTACTCCACGGAGCTACTAGTTTGTATTAATCAATCAAAGAAACAATACAAACAAGGAGGAGGAGAAAAACTCTTCTCAACTCAACTCTACTCACTCAAGCTCTCTCTATTCTTCTGCTCTCGTTCTCTCTGTTCTCTCTATACTCTACCACACACTTCAGCTCTTCAATGTGTCTAATTATAGACAAGCAGGGGGCAAGAAATCATGGTCATCATGAACTCCTACTTTGTGTTAGTGGGATGAGTTGTTTCCACCATGTGCTTCCACTTTATGCTAAGTGGGAGATGAGTTGTTCCCACTAGCATAAAGAGAAGGTGGGGTATTGTTTGTCTCCACTTTACTAACAGCAAGTTTAAGATAAAACAAGTAAGAGCAGCAAGAGAATTCTCGAGATGGATATTAAAAGAGATAAATCTAGAGGATGTTTATACTTAACTTTGAAGAAACACATTAAAAGGGTATTTGAGTAATTTAGCAAGTAAAATGCTAAAACCGTAGGTACTCCATTTATTGCTCATTTTAAGTTGGTCACTGCATAGTGTATGCAGTTAAATGAGAATATGGAATTCATGTCTTGTGTTTCATATTCTAGTGTAGTTGGTAGTCTCATCCACCTTATGGTGTGCACCCATCTAAATTTAGCTCATGTAGATAGTGTGGTCAAATACATGGCTAATTTAGATAAGGAACATTGACAGATTATGAAATGTATCTTTCGATATTTGAAAGGTGTAAAAAATTCTTGCTTGGTATATGGAAAATATACTGGTTCTGTTGTTGGTTATGTTGACTCTGAATATACTAATGACCTTGATCATGAGAGATCTGATTAGTAGCTATGATGTACCGCGGAAAATCTAACTGATATGTTGACAATGTGGCTTTCGTAGTCCAAATTCAAGCATTGTGAGATATTGGATGTAGAGAGTTCTTTGAAATTTGTAGTGGTTCGGACTCTAGTAAAAAAGAAATTTCAATATGTGGGATCACCATCTGTGTTTTGTTTTTATTTACTTAATGACAAGGGTGATTTTGTGATTAATAATGGGTGATTTGTGTTTTAAAATTAACAGCTACCTTGTTTATTTCTTACGCACAGTTCGGATTCTTTTAAATTGCTCTATTGACTCGTATTTATTTCTATTATATTGAACGAGAGAAAATGCATTGTAGAAGCCACCGGATCAACTATGCTCTTAATCAATTATAAGCGACTTCATGCATAGAATCACACAAAAACCTTATAAGAAAAAAAAAAAAATTGTGTCTGGTTATTGGGAAGGTAAATTCATTGCAAAAAGACAGTCAAAGTCCCAACCAAAGCCATATATAGCTGCGCAGTTGATCAAGGATTCAGAAGCATATGCATTCCACACCGTCCATATTTGACTGTATTATGTCGGAATCCAGCCATAATTAGTAGTTAATGCAGATTATATTATGTACCCAGATCAAAGATTATATTATATTATATGGTTAACGGAGAAGATAATCATGTGCATTAATCTTCTCAAAAGAAACTAATTCATGGATGAGACATGAGAACATGGGCCTTCGTTCGAGAAATGCTCCACTTAATTTGTTTAATTGCATAAATATTGAGTGTCTTTCAGTTAATATGCAATTGACCTTGAATTTTTGTCCTAGATTATGTCGACAAATTCTTCGATCTCAATAAAACGATGGGCCGAGTTCTGGATTTCAATGCCTCGTTAAAAAACTTGAAGTCCTTTATGATGGATAGTTTGAGTTTCATATTTTTGCCTTCTATCTTCAAATTCTTCCTCACTAGTTCCCTCCGCATCCCTCATCTGATGGATTTCAATAGTAATGTATCTAGTGAGAGGCTCTCCTTGTATTGTTCTTGCTATGATGTTTTTCAGATGTGAAATGAACTGGACATTATCAGTTGTGTAAGAAAGGATTTGATCACATTTATCGCACCCGACATCGCGGCGGCTCTAAAAAAATATTTACATGGAAAGAACAGATATCTGGCATCTTGTTCTTTTAGGGGAAAATATCTTGTTTAAGGAGTTGCCACCTAGTATTATGGTCACTAGGAACCCTAACTGGTCAACAGAGATTCTATAGCTCGGGATTGGTTACGTAAAAAGAAAGATATTATCACCCCTTAAACGTTCTGCCTGAGGCAGACTGCATTGTTGGCTTTGTCTTAAATTGCTAAATGTTTATTAGTTTATGTTATGATAATTTGCTTATAATATTCCTGACTCTGGCGTCAGTGAATATTCACATAAAAAATTATTTTTTACACATGCACATATTTTTTTTTATTTTTCTAGCTAAATAAAATAAAATACAATGAATAAAAATAATATAAATTTAAATCGGTATTTTTATTCCTGACTCTGGCGTCAGTGAATAAACCAATAAATTTATATTATTTTTATTTATGCATACACATTTTTTATTTTTTTTCTACCTTTTTTTTTACTTTTCTGTTTTTTTATTTTTTATTTTTTTATTTTT
>Ga0325410_1006635_pt1 | contig 12692 bp, 19 predicted proteins | sample PopdelMetagenome_16_FD_206182 | JGI IMG/M metagenome (GOLD analysis project Ga0325410, IMG submission 206182) | Populus deltoides microbial communities from Bellville, Georgia, United States - Xylem-PdIQD-R3 | ecosystem: Host-associated > Plants > Phyllosphere > Stem > Wood/Secondary xylem... | reverse complement strand
ATGACGTCTTGAAATAAGCATAACTTTCGATCCGACCGTTGGATCGCGATCAAACTTTTACTGGAGTTTCCGGATGCCCTATTCCATGGAGTGGATGAGGAATCGATACTCGGTGATGATGAGCTCTAGTCGAGCCAGGCTGGATGGACGGTTCAAAAGGGCCATAACTTTCGATCCGACCGTTGGATCGCGATAAAACTTTTACTGGAGTTTCCGGATGCCCCTTTCCATGCAGCGAATGAGGAATCGATTCTCGGTGATGATGAGGTGTGATCGAGCCAGGCTTGATGGACGGTTCGAAAGGGCCATAACTTTCGATCTGTCCGTTGGATCGTGATCCAACTTTTACTGGAGTTTTCGGTGCCTTTTTCCATACAGTGGAAGAGGAACCGATTCTCGGTGACGATGAGGTGTGGTCGTCCAAGGCTTGAGTGACGGTTCAAAATAGCCATAACTTTCGATCCGACGGTTGGATCGCAATCAAACTTTTACTAGAGTTTCCGGATGCCCTTTTCCATGGAGTGGATGAGGAATCGATAGTCGATGATGATGAGGTCTAGTCGATCCAGGCTGGATGAAAGGTTTGAAAGGGCTATAACTTTCGATCCGACCGTTTGATCGTGATCAAACTTTTACTGGAGTTTGCGGTGCCCTTTTCCATGCACTGGATGAGGAACCGAATCTCGGTGATGATGAGGTGTGGTCGTCCCAGGCATGAGTGACGTTTCAAAATAACCATAACTTATGATCCGACTGTTGGATCGCGCTCAAACTTTTACTGGAGTTTCCAGATGCCCTTTTCCATGCAGTGGATGAGGAATCGATTCTCGGTGGTGATGAGGTCTGCTCGAGGCAGGCTTGATGGACGCTTTGAAAGGGCCATAACTTTTGATACGACCGTTGGATCGCGATCAAAATTTTACTGGAGTTTCCGGATGCCTTTTTCCATGGAGTGGATGAGGAATCGATGCTCGGTGATGATGAGGTCTGGTCGAGCCAGGCTGGATGGACGGTTGGAAAGGGCCATAACTTTCGATCCGACCGTTGGATCGTGATCAAAATTTTTACTGGAGTTTGAGGTGCCCTTTTCCATGCAGTGGATGAGGAAGCGATTCTCGGTGATGATGAGCTGTGGTCGTCCAAGGCTTGAGTGACGGTTCGAAATAGCCATAACTTTCGATCCGACCGTTGGATCGCGATCAAACTTTTACTGGAGTTTCCGGATGCCCTTTTCCATGGAGTGGATGAGGAATCGATACTCGATGATGATGAGGTCTAGTCGATCCAGGCTGGATGAAAGGTTTGAAAGGGCTATAACTTTCGATCCGACCGTTTGATCGTGATCAAACTTTTACTGGAGTTTGCGGTGCCCTTTTCCATGCACTGGATGAGGAACCGAATCTCGGTGATGATGAGGTGTGGTCGTCCCAGGCATGAGTGACGTTTCAAAATAACCATAACTTATGATCCGACTGTTGGATCGCGCTCAAACTTTTACTGGAGTTTCCAGATGCCCTTTTCCATGCAGTGGATGAGGAATCGATTCTCGGTGGTGATGAGGTCTGCTCGAGGCAGGCTTGATGGACGCTTTGAAAGGGCCATAACTTTTGATACGACCGTTGGATCGCGATCAAAATTTTACTGGAGTTTCCGGATGCCTTTTTCCATGGAGTGGATGAGGAATCGATGCTCGGTGATGATGAGGTCTGGTCGAGCCAGGCTGGATGGACGGTTGGAAAGGGCCATAACTTTCGATCCGACCGTTGGATCGTGATCAAAATTTTTACTGGAGTTTGAGGTGCCCTTTTCCATGCAGTGGATGAGGAAGCGATTCTCGGTGATGATGAGCTGTGGTCGTCCAAGGCTTGAGTGACGGTTCGAAATAGCCATAACTTTCGATCCGACCGTTGGATCGCGATCAAACTTTTACTGGAGTTTCCGGATGCCCTTTTCCATGGAGTGGATGAGGAATCGATACTCGGTGATGATGAGGTGTGGTCGAGCCAGACTTGATGGACGGTTCGAAAGGGCCATAACTTCCGATCCGACCGTTGGATGACGATCAAACTTTTACTGGAGTTTCCGGTGCCCTTTTCCATGCAGTGGATGAGGAACCGAATCTCGGTGATGATGAGGTGTCGTCGTCCCAGGCTTGAGTGACGTTTCAAAATAGCCATAACTTTCGATCCGACTGTTGGATCGCGATCAAACTTTTACTGGAGTTTCCGGATGCCCTGTTCCATGGAGTGGATGAGGAATGGATACGCGGTGATGATGAGCTCTGGTCGAGCCAGGCTTGATGGACGGGTCGAAAGGGCCATAACTTGCGATCCGTCCGTTGGATCGTGATCCAACTTTTACTGGAGTTTTCGGTGCCCTTTTCCATGCCGTGGATGAGGAACTGATTCTCGGTGATGATGAGGTGTGGTCGTCCAAGGCTTGAGTGACTGTTCGAAATAGCCATAACTTTCGATCCGACCGTTGGATCGCGATCAAACTTTTACTGGAGTTTCCGGATGCCCTTTTCCATGGAGTGGATGAGGAATCGATACTCGGTGATGATGAGTTCTGGTCGAGCCAGGCTTCATGGACGGGTCGAAAGGGCCATAACTTTCGATCCGACCGTTGGATCGCGTTCAAACTTTTACTGGAGTTTCGGGATGCCCTTTTCCATGGAGTGGATGAGGAATCGATACTCGGTGATGATGAGCTCTGGTCGAGCCAGGCTGGATGGACGGTCGCAAGGGCCATAACTTTCGATCCAACCGTTGGATCGCGATAAAACGTTTACTGGAGTTTCTGGATGCCCTTCTGCATGGAGTGGATGAGGAATTGATACTTGATGATGATGAGCTCTGGTCTAGCCAGGCTGGATGGACGGTTCGCAAGGGCCATAACTTTCGATCCGACCGTTGGATCGCGATAAAACTTTTACTGGAGTTTTCGGATGCCCTTTTCCATGCAACGGATGAGGAATCGATTGTCAGTGATGTTGAGGTTTGGTCGAGCCAGGCTTGATGGACGGGTCGAAAGGGCCATAACTTTTGTTCCGACCGTGGGATCGCGATCAAACTTTTACTGGAGTTTCCGGATACCCTGTTCCATGGAGTGGATGAGGAATGGATACGCGGTGATGATGAGCTCTGGTCGAGCCAGGCTGGATGGACGGGTCGAAAGGGCCATAACTTTCGATCTGACCGTTGGATCGCGATAAAACTTTTACTGGAGTTTTCGGATGCCCTTTTCCATGCAGCGGATGAGGAATCGATTCTCGGTGATGTTGAGGTCTGGTCGAGCCAGGCTTGATGGACGGGTCGAAAGGGCCATAACTTTCGTTCCTCCGTTGGATCGTGATCCAACTTTTACTGGAGTTTGCGGTGCCCTTTTCCATGCAGTGGATGAGGAACTGATTCTCGATGATGATGAGGTTTGGTCGTCCAAGGCTTGAGTGACGGATCGAAATAGCCATAACTTTCGATCCGATCGTTGGATTGCGATCAAACTTTTACTGGAGTTTCCGGATGCCCTTTTCCATGGAGTGGATGAGGAATCGATACTCGATGATGATGAGGTCTAGTCGATCCAGGCTGGATGAAAGGTTTGAAAGGGCTATAACTTTCGATCCGACCGTTTGATCGTGATCAAACTTTTACTGGAGTTTGCGGTGCCCTTTTCCATGCAGTGGATGAGGAATCGATTCTCGGTCATGATGAGGTGTGATCGTCCAAGGCTTGAGTGACGGTTCGAAATAGCCATAACTTTCGATCCGACCGTTGGGTCGCGATAAAACTTTTACTGGAGTTTCCGGATGCCCCATTCCATGCAGCGGATGAGGAATCGATTCTCGGTGATGATGAGGTGTGGTCGAGCCAGGCTGAATGGATGGTTCGAAAGGGCCATAACTTTTGATCCAGCTATTCGATCACGATAAACTTTTACTGGAGTTTCCGGATGCCCTTTTCCGTGCAGCGGATGAGGAATCGATTCTCGGTGATGATGAGGTGTGGTCGAGCCAGGCTGAATGGATGGTTCGAAAGGGTCATAACTTTTGATCCAGCCGTTCGATCACGATCAAACTTTTACTAAAGTTTCCGGTGCACTTTTCCATGCAGTGGAGGAGGAACCGAATCTCAGTAATGATGAGGTGTGGTTGTCCCAAGCTTGAGTGACGTTTCAAAATAGCCATAACTTTCGATCCGAATGTTGGATCGCGATCAAACTTTTACTGGAGTTTCCGGATGCCCTTTTCCATGCATTGGATGAGGAATCGATACTCGATGATGATGAGGTCTGGTCGTAACAGGCTAGATGGACGGTTCGAAAGGGTCGTAACTTTTGTTCCGACCGTGGGATCGCGCTCAAACTTTTACTGGAGTTTCCGGATGCCCTTTTGCATGGAGTGGATGAGGAATTGATACTTGCTAATGATGTGGTTTGGTCGCGCCTGCCTTGAGGGACGGTTTGAAACAGCCATAACTTTCGATCCGACCGTTGGATCGCGATCAAACTTTTACTGGAGTTTCCGGATGCCCTTTTCCATGGAGTGGATGAGGAATCGATACTCGGTGATGATGAGGTCTAGTCGAGCCAGGCTTGATGGACGGTTGGAAAAGGCCATAACTTTCGATCCGACCGTTGGATCACGATAAAACTTTTACTAGAGTTTTCGGATGCCCTTTTCCATGCAGCGGATGAGGAATCGATTCTCGGTGATGTTGAGGTCTGGTCGAGCCAGGCTTGATGGACGGGCCGAAAGGGCCATAACTTTCGTTCCTCCGTTGGATGGTGATCCAACTTTTACTGGAGTTTTCGATGCCCTTTTCCATGCTGTGGATGAGGAATCGATTCTCGGTGATGATGACGTGTGGTCGTAACAGGCTAGATGGACGGTTCGAAAGGGTCGTAACTTTTGTTCCGACCGTGGGATCGCGCTCAAACTTTTACTGGAGTTTCCGGATGCCCTGTTCCATGGAGTGGATGAGGAATGGATACGCGGTGATGATGAGCTCTGGTCGAGCCAGGCTGGATGGACGGGTCGAAAGGGCCATAACTTTTGATCCGACTGTTGGATCGCGATAAAACGTTTACTGGAGTTTTTGGATGCCCTTTTCCATGCAGCGCATGAGGAATCGGTTCTCGGTGATGTTGAGGTCTGGTCGAGCCAGGCTTGATGGACGGGTCGAAAGGGCCATAACTTGCGATCCGTCCGTTGGATCGTGATCCAACTTTTACTGGAGTTTTCGGTGCCCTTTTCCATGCAGTGGATGAGGAACTGATTCTCGGTGATGATGAGGTGTGGTCGTCCAAGGCTTGAGTGACGGTTCGAAATAGCCATAACTTTTGATCCGACCGTTGGATCGCGATCATACTTTTACTGGAGTTTCCGGATGCCCGTTTCCATGGAGGGGATGAGGAATCGATACTCGGTGATGATGAGGTGTGGTCGAGCCAGACTTGATGGACGGTTCGAAAGGGCCATAACTTCCGATCCGACCGTTGGATGACGGTCAAACTTTTACTGCAGTTTCTGGATGCCTTTTTCCATGTTGTGGATGAGGAATCGATTCTCGGTGATGATGAGCTGTGGTCGTACCATGCTTGAGTGACGGTTCGAAATAGCCATAACTTTCGAACCGACCGTTGGATCGCGATCAAACTTTTACTGGAGTTTCCGGATGCCCTTTTCCATGGAGTGGATGAGGAATCGGTGCTCGATGATGATGAGGTCTGGTCGTAACAGGCTTGATGGACGGTTCAAAAGGGTCATAACTTTCGATCCGACAGTGGGATCGCGCTCAAACGTTTACTGGAGTTTCCGGATGCCCTTTTCCATGCTGTGGATGAGGAATCGATTCTCGGTGATGATGACGTGTGGTCGTACCAGGATTGAGTGAAGGTTTGAAATAGCCATAACTTTCTATTCGACCGTTGGATCTCGATCAAAATTTTGCTGGAGTTTCCGGATGCCCTTTTCCATGGAGTGGATGTGGAATCGATACTCGATGATGATGAGGTCTAGTCATAACAGGCTTGGTGAACGTTTTGAAAGGGTCATAACTTTCGATCCGACAGTGGGATCGCGCTCAAACGTTTACTGGAGTTTCCGGTGCCCTTTTCCATGGAGTGGATGAGGAATCGATACTCGATGATGATGAGGTCTGGTCGTAACAGGCTTGGTGGACGGTTCGAAAGGGTCATAACTTTCGATCCGACAGTGGGATCGCGCTCAAACGTTTACTGGAGTTTCCGAATGCCCTTTTCAATGGAGTGGATGAGGAATCGATACTCGATGATGATGAGGTCTGGTCGTAACAGGCTTGGTGGACGGTTCGAAAGGGTCATAAGTTTCGATCCGACAGTGGGATCGCGCTCAAACGTTTACTGGAGTTTCCGGATGCCCTTTTCAATGGAGTGGATGAGGAATCGATACTCGATGATGATGAGGTCTGGTCGTACCAGGCTTGAGTGATGGTTCGAAATAGCCATAACTTTCGATCCGACCGTTGGATCGCGATCAAACTTTTATTGGATTTTCCAGATGCCCTTTTCCATGGAGTGGATGAGGAATCGATACTCGGTGATGATAATGTCTGGTCGAGCCAGGCTTGATGGATGGTTCGAAAGGGCCATAACTTTCAATCTGACCGTTGGATTGCGCTCAAACCTTTACTAGAGTTTCCGGATGCCCTTTTCCAAGGAGTGGATGAGGAATCGATACTCGATGATGATGAGGTCTGGTCGTAACAGGCTTGCTAGACGGTTCCAAAAGGTCATAATTTTAGATCCGACAGTGGGATCGCGCTCAAACGTTTACTGGAGTTTCCGGATGCCCTTTTCCATGGAGTGGATGAGGAATCGATACTCGATGATGATGAGGTCTGGTCGTAACAGGCTTGGTGGACGGTTCGAAAGGGTCATAACTTTCGATCCGACAGTGGGATCGCGCTCAAACGTTTACTGGAGTTTCCGCATGCCCTTTTCCATGCTGTGGATGAGGAATCGATTCTCGGTGATGATGACGTGTGGTCGTACCAGGCTTGAGTGATGGTTCGAAATAGCCATAACTTTCGATCCGACCGTTGGATTGCGATCAAAATTTTACTGGAGTTTCTGGATGCCCTTTTCCATGGAGTGGATGAGGAATCAATACTCGATGATGATTAGGTCTGGTCGTAACAGGCTTGGTGGACGTTTCGAAAGGGTCATAACTTTCGATCCGACATTGGGATCACGCTCAAACGTTTACTGGAGTTTCCGGTGCCCTTTTCCATGTAGTGGATGAGGAACCGATTCTCGGTGATGATGAGGTCTGGTCGTACCAGGCTTGAGTGACGGTTCAAAATAGCCATAACTTTCGATCCGACCGTTGGATCGCGATCAAACTTTTATTGGATTTTCCAGATGCCCTTTTCCATGGAGTGGATGAGGAATCGATACTCGGTGATGATAATGTCTGGTCGAGCCAGGCTGGATGGATGGTTCGAAAGGGCCATAACTTTCAATCTGACCGTTGGATTGCGCTCAAACTTTTGCTAGAGTTTCCGGATGCCCTTTTCCAAGGAGTGGATGAGGAATCGATACTCGATGATGATGAGGTCTGGTCGTAACAGGCTTGATGGACGGTTCGAAAGGGTCATAATTTTAGATCCGACAGTGGGATCGCGCTCAAACGTTTACTGGAGTTTCCGGATGCCCTTTTCAATGGAGTGGATGAGGAATCGATACTCGATGATGATGAGGTCTGGTCGTAACAGGCTTGGTGGACGGTTCGAAAGGGTCATAACTTTCGATCCGACAGTGGGATCGCGCTCAAACGTTTACTGGAGTTTCCGAATGCCCTTTTCAATGGAGTGGATGAGGAATCGATACTCGATGATGATGAGGTCTGGTCGTAACAGGCTTGGTGGACGGTTCGAAAGGGTCATAAGTTTCGATCCGACAGTGGGATCGCGCTCAAACGTTTACTGGAGTTTCCGGATGCCCTTTTCCATGCTGTGGATGAGGAATCGTTTCTCGGTGATGATGACGTGTGGTCGTACCAGGCTTGAGTGATGGTTCGAAATAGCCATAACTTTCGATTCGACCGTTGGATCGCGATCAAAATTTTACTGGAGTTTCTGGATGCCCTTTTCCATGTAGTGGATGAGGAACCGATTGTCGGTGATGAGGTCTGGTCTAGCTAGGCTGGATGGACGGTTCGAAAGGGCCATAACTTTCGATCCGACCGTTGGATCGCGATCAAACTTTTACTGGAGTTTCTGGATGCCCTTTTCAATGGAGTGGATGAGGAATCGATACTCGATGATGATGACGTATGGTCGTAACAGGCTTGATGGACGGTTCCAAAGGGTCATAACTTTCGATCCGATAGTGGGATCGCGCTCAAACGTTTACTGGAGTTTCCGGATGCCCTTTTCCATGCTGTGGATGAGGAATCGATTCTCGGTGATGATGACGTGTGGTTGTACCAGGCTTGAGTGATGGTTCGAAATAGCCATAACTTTCGATCCGACCGTTGGATCGCGATCAAAATTTTATTGGATTTTCCAGATGCCCTTTTCCATGGAGTGGATGAGGAATCGATACTCGGTGATGATAATGTCTGGTCGAGCCAGGGTTGATGGATGGTTCGAAAGGGCCATAACTTTCAATCTGACCGTTGGATTGCGCTCAAACCTTTACTAGAGTTTCCGGATGCCCTTTTCCAAGGAGTGGATGAGGAATCGATACTCGATGATGATGAGGTCTGGTCGTAACAGGCTTGATAGACGGTTCCAAAGGGTCATAATTTTAGATCCGACAGTGGGATAGCGCTCAAACGTTTACTGGAGTTTCCGGATGCCCTTTTCAATGGAGTGGATGAGGAATCGATACTCGATGATGATGAGGTCTGGTCGTAACAGGCTTGATGGACGGTTTGAAAGGGTCATAACTTTCGATCCTACAGTGGGTCGCGCTCAAACTTTTACTGGAGTTTTCGGTGCCCTTTTCCATGCAGTGGATGAGGAACCGATTCTAGGTGATGATGAGGTTTGGTTGTACCGGGCTTGAGTGACGGTTCAAAATAGCCATAACTTTCGATCCGACCGTTGGATCGTGATCAAAAATTTTCCTAGAGTTTCCGAATGCCCTTTTCCATGGAGTGGATGAGGAATCGATTCTCGATGATGATGAGGTCTGGTCGTAACAGGCTTGGTGGACATTTCGAAAGGGTCATAACTTTCGATCCGACAATGGGATCGCGCTCAAACGTTTTCTGGAGTTTCCAGATGCCCTTTTCCATGGAGTGGATGAGGAATCGATTCTCGGTGATGATGACGTGTGGTCGTACCAGGCTTGAGTGACGGTTCGAAATAGCCATAACTTTCGATCCGACCGTTGGATCGCGATCAAACTTTTATTGGATTTTCCAGATGCCCTTTTCCATGGAGTGGATGAGGAATCGATACTCGGTGATGATAATGTCTGGTCGAGCCAGGCTGGATGGATGGTTCGAAAGGGCCATAACTTTCAATCTGACCGTTGGATTGCGCTCAAACTTTTGCTAGAGTTTCCGGATGCCCTTTTCCAAGGAGTGGATGAGGAATCGATACTCGATGATGATGAGGTCTGGTCGTAACAGGCTTGATGGACGGTTCGAAAGGGTCATAATTTTAGATCCGACAGTGGGATCGCGCTCAAACGTTTACTGGAGTTTCCGGATGCCCTTTTCAATGGAGTGGATGAGGAATCGATACTCGATGATGATGAGGTCTGGTCGTAACAGGCTTGGTGGACGGTTCGAAAGGGTCATAACTTTCGATCCGACAGTGGGATCGCGCTCAAACGTTTACTGGAGTTTCCGGATGCCCTTTTCCATGCTGTGGATGAGGAATCGATTCTCGGTGATGATGACGTGTGGTCGTCCCAGGCTTGAGTGATGGTTCGAAATAGCCATAACTTTCGATCCGACCGTTGGATCGCGATCAAAATTTTACTGGAGTTTCGGATGCCCTTTTCCATGGAGTGGATGAGGAATCGATACTCGATGATGATGAGGTCTGGTCGTAACAGGCTTGGTGGACGTTTCGAAAGGGCCATAACTTTCAATCTGACCGTTGGATTGCGCTCAAACTTTTACTAGAGTTTCCGGATGCCCTTTTCCAAGGAGTGGATGAGGAATCGATACTCGATGATGATGAGGTCTTGTCGTAACAGGCTTGATCGACGGTTCCAAAGGGTCATAATTTTAGATCCGACAGTGGGATCGTGCTCAAACGTTTATTGGAGTTTCCGGATGCCCTTTTCAATGGAGTGGATGAGGAATCGATACTCGATGATGATGAGGTCTGGTCGTAACAGGCTTGATTGACGGTTTGAAAGGGTCATAACTTTCGATCCTACAGTGGGTCGCGCTCAAACTTTTACTGGAGTTTTCGGTGCCCTTTTCCATGCAGTGGATGAGGAACCGATTCTAGGTGATGATGAGGTTTGGTTGTACCGGGCTTGAGTGACGGTTCAAAATAGCCATAACTTTCGATCCGACCGTTGGATCGTGATCAAAAATTTTCCTAGAGTTTCCGAATGCCCTTTTCCATGGAGTGGATGAGGAATCGATACTCGATGATGATGAGTTCTAGTCGTCACAGGCTTGATGGACGGTTCGAAAGGGTCATAACTTTCGATCCGACCGTGGAATCGCGCTCAAACTTTTACTGTAGTTTCCAGATTCCCTTTTCCATGCAGTGGATGAGGAATCGATGCTCGATGATGATGAGGTATGGTCATAACAGGCTTGATGGACGGTTCGAAAGGGTCATAACTTTCATTCCGACAGTGGGATCGCGCTCAAACGTTTACTGGAGTTTCCGGATGCCCTTTTGCATGGAGTGGATGAGGAATCGATGCTCGGTCATGATGAGGTCTGGTCGCGCCACGGTTGAGTGACAGTTCCAAAGGGCCATAACTTTTGATCCGACTGTTGGATCGCGATCAAACTTTTACTGGAGTTTCTGGATGCCCTTTTCCATGCAGTGGATGATGAATCGATTCGCGGTGATGATGAGGTCTGGTCGCGCCAGGCTTGAGTGACGGTTCGAAAGGGTCATAACTTTTGATCCGACCGTTGGATCGCGATCAATCTTTTACTGGAGTTTACAGATGCCCTTTTCCATGGAGTGAATGAGGAGTCAATACTCGGTGATGATGAGGTCTGGTCGAGCCAGGCTCGATGGACGGTTTGAAAGATCCATAACTTTCGATCCGACCGTTGGATCGCGATCAAATTTTTTCTAGAGTTTCCGGTGCCCTTTTCCAGGCAGTGGATGAGGACCCGATTGTCGGTGATGATGGGGTGTGGTCGTCCCAGGCTTGAGTGACGGTTCGAAATAGCCATAACTTTCGATCCGACCGTTGCATCGCGATCAAACTTTTACTGGAGTTTCCGGATGCCCTTTTCCATAGAGTAGATGAGGAATCGATACTCAATGATGATGAGGTCTGGTGGTAACAGACTTGATGGACGGTTCGAAAGGGTCATAACTTTCGATCCGACCGTGGGATCGCGCTCAAACTTTTACTGGAGTTTCCAGATTCCCTTTTCCATGCAGTGGATGAGGAATCGATGCTCGATGATGATGAGGTCTGGTCGTAACAGGCTTGATGGACGGTTCGAAAGGGTCATAACTTTCGTTCCGACAGTGGGATCGCGCTCAAACGTTTACTGGAGTTTTTGGATGCCCTTTTGCATGGAGTGGATGAGGAATCGATGCTCGATGATGATGAGGTCTGGTCGTAACAGGCTTGATGGACGGTTCGAAAGGGTCATAACTTTCATTCCGACAGTGGGATCGCGCTCAAACGTTTACTGGAGTTTCCGGATGCCCTTTTGCATGGAGTGGATGAGGAATCGATGCTCGATCATGATGAGGTCTGGTCGCGCCAGGCTTGAGTGACGGTTCCAAAGGGCCATAACTTTCGATCCGACTGTTGGATCGCGATCCAACTTTTACTGGAGTTTCCGGATGCCCTTTTCCATGCAGTGGATGATGAATCGATTCGCGGTGATGATGAGGTCTGGTCGCGTCAGGCTTGAGTGACGGTTCGAAAGGGCATAACTTTCGATCCGACCGTTGGATCGCTATCAATCTTTTACTGGAGTTTCCAGATGCCCTTTTCCATGGAGTGGATGAGGAATCGATACTCGATGATGATGAGGTCTGGTCGTAACAGGCTTGATGGACGGTTCGAAAGGGTCATAACTTTCGATCCGACCGTGGGATCGCGCTCAAACTTTTACTGGAGTTTTCGGATGCCCTTTTGCATGGAGTGGATGAGGAATCGATACTCGATGATGATGAGGTCTGGTCGTAACAGGCTTGAGTAACGGTTCGAAATAGCCATAACTTTCGATCCGACCGTTGCATCGCGATCAAACTTTTACTGGAGTTTCCGGATGCCCTTTTGCATGGAGTGGATGAGGAATCGATGCTCGGTCATGATGAGGTCTGGTCGCGCCAGGCTTGAGTGACGGTTCCAAAGGGCCATAACTTTCGATCCGACTGTTGGATCGCGATCCAACTTTTACTGGAGTTTCCGGATGCCCTTTTCCATGCAGTGGATGATGAATCGATTCGCGGTGATGATGAGGTCTGGTCGCGTCAGGCTTGAGTGACGGTTCGAAAGGGCATAACTTTCGATCCGACCGTTGGATC
>Ga0325410_1006634_pt1 | contig 12692 bp, 6 predicted proteins | sample PopdelMetagenome_16_FD_206182 | JGI IMG/M metagenome (GOLD analysis project Ga0325410, IMG submission 206182) | Populus deltoides microbial communities from Bellville, Georgia, United States - Xylem-PdIQD-R3 | ecosystem: Host-associated > Plants > Phyllosphere > Stem > Wood/Secondary xylem... | reverse complement strand
TTGCAGGTCACGGTGGCCTTCACTGCCGGCATGGAAGGGAAGAGGGGATGAAGCCGCTCTAGATCCCCCTGCTGCCTGAAGTTTCTTGCGGCGGCGCGTGGGTTCACGCGCCGCCAGTGACGGTGGCGCGTGGGAAGATGCGCCACCACTGTTCTTGCTGTTCTAGAATGGCTTCCCAGCACTGTTATGGAGTGTTGAGGGTTTATTTTGTAATTTTCAAATTGTTTAATGTAATATTTGTTTAGTTTGAATTTTTATTTGTATGTTGTAAATGTGGATGTAACACAGAAAAGAAAAGAAAAAAATATAGTGGAAGTGTATGTGTGTGTTTGTATTTGCTTTATGGGTGTTTTATTTTATTTTATTATCTATGATAAAATTGCAAAGATTAAAGAAGAATTTAATATTTTGATTTGCTCACGGTCCAGAATTATTAACTTATACATAAGTTGTTTTAATATCCGATGAAAAGATAAAATTTTAAAACTTTTTTAACACGTTAAAATCACGAAGCAGCTTACCTCAGGCAGGGTGCGTTAGGGGTGCTAATACCTTCCCTAACCACAACCAGTTCCTTACTCGTGAATCTCTGACAAGACCAGTACATCCGCTTTCCTAGTTGCCTTCAATAAATTACTAGGTGGCGACTCCAACGAATCAATCAAAACATAACGAAGAAAAAATCGCCAGCCGATGCCACACGGGTGACGTGCGACACAACCCACAACAAAGATGATAACTTCCCCAAGAAAGTCAAATAATCAAGTCTGATAGGAGTGGAACACAATAAAAACATATATCACGACATCAACACTATTGGAATAAAAACCCTCACCCTATGAATATCAATTCATGAATGAGAAGTATAAGAAAGACATCACAAACTCCGTTAATCTATGATAAATTAATTTAGTTTGTTAGAAAACCAAAGAATATGAGAACCTCTCTCACACAAGCTAGATAAATTTGGTAGTAATAGTATTATCCTAAATATTAATTAAAACAATAAATAAACCTTAAGAAATATTCAAATTTATATATGTTATCATAACACCTCAAAATCATATCTCTTTGCATTAGATCCCTTGTAGCTGAATCTAAAACTTGTAGATGAAATAGTGTCCATTTGTGCCATCCATTAATCTTCTTTTCTTACTAGAAAAATAATGTCTTGAATGCTAAAGTTTCTTCCTTTATTTAGCTGAAAGTATGCTTTAAAAAAAAAAAAAGGAAAGTGATAGAAATATCTCCTTTAAATAGCCTTCCATAATCTCACTTTTGATTAAATAAATCCTGTAAAATAAGAAAAAAAACAAGAAAAGAATCTTAAGCCTCTTTGCCACCACATATATTCCATAATGGATATGGAATTCTTGCAAGCTATGGATAATAGTTGCTATCATAAATGTCTCCTTGTTTAACATGGAATCCTTGTGGAATAGGTAAGTCAATAACTACCACATATTATTCTAATAACATTAAGGAATTCTTGTGTTGACTGAATCCGTAATACATAAGAAAACAATATTTCTTCTATTTTCGCACATTCTTGGCAGATTTTAATCCTGACTTTAAACACGTCATTCTCTCTTGTCTGGATAAATTAGTAAGCCTATCATATATTTTTAGAAAAGGTATGAATGTCTACTTTTCAGCCCAATAAGAATATTATCACTATTCCTTATGTAGCTCTAGATAGAGTTAAAAAAAAAGTAGACAAAGGTCCAGATAGATAAATTTGACAAGATTCATTTAGTAACTTCGACCCTCTAAAATAATCCCTTTGCAAACTTTGGTTGACTTGAAATTCTAACCAATATAGAATAACATGTCTAAAAACTCCTATAAAGATCTCATCTCAATCCAATAGTTGAGTTAAAAGTCATGTTCAATAGAATAAAACTGGACAGTAAGAAGTTTTACGCCAAAATCTAATTCTAACATTGCTTGGATCGTATCATAAGTTTTCAAAGTCCTCACAAATACATAAAGATATTTTTCATAAGTTAGTAATTCAATATTTCTCCATTAAGTTGTTTACTAAAGTAAACAATTAAACACTTTTTTCTGCATTAAAATAGCTTTAATACTTATTCTTGAGGCATCCATTCAATCTCAAAAGCTTTATAAAAGTTAGGTATTGCTAATAAAAGTGTTGAATATAGCATTTTTTTTAATCAAATTAAATGCATTCTCTTGTTCAATACCCCATTAAAACCCAATAAATTTCTTAACAACTTTTGTAAGTGACGTGGATAGTGTGCTAAAATCTTTAACAAATCTCTTATTAAAATTAATCAAAACATGAAAGCTTTTTATCTTAGTAATTGACTTTGGCGTAAGCTATTTTTGGATAGCCGTCTCCTTTTCCTCTTCCATCTCTATACCTCTTGCACTAATAATATATTCAAGAAAAATAACTTTTTTCCTTGTAAATAGTACACTTCTTTAAATTAACATATAGTTTTCATTCTTTGAAGCATTAAGCACATAACAAAAATGTTCAATATTCCCAACTATAATTTTATTATATACCAAGATATCATCAAAATAAATAACAATAATCTTTCCTATAAATGCACATAAAAAATGATTCATCAATCTCATAACCATTAGTAAGACCAAACAACATGAATAACTACTCATACAAATCATACTTAGTCTTAAAAATATTTTTCCATCCATCTCCTTCTTTCATTCTAATATGATGATATTTATTTTTCAAATTAATCTTAGTAAAAACATATAAACCATGTAAATCACTAACATGTCACTTAGCCTACGAATAAGGTGTTTTTACTTTACCGTGATGTTATTGATAGCATGAAAATCAACACACATACTTCAAGTTCTATATTTTTTAGGCACAAGTAATATATAAATCGTATATGGATTCATGTTCTTCCCTATATATTTTTTAGACACCAGCTCCTTAACTTGGCTTCAAAAATCATTTGTCTTCTTAAGATTACTTATATAGGTTGGTCAATTAGGAATCACAACCGCATGTATAAGATCAAAATGATGTTCTATTACCTTTAATGGTGGCAAACCACTTGGAACATCTTGATAAAACATATCCTCAAATTCATGTAACAAAGAAACAACAATACTAGGAATAAAAGGAATGACATCACACAAAACTTCATCATTATATCTCCCAATAAAAAATGAAGCAAAAACCTAATTATTCATTTTCACTTCATGACATTCATTTAACCATTGAAATCTATAAGGTCTAAGATGTTTTGTAGTATTTAAATTTAACTTCTTAATAAGTGTAGTGCAAGTTATATTAGCACAACTCTCACAATCTATAATTATAATACATACTTTATTACTAATATGACATATTATATGGAAAACATTATCCATTTGTTACACCAAATCATCATTCTTAGCTTGAGCATTCAATGCTCGTCTAATCACAAGTGATTCACCTTAACTAGATACTCGACATCATTGTCACTAACATTCTTAAGTGGTAGCATTTCTTCATCATTGTCGTCACTTTTAGTTTCAACCTTCCCATGATCACGTAAGATCATAGCTTTTTTGTTTAGATATTAAGAAGTTATGTGACATATTCTCAAACATAAAAAAAAAAACTAATATAATGATTATGAGGTGTTTGAGTACCAGATTTACCTTTAAAATTAATGGAGACTTCCTTCTTTTTCTTAGATGGTTTTGTTTTAATTCCTATATTTGGTTTGGTTTTGACAGCCCCCTTCTACCTCCAATTTAGCCTCATTGTCGAAAAGAATCTAAATTTTAAACTTGTCATGAACTACTATTTCTCTTAAGTTGTCGTTCCACCTTTATATTCATATGCACCATATCTTTTAAATTTATATAATGTTGTAACTCCATAACATTCATTATCTCACAATTCAAGCCATTCAAAAATCTAGTCATGGTATCTTCTTTATCATATAGTATATTCATTTGAATCATATCTAACTACATCCCTTTTATGGTAGACCTCTACCCTTTTATAACCTTAATTTAAGCTTCGTAATTTTCTATATAACTCCTGATAATAATGACTAAGAATAAATCTTTTCTTCATGATTGCCTTCATCTTATCACATGTATCAATAGGTACATGATTTCTCTTTCTACTCTAAAAAAGTTGCTTCTACCAAATAATATTATAATTGGTAAACTCAATCACAACTAATTTTATTTTTCTCTCCTCCAAATAGTTGTGATAATCAAAGATTAACTCCATTTTTTTCTCCCATTCCAAGTAAGTTTTTGGATCATTATTTTCTTGAAAATAAACAACTTCTTCTTAATATTCCCAATATTTATACCCAACCCACGATGAAAACCAATATCTCTTTTAACTCCATTATAACCAAAATTTACATATTGCTAAAATCTCTTATCACCGAGATTTCCTTGTTATTAAAATCTACCTTTTGGGTGAATGAAGCATAATAAAAAACATTGATAACTTCATCATTGTTCTCATCAACAAATTCATTTATAGGTGTGGCAGCATGTCTTTTTGGGCTTCTGATATTATGAGCCCTTTGGGATGACCCTTTTTACTAAATAGCAATAATAGCCATTTGTTTTTATCCATTTGATCATTCACCTCGCCAAATGTCACATTCATCTTCTTCAACTATTGTTATATGGCTTGTAAAACAACTAAGGTGTCCTTGTCCTTTTTAGGTTATGATACGACTCTAAATGACATCTTTAAATCTAAAATTTTTGTTAGTAAATAAAGAAAAATCCCCACACAATCCTATACGTGTTTACACTCAAAGATATATCACTCTACTAGTGCTTCACTTAAAATTTGGTTTTTCATGCTAATAGTCTCACCATTTTACCTTTCATCATTAATACAATCAAAATGGATCTCTTAATCCATTAAAGTCAAAGTAGATAAAAAAAGCCTAAATAATCACCTAACTTAAATCCTGTAGGTTATTCACAAGTCCATTTATTTAATATGTTAATGTTATCAAAGCTTATAAGATCTAAAACATTCATTATTTAACTCAAATTCCTACAGGTACCAACATAAATATATATAATATTGAAAATGATTATTACTACTTTTTATTAACTTTGATATTATTTTATAAGAGTTAAATTCATCATTAATATATATATACTTAAAATAGTAATAATCATTTTCAATATTATTATTAATATGATAATATTAATAATTTACCTTCATTGAATTCTTAAATTGTAACAAACAAAGACCAAATCACTTAATCTCTTGTGATATAGCCAATTTCACCTTTTAGAATGAATGAATTCAAATATACCCTAATGTTTCTAACATCCAATTACACTATCATTGACTAAAAACTCGAGTTGAGATTTTTAAAGTTTTGGAGTTATTGCAATGTCGCAATCGCACAAATTAATTACCCTAGCTTAAATAAACAAGATAGTATAGAGCAAGCAAGGGGTCAATCCCACGAGAAAGATTTAGTTCAGATTTTTATGTTATATGATTATGCAATTGGGGGGGAAATTGTGAAGTTATTTATGCTCTGTTATAATAAACAAAAAAAAATCAATGTTAAATCAAAGAAGACCGAAATTTATCAAGAAAAACAAACCTTGGTCACAAGTAAACATCCACCTACAGAAATCAAAACTGATCATGGAAATGAAACATCAATTTATACTCTGAATATTTATCTTTTCTTATGTTGATTAGTTAATAGATCTGTTATATAACTAATCGTAACCATCATACAACCATAGTGTCTGCACTAGTAATTTAATTTAATGGCAGCCTTAAGAACTAGATGAGTTGATTAATCTAGACAACAAAATTATCCGCAATCCATGTTTGATTTGTTCAAATGTTCTCCCTAAGGTTATTAACGTAAATCTACCATAATTATTAAACTCAATTGCTTCATAAGTTCATATACCACAACTCCAATTTTGATATCAAACTTAGCAATAGATTATCTACAATAATAACTTACAGTCCACTTTAGCAATTAAAATAAATAATTATAGGAAAAATAAGTATTGGAGAACAAACATATTCATCATACAAACTGAAAATAAAAGGTAAAATAAAACTCACAGTTCTTGACATCTGAAGGTTTTTGTGTCATTGCAACCAAGAAAAAAAGTTTAGCCTTGCATGTCTTTTGAACAACTCATCAAAAAGAAAGAAAAAAGCATGATTTTCAGGTTGTGTTGGAGGAAAGGGGCATTTTTTTCTCTCTTGGTTGGTTGTCCTCTCTTTTCCTTTCTCTATTTCTTTTTATATCCTAGGAAACCCTAATCTCTTTTCTATAAAATAGTCCTTTCCTAAGCAGACAATTTACATTTAAGCCTTTCAATAACTATTTTTCTAAAAAATGAGAAATAACTTTGCATAAAATCTTCAAGCTTTGACTTTTGACTTAGAGGAGCTAAATTTCCAAAATAAAGACTTCGATGATGGTTTGGATGCTTTGAGAAGCACTTTGGGCTTGTTTCTTCACAAAACCTGTCTATTGGCAGAATTCATGTGTCATCTGAAAAACATCATATCTCTCTCATATGAGTTTTTTTTCTGCTGAAATTTGGTAGGCTTATAGGTCTTTGAGTCATAAATCCAAAAAAATTAAGTTTGCATCAAATGGACTTCTATAGATCAAGATATTCAAGTTGGAATTGCAAAAGGGCAACACTAGTAGAATGCGAGATTTGACTTTAAAGGCTACAATTTCCATACTCTTTCTCTTTTTATTTTTCTTGCCTTATATGTATAGAAAGGTATGGATTTTAGCTTTCTAATGCCACTAGAATCACTTCGTTTTGACCTCTAGAGCTCAAGCTCTGCACAAAACATCGACTAGAGGTCAAATCTACCAATTATCTTCAATTTACTTCCTTTTGAGAACTAACTTGGCAGTGTAGTTGCGGTTGCTTTTTAAATAACTTTTCATGCCAAAATGCATGCCAATGATTTTTTTTATTTTTTAAAAATTATTTTTGACATCAGCACATCAAAACGATCCAAAACATATTAAATTTTAGCAAAAATAAAAAATTGAATTTTTTGGGAACACGGTTTGCGCCGCGTTCCCAAACAGTTTCTGAATCTTTCATCCAAAAGTACCTTCAAAACATATAAAAAAAATATCAAGGTATTTTATGTATAAAACATAGGCAAAACACTAGGTAAATGTGGGTAAAACTATTAAATAATATGGTTACATCATGAGTATCATTGACTAACTATTCCCATCATGTAACTAATTAAAATAAAAGTTTAATAAATTAGATATTATAGATACAAAACAATATTTATATTTGAAAAAAAATACAAACAATAAAAGTTATTACATGGATTTAACTTGTCTCTTTGACAAATAGCTAAGGGCATGCCAAAATCACACTTTACTTTACTTTACTTTACTTTACTTTACTCATTAGGCTAGGTCTCTTTACTAAACTCTTTAGATAATAAAATCATATTTTAGTTTTATCAAACTTTTATTTGGAATGGAATAGAAAAAGTTAACCCATGACTTCTTGGTTTTAATTTTGGTAAGAAATATGGAATAACTTGAGATCCTCAGTAAAATGAATTTTGTTCTGTATTTTTAAAATGGTATGGTGTATACTAGCAGATGCAATATGAATTTTTTTATCTATTGCCTTATGACTTGTGGACTTCCTATTTGAAGAAGATTATTTTCCTTATAATACAGGGATATTCAATAGCTTATTTTTTGGATTTTTCAAGTTCTACAAGGATTTTTAATGGGTGGCAATATAGTTTTCAAGTGTTCCAATAATTTCTTATTTAATATAGCTATACAAGAAAATACAGGTTGGAGTATTTAATGACAGATTACTTTTAAGTTGAATTATTTCTTTGTATTAATCTAAATTATTTTAAGATTTAATTTATTTTTTTATTTTTTTATTTGGATATTTATATTCAGTTTAAGGTTTGTGTTTTAGTTTGGGCCTATTTTGGATCAAAATCAATGTTTTTGGATTATTTTAGGCATTAGGCTTATATTAAATAATTATGAACTTGGGTTTATTCGTTTGCAACCCAAAACGAGTCCATTAGGATTTTTTTAAAAGGACTATATATTGTTTTCTTTGTTGTAAAATCTAGCATTCATGATGTTTTGAATAAACTTGTGTTTTGCTTGGTGCAACACTTTTCTATTTGCTGGGACAAAGAACAAATTTGACTTATCAAGGTATAACTGACCTTTTTGGTGTCTTCACATACTTTGGGTTCTAGATTCTCTATAATCAACATGTCCAAGTTCAATTTCCAATACCTTTGATTATTAGGTATAAAGTTATGTCTAGGTTACGGATTATTTATCACAAACTTGATTTTTAACTTTTTGGATTTGTCATCTGCTTCACTGTGGGTTTTTGAAACTTTATATTCACAAGGTTCACATCAATTGGTATCTGAGTCAGGCTCTGAAAATCAGGTTATATCCTTTTTATTTTTGTTGTTTAATTTTTTTCCAACGTATATCTTCTTCTTGTTTTTCCTTTTGTCTTATTTTTGGTCTGATTTAGTTAAAATTCAATTCAGCCAGTTTTGTTTTCTGTTCTTTTTTTATTGTCTAGTTTTGCGTTTAGAGTTCTTTGATAAAAAAAAATACCTAACATTTTATTCTATCCAAAATATCTGTTTGGAGTACAAAGAAAAGGAAATCAACAAGATCGCAATTTTAGGTGTTACAAGGGCTAATTCATTCTAATAACACGATAAATTAAAGTTTTTAGGTTTGATCTCATTAAAATCAATTGGGTACCTATAGTTTTAGATTTAAAATATGGAGTCAGAATTCTTATTCTATAGTGTTTTATATCATATCTTACTTGTCTTTCATCTTATTTTTCTACTTGTGTCATATATTCACCAATAGAGAAGGAATGAAAAAGGGTTCTCGCTCAAGAAAGCAAATAGATATCCAGTATATTTGGGGTTTCGAGGCAAGAATTTGATAAGTTACAAGAACTATTCTATAAATGGCAAGCTTTAGAGAGAGAGAGAGATAGAGAGAAAGAGGAGTAATAAATTTAAATGATGCAGGATGAAAGATGAAAGATGAAAGATGAAAGAGAATTGATGCTACTTTTATATAAAGTTGTTGGAAGCGAATGTTAGTAAGAAAAGAGCTTTGAAGGCTTAAACAAGAGGCCTATAAAACATCTATTGTACCTCTTGGTGATTCGAGGATAAATCATCTTAAATAGAGAGGAAATTATACGATCTACGAAAATGTTGAAAAAAAATATTTGGATTTTAGTGTAATTTTGCTTATTGTCCAGTTTTACGTTATCAAGTATAACTCTCAATCTGACTGTTGGATAGAGTTAGAATTTTACCAGGATTTTCCTGATATATTTTTGTATATTGAGTTATAATTTAGGTTAATTGGACTTAGAAAAATTTTGCAATATAGGTCAATAGATGCAATATATATATTGTTATTTATTGAATTTTGACTTGTGGAGTTCTTATTTTGAGATGATTTTTTTCCTCATAATTTAAGAATATTCAATAACTTATTTTTATGAGTTTTCTAATTCTATAAGGATCTTTAATGGAAAGAAACGTAGTTTTTAAATGTGATAAGGTTTTCTTATTTATCCTAACTACATAAGAAATATAAGGCTAAAGTACTTAATGGCATATAAGGTTTAATTTTTTGTTTTATTTTATTATATGGATATTTACATTCAGTTTAGAGTTTGTATTTTAGTTTGGGCATGTTTTGGCCCAAAATCAATGTTTTAGGATTGTTTTAGACATTAGGCTTATGTTAGTTGATTATTAGTTTGTACCCATTGATTTGCAACCCAATAAGGGTTCATTAGGGTTATTTTATATATATATATTTGCTGCAAAAGTCAGTAGCCATGATATTTTGAATAAACTTGTGTTTTGTGTGATGCAACACTTTTCTCTTTATTGGGACAAAGAAAAAATTTGACTTATCAAAGTAGAACTAACATTGTGGCATCTTCGTATACTTCGAATTTGTAATTCTCTATAATCATTAGGTCCAAGTTCAATTTTCAATACCTTTGATTCTTAGGTATATAGTTATTTCTAGATCAAGGTTTATTTCTCACAAAATTGATTTTTTGTTTTCTAAGTTTGCCATCTACTTTGTTGTGGATTTTTAATATTTATATACATAATGTTCACATCAAATCTTTTATAAGATAAACACACACATACACACAAAACCTTAAAATCAATTTCAAAAACTATGAAATGATCATATTACATAAATACTCGAGATTATAAGGAAAAATAACTTTAAAAAAAAATTAACATCGTCATATCATAATAATATATTATTTGGATCCAAATAATATACAAAATCATAATATTATACATGTATTGTTATCAATGAAAAATACCATTTGCAACTTCAAGCACTTTGAAGATAATAAATATTGATTTGCATTATTAGTTTTTATTATTAATACTTTGAATAAATAAAACAAAATATGAAAACTATATAAAACAATTATTTAGACCATGTTTGAAAAGTTTCTACTTTATACATAACAAACCATGTATGAAAAAGATCACATCATCTACGTATACATGAGCCACAACTAGTTATAAAGAATTCTTCAAAGGTTCTGAATCCTTTGGAGAATTTTTCCTTAGAACTCATTACCTCGCTTGTTTTAGCACCATCAAAACCTAAAAAAATAACAACAAATTCATCAATTTTCTCTCTATAAGAAGTGATAATTGCAAAAATTATGGAAGAATCTAATATAGAAAAAACTTGAAAGACAATATTAAGAGATTGTAGGGGTTATTAGTGATTTAAGGTCCTAATTTTTAATTTTTACCACACACACCATTAAAGCTATAAACTTCTAAAGAGGTAAAAATTCAAGCAAACATTGTGTTCTTGATTGTCTAAAAATAGTTTTTTATATTATTTTGCTTTTCTTATTATGATTTTATTTGTTTTAACTATATGAATTGCTTTGCTTGTTTATTGGGGTGTTTATGGTGATTTTATTGTTAATAATATTTAATATTGTCATGAAAAGTTGAAGAAAAAATTTAGGTGCATCAACTTTATCATGTTTTCTTTTATATGCTTGAGTCCATTAGAAAAAATAAAAGGTTTCTTTTTAGTTATTTGCACTCTTTTATTGTTTATAAAGTAAAGGTGACTTTTGTATTTAGTTTATTCTCAAATGTACTCTTTCCTTTATCTACTTTCTCAAAAACTCTTTTACTCCTAACTATTATTTTAGTTTTATTTTCTCTTTAAATATAAAATTGATAATTTTATGATCTTACATATATTTTTTCTTATTTACTAATATTATTGTTGCAAATAAGATGTTTGTTGTATATAATAAATATGTCATTTTGAATATATTAATAAAGTTAATGCCATTGTATGTATATTATATTAAGTGAATTTATTTTTTTAAAATTTATGAAATTGATATGAAGTTTTATTTTTTGATTGCATATATGTTTAAATTGCTATTAAATTGTCTTTTCCCATCCTATATGTCTTTTCTTCTATCAAGTTGTATTTTTTTCACATTTATCTTCTTCTTCTTCTTCTTCTTCTTTTTGTCATCAATACCATTTTCTTATGTGTTTTTTTTATATATATAAAGTTAGCATCTTTATTTTTCTTATAAGTATTTCATGCATATTTCCTTATCATATCTCCATATATGCTATTCATATTGGAAATTGTAAACTAACCTGAGTTAACAAGATTTCTTTTTCTAGGATCTGACTTTAGCTTAATGAGAATCTACAATAATTTTTATATAAAAATTGCATACTATAAAATTATATTTATTTGTCACATGTTTCACATATATACTCATATCATAAATCAATATTAGATTTGACTTCAAGTATGTGTGATTCCTATTTTTAAGAATCCATGTCAAATTGATGAGGTTCCATTATAATTTATATCAATTATATTTTTTCCTCATAATGTATTTGCTAATTTTGTGAGGTTGCAACATTATGTAATTTTTTTAGTAGTGTAATTTTAAATTTATGTTCCCACATGATAGAATGGTAAGTGATTGATTAGAAAAACCATATCATGTTGAGTCACTCTTAATTAAACTAAAATAAAGCCTGAATAAATAGGTTTAACATAAAATAATTAAAAAGGGCACATAAAGCCAATATCCATGCCTTGCGTGATTTAAGTTCCAAAAGCTTAAACTAATCAAATAAATATGATGGTTAATTCCCCCATTTAACTAAAAAAACATATCTTAGAAATACTATAGGTTCAACTTAAGAATAAATTCATTAATAAAATTGAAAATAATTTGACAAATAATGGCATGAATGATCAAAACTTATGATAGAAAAAAAAGTACAAAAAAGACCAATGCATAATTCTTAGTTTTCCTCAAAACTAAAACTAATAGTAGTTTCAAAGAAAAGTAGAGAACAAATCTCAACTATTTAGTAACCTCCAATTTATATTATAATCAATCTTTTTTCAACACCTAAACAATTATAATTTAGGCTAATAAGGCTGATGCATCTTCAAGTAAGAGGAAACACCTATACTAGGGATTTGGTTACTTTGTTGATTAGACAATTAGTAGGTTAAGTATATGGAATGTAAGTTATTGTTCTTATTTTCAATTTATCTTGTTACTTTTTGTTGTTTTTTTTTTTTTTT
>Ga0325410_1006633_pt1 | contig 12693 bp, 5 predicted proteins | sample PopdelMetagenome_16_FD_206182 | JGI IMG/M metagenome (GOLD analysis project Ga0325410, IMG submission 206182) | Populus deltoides microbial communities from Bellville, Georgia, United States - Xylem-PdIQD-R3 | ecosystem: Host-associated > Plants > Phyllosphere > Stem > Wood/Secondary xylem... | reverse complement strand
TTTTTTTTTTTGGTTAGTTGTTTTAGTGTTGTTATTGTTGTTGTCGTTGTAGATGCTTTTGATACGGAGCAGCTTTTAGACTGTGTTCAAAAGATGAGAAGTGGGCATTCTTATCAAGTTCCAATCTATGATTTTAAGAGCCATCGCCGATGTTCGGATAGCTTCAGGCAGGTACTTACTTTACCCAATTTTCAGCACCAAATACTTTTTTTTTTCCTGAGGATTGGTGTGATAATTTTGGATACGGGATGGTAAATCGTGACATGTTTAATCAATCATTTTAGCGATTTTAACTTGGTACCCCAGTTGGAAACTCTTCCTTTTATAAAAGGTCGAGGTTGCTGCGTTTCGCTCCCGCTATTGGCATGGATGGAGAAAATGTGGTATCTCATTTATTTTTTTCCAGCTGCAATTCTATGCGGGAAATTACAAGCGCAGAGCGTGAATGATTTAGTGATAATATTGTGAGGGTTTGTGAATTTTGACATCATCACAAGTCAACCTACTGCTGTTAGTGCCACTTTCTCGCCATTTAGTTAAATCCCCTATAAACAGCTGCAAAGCTCTACTGTCATGGAAAGTAAGAAGTTGAAATATTTAATATATGGGCATTTGAATTGTTCGTGGCACTATTTACTCCTTTTTTTCTAATTATTTTTCAATCTCTTTGCCTTTCTTCTTCTAGAGAGGGTCATTTTAAATGCAAATTCTTTCTAGTTTCTTTTGAAACATTACTTGGATTTTTTGTCAGGTAAACGCTTCTGATGTGATTATCCTTGAGGGGATTCTGGTTTTCCATGACCAGCGTGTTCGCAACCTGATGAACATGAAAATCTTTGTTGACACAGGTTTGAGTTGTTAACTAGTTATCTATCATGGAAAACATCCCCCTCAATATTCCATAGGTCTTGGAGATTGTGTAGTGTGTGCTTGTGTGTTCATGCCCTGCTTGAGCTCCTTAACACACAATCTGGTAAATTGACAGGCAATTGCTATATTATAAAGCTTTTGCCTTTGTGTGACCAAAGATGCAGCACTCTTGACAAGAATAAGTATGGTAATCATTATTAATCTGCATATTGGATCTACTTGTACATAAATCCTTCAGTTTAACATAAAGTGGAAAACCATTTTGGGCTCAGAATGCCATATGATAGTGTTATTTTAATCATAACTTGACATTGTAATAAAGCCACAGAAGTCTAGCCAGACATGTTGGGAGATGGTCTGCCTAAAGAGTTACATGACTGTCAAATGAAGGAAGATGCAGTTAATTTTTTTTAGCTATTACTATATTTTTCTTTACTTTGCTGTCTCCCCTTTATTTATATTGGTGATGTGTTGCTTCTAGATGCTGATGTGAGGCTTGCTCGTAGAATAAGGCGTGACACAGTTGAGAGGGGTAGGGACATAAACTCTGTTCTTGAACAGGTTAGCACTTTATGCTTATTATATTTTTTGTCCTCAATTAGTGAAATAATGATTAAGGTCAGCCATGGCTTGTAAGTGTGTTTTTCACATAAACATGTTTTGCATGAAGCATTTCATTCCTATTTTAATTTTAAATTATGGCATATTTGCTAAGTATATTTAGCAAATTTAAATTATATTGCTGAATATCCTTTGTTTTTTTGCTTTGTATGTGATTGCTTGCATTAGTGTACACTGTTTCCTGATTGTATGAAAGCCGCAATATAGAAGGAAAGTGGCCTACACTCAAATGGATATAACACTGTGTTTAGTATTCATCATCCATCTCGAACCAGCAGCACATGCATTGAAGCACCGGGGCTGATGCCTGCCTCTAGTTTAAGTTCCATTATCATGAACTTGCCACCGGAGGACTCAAATTAAAGTCTCTAGATGTCAAAGGAAAGGATTCATTTCGTTCTCCTAGTTTTGTACTCTATACTGTCCACTTGGAATGAAATGGCTGTGGAAAATAGGAGTAGGATTTTGACTTCTAAGAAGTGTCTTAATCAAAATGTATTTCAGCAAATGGTGTACTGGAAATTGTTATATCCCATCAATTAGTGACTGAAATGCAAGCGCTCAACTGGTGCTGCTACATGTTAATCCTAGGAAGAAACCCCCATGTTGAGCACATATATAGACAGTAGTGGATCTAAACTTCCATAGCAATTCATGCGTGTTTGTCTGTTGGCCAGAGGTAGGAAACTCTTCTGCTGGACCACTAAAGTGACCTTGGATCATTAATTACAACTTTAAAATCATGGATTGGTGATTAGTTAATCCATATTAGAGCAAGGATAATGTCCCATTTTAATATTGCTCATGATTTTCAAGGTGCTTATGCTGTGAATTTTTGCAGAAATTGAGAGGGTAATTCTCAGAGATTTAATCTCTTTAAACTCTAAGTGACTGTTATTAATGTCACACACTGAAGCATAACTGTTGATTTTGCAGTATGCTAAATTTGTGAAGCCTGCTTTTGATGATTTTGTGTTGCCTTCAAAGAAGTATGCTGATCTGATCATCCCACGGGGAGGTGACAATCATGTTGCCATTGATTTAATTGTGCAACATATCCACACTAAGCTAGGTCAACATGATCTGTGCAAAATATATCCAAATGTGTATGTCATTCAGTCAACTTTTCAGGTATGTCTTTTGTATTATTTTCCTTTTGTTGCTATTATGCAGTATGTGAAACTGATTTTGGTAGTGTTTTCAGTATTTGCAAGAGAGTGCAAAACCTATTGTGTGAACTGTGTTAGTGGTAATATTTTAATGGTTATGTCTTCAAAACAAACTGACTATATTCAGTGAACTATAGTAACCATTCAATGTTAACATATAAAATTGAGTCTATAGGTAGTGTCCAAAGAGGCATCAAGTGACTTTGGAGTTGGGGCATAATGGTTGGAATAAAGCAATAGTTCACGTGAACAAGAATGTTATGTTAGCATGGCTTTTGGTTTTGGGTATTGGACATTATGAGCAAATGTTGGGCAAGGCCTAAAATTTGTCATTTTCTTTTATTTGTATGTATATCTAAACAAGTACCAAAAGAAAGAAGAAGAAACCAATGTGGGAATGGGTCAATTGGCAGTAGGATGTCAATGGATGAGACTAGTGTGCTTAAAGATCTTCCTTAGCCTCTGCAGATATATATGCAATTTAGTTGAATTTGAGTCCCGTCCAGCTTTGATTCATCCTTTGTTTGGATTTGCTTATGTTGACGAGTCATGTTGCAGATAAGAGGTATGCATACACTGATTCGAGACAACGAGATATCAAAGCATGATTTTGTATTTTATTCAGACCGACTTATCCGTCTGGTATATTTTATCCTTTTTTCCAAAATTCCTCTTGTACTCTGTTCTCATTATAGATTGTAATAAATGTTTTCACTGAGTTTTCAGGTTGTGGAACATGGTCTGGGCCATTTGCCATTCACTGAGAAGCAAGTAGTGACACCAACAGGTGTGTTGGAGTAGAATAAATAATGAAGCGTGGGTTCTATAATATGTTTTCTTTGTAACATTTCTTTTTCTTTTCCTTTAACTCATTTTTTACTGCATCACTCATTTTCCTTGTTTTTAGTTTTCTATCTTTATATGTACAAAATATATAGAGAGGGCGATAATTTTTGCAACTTAATTTGAAATATAATACTTTAGGTGTCGAGAAGCCCTTGCATTTTCTGCGTGTTGAATAGTTGAATTTGAATATTAGATGAATTTACTGGTCAATTCTTCTACACAACATTGAAAATTTGATTTCATTCTATTCTAGGATCGGTTTACACTGGTGTTGACTTTTGCAAGAAATTATGTGGGGTTTCTATTGTTCGAAGGTGAGGTTTAAATCAGTTATTTACTTTGGCAGTTCTAGCATTTGGTTTGTTGGCATCTTGCTTCGGGAATGTGTTGAGCGGCAAGTTGTCATCTTAGGGTGCAAGCAGTAATGAGTTTAGTACATTCTTCAGCTTCCCGACCCTGATGCTAGGGTCATATTGGGCCTCAATACAGATATATTTCTGCTAACCAGTACTTCTTGTCTGTCATTTACAGTGGAGAAAGCATGGAAAATGCTTTGCGAGCATGCTGCAAAGGAATAAAAATTGGAAAATTACTCATCCACCGTGATGGAGACAATGGAAAACAGGTAAAATTTTATGATTACCCAATAAGAAATTCCTCACAGTACTTGAGGATCACATTTTAGTTATCTTTTAACGTTAGATTACTGTTTCCAACTTATGCAGCTTATATATGAGAAGCTCCCCAAGGATATTTCAGAACGGCATGTCCTGCTTCTAGACCCTGTTCTTGCTACAGGTAATAAGTTTCTATTCACTTCAAACTTTGCCATTGTCTGTTTTGTCTTAAAGTCTCAAGTATATGTTCCTATAGCGTTACTCTTTTTTGTTTTAATTGGTTGATTTGGTAGTGATCTCTTCACTTCTATTTTCTATTTCTTGAGCTTTTTCTTGCCCCCTCACTATTCTGGTTTCTCAATGAATAATGTAGATTCTGCTGAAAATTGTTTTTACTTCATTGGAATCTGATTTCATGTCCGCACAGAGAATTTACTATAATAAGTTTGTTCATGGGAAGAAGCATTTTGCATCCATGTGTAAAATAGTACTTGGAGCCATACATTGGCTTGCTGTTAGTGTGACTTTGACAAATCTGGCCATTTTCCAGATGAACAATATTTGGCCAGATTTAAGAGAAATCTTTATTTTAAGTGAAGCTTTGACAAATCCAGCAAAAAATTCGGTCTTTGATTTAAGAGCAATCTTTATTTTTTGCTGTCTAGTGGTGCTCTATTAGGATGTATGATGGCTTGTATTCATATGTGTGGTATGTCAAATATCTGACCAATTATGTGAGAAGGCATTCATTGTTCATCCATGGAAATTATTCATTGCCTTGTAGATGATTGATTGCTATCTTTGATAATTTTCTTTAAGGTAACTCTGCAAACCAAGCGATAGAACTTCTCATACAGAAAGGAGTTCCAGAATCCCACATCATATTCCTAAACCTAATATCTGTAAGTTACTATCTTTTGATGATGACTTTCTTGAAGGTAAATCTATACTTGTTGCAGTATCTTGCTCGAGTTTGGATTGCTGAAGTCTATTGATATTTTTTCACTCTGGAACTTCAGGCTCCTGAGGGCATCCATTGCGTTTGCAAAAGGTTCCCAACCTTGAAAATCGTCACTTCAGAGATTGATGTTGCCTTAAACGAGGAATTTCGGGTCATACCAGGCATGGGTGAGTTTGGTGACCGGTACTTTGGCACTGATGATTAAACAGAGTAGCTGACAAGCAGGAGGGATACGAGGAACTAGTGGGTGGTCCTGTCAAGTGAGTGAGACTAATATATCAAGATTTTATTATGAGACTGGATAGTCTTTAATTTGTCACTTTCTGAGTTATATCATTCATGTTAATACGAGTATTAGTCACGTGATCGGCATTGTTGATAAGATCACCTCTCCTAAATTATTATTATCAAGTATATATAAAGCTAAAAGGTGCGGGTAACACAATATTTCCCCACATTCATTAGCAATGTGTTTTTTTTTTACACTGTTTTTTTTTATTATTATTATTTCATTTTGATCTTTTTTTTTCTTTTGGTTTTTGATTTTTTTTAATTTATTTCTTATATGATGTGTTTATGGAGATTTAGAGTTGGTAATTTATTTTAATTTATCTTTTATATGATTATCATAATATTAAAAAAATATTCCAGCATCGGGTTGGTATCAGAAAAACATCACAACATTGGTGTGATTTATTTTTTAAAAAGTCTAGTTAAATAAAATCATTTTAAAAAACTAAGTTCTTAAAAAACTAGGCGAGTTTAATTTTATCTTTTAGTATTTGGCTGATTGAGAATTGAGTTTTATAATTTGTTTTTTTCTTATTTTCTATTAGGTTATCATAGTCTTAGAAAAGATCTATATTGACTTATACTCGATTTTGTAATCGTTTATTTTTGTTATTATGTAGTTAAATAAACTATTTTTGTTATCATATAGTTAAATAAACAATAGTTTAGAAAAAACAAGTTATTAATCTCAATGGAATTCATTACCTGGTTTACGGGTCTGAGATATTGACCCAGATTACTTGATTAACGAGTTTATCCATCAAACCTGATATGTTTTTTTTTTAGTTTCTGGTCTTTTAATTTTTTAATTTTATTTTTTTTTTAATATTGAATTGGTTGAGAAATGAAATTCATGATTTATGTTTATTTTCATTTTCTATGGAGTTATTACGATCTTAAATAAACATCTTTTTTAGGGTTGATGCTTGATTTTGTAAGTATCTAATGTTATCATAAAAATAATATACAAAAATAACAAACTTATTAAACTCATTGATGTCCATGACCCAGGTTATAAGGTAAGGTCGATCTGATTTGACATCGTCTCAATATTAAAAAAAATTATTGTTTTAAGGTTTTTTTAAAAAACTATGGTATCTTTTTACCAGTCATCTAAATTATCTTTGGACCCATTAAATTGAATGATTCACTTTGGATCAATTTTCATGCGGTTTAATTCAAAAGGCAAAGAAACTGGTTGACAGATTTCAAGATCGAACTGCTTGATTGAGTTTAATGATACTGTAAAAAAAAATCTTCATACTCTTAACATTTCTTTTAAGTTTAGAAAAAGAATAGTCTAACCCTTAGCGGATCGTGAACAAATGTACTAGTAGTATAAACCATAGTTATCAAACCCGTCTGAGGGGTTGATCCGACCAAGGGGTCGAGTCGTGAGTTACATGGTCAGCCCAGAAAAATGAAAAAAATAATATTTGAAATTCTAATATTTCATATGAAAAAATTAAGAAACAATTCATGTGAATATAAGCTATATATGTTGTAAACAATGAAGTTTAAAAGAATATTTTAAAAAGTTTTTTATTCTACATTGAAAAAATATAATTTTTTTCTTGTGAATATAGAGTATATATACTAAAGGGTTTCAAATCCCACATTGAAAAAATAAATTTTTTCTTGTGAACATAAAGTATATATACTAAAGGGTTTCAAATCCTTCAAATCTCAAATTAAAAAGATAATATGTTATCATTTTAAGTTGAAGTATTTAAACCAAAAAGTTTTTTATCCCACATTGAAAAAACATAACTTTTTTTTTGTGAACATAGATTATATATATTAAAGGGTTTCAAATCTCACATTGAAAAAATATTTTTTTTTTCTTATGGACATAAAGTATATATATTAAAAGGTTTCAAATCCTTCAAATCTCACATTAAAATGATATCATGTTATCCTTTTAAGTTGAAGTATTTAAACCAAAAGGTTTTTTTTATCTCACATTGAAAAAACATAACTTTTTTCTTGTGAACATAGTATATATACTTAAGGGCTTCAAATCCCACATTGAAAAAATAATCAAATCCTTCACATCTCACATTGAAAAAATATCATTTTATCCTTTTAAGTTGAAGTATTTAAACCAAAAAGTTTTTTTTTTATCTCACATTAAAAAAACATAACTTTTTTCTTGTGAACATAGTATATATACTTAAGGGCTTTAAATCCACATTGAAAAAATAACTTTTTTCTTGGGAACATAGAGTATAAATACTAAATGGTTTCAATTCTCACATTGAAAAAAAATAAAGCATTCTTTTAGTATTTATATAGTAAACTTTGAAAATGGTTAATAACCAATTAAAAAAATAAAAAAAGAGGGGTCTAAGAGAAAAACCACATTTGAAAAAAAAAGGGTCTCGTCCGGGTTAGCCTAAGTCATAGGTCGACTCGTCGGGTCGCCCGGGTTTGACTGGGTTTTTGCACTGACCATTTTGTTGCCTTCACCGGACCAGTCCATCTACCAGGTCAACCCGTCGAGTCGGTCCGGGTTTAATAACTAGGGTATAAACTAAAAAAAATGGTGTTTTTATTGTGCACAATTTTACAAAAGCACTATTAATTTCAGTAGTTTTTTTTAATCTATATTTCTCTCTATTTTCATACTTCAACATTTAGTTTATTGAAGATTGTGCTTTATAATTTATTGTGCTTTGTTTAATATGGGGTTAGCTCGGTCTCATAACTAATATCACGAGTTTAGCGGCTTAACTTGGTATACTTGAATTTTTATGTCTTCTTTTAATTCATATTTTTTTTTCAATTCCATCCCTCAATATTGGGTTGATTGAGAATTATATTTCATTATTTATTTTGATTTGCTTTTTATGAGATTATCTCGATCTCATGACTCAAGTTGTTGATTTGACGGGTTAACCTAGTTAACTCGAGTTTTGTTTTATATTTTTTTAATTTTTATTTTTTAATTTTATCATTTAACATGGAGTTGATTATAAATTAGGCTTCATGATTTATTTTGGTTTGTTTTCTATGAGGTTATCATGGTTTTATGACTCAAATCACATATTTTACAAGTTAACCCGGGTAGATCCAGGTTGTTTTATTATGTTTTGTTTTTAGATAATTTTTTTAACTTTCAACCTTCAACAATGAGTTTATTGAAAATTGAGTTTCTTAATTTGTTTTAATTTTTGTTCTATAAGGTTATCAGTCTTATGACCTTAATCGTAAGTTTGGGAGGTCTACTCAAGTTGACTCGAGGTTATTTATTTTATTTTATTTGCTATGAGGTTGTTTTGATCTTCTAAGCTTAGTTACATGAAACAAAATAATGGAAGAAAATAGGAATTTTGCTTAGCTTGGAGTCGACCATTTTTAGGGAGAAAAGGTGCTCTATTGTATATGATTTGACTAGCTAAATTTGTATGTTGTATTATCATTAATGATTGGGAATGATAGTTAAAATAAATTGTGAATGTTAGTTGAATGAACGAAAAGAAGAAAAGAAAATTTAGTTAGTGTTGCTATTTCTTTGTAATTAGAGAAGTTTGGAAAAAAAAATATGTAATGGAAAAAGGTTTGGTATAATGAAAAATCAATAAATGGGTATACCTTATATAAGAACAAGATAATGACATTGTAAGGATTGTGAAAAATAACTAAAATGAAGTGGCAAAAAAATGTTAGGTGGGTAAGGTTAATACAGAAATTAGTAATTATGAGAGGTTAAGAAAAAAATAAAATTTTGTAGACACATGGAGTCATATATATAGACGCGCACACACACACTAATTATGGTATGTCCTTTTATAGGAGAGGCTCTAGAAACTAGTCCTTCAACAAGGAGGGCTTGTTTGAAAGGAGGACCAGGTAGGTCCTCGATACCTTGTCCGTTTCAATTTAGTACAACTTTATTAATAATTTTGAGATTTTTATATCATGTTGTAATCATGAAATGAAAAGAGAATGATTGGATTATGTTTATTGAATGAGAGAATGAATTATGCCTTTGAGGCGGGAATGATATCAAATGATATTGCTTTCGGGGTGAGATATTAGAATTCCAAGAATGGATTGCCTTCTGGGCACAATAATAGATTCCAAGAAAGGATTATCTTCTGGGCAGGATAATAGAATTTTAAGAATAAATTGTCTTTAGAGCAAAATAATAGGTGGAATATGAGAATTGTTCTAATGATCGCTCTCTTGTGTTTTTAATTAACTGATTGTTCGTGTAATGAATGCGAAGAAAATTATATGCATTGTGTACAAATGTTCATAATGAAAAAATACATTATATGAGAAGGATAATATTATTAAGTTAAAACTTGCTAATGGGAAAGGAAAATGATATAAAAGGAATATGTTTTTATGACAAGAATATAAACATGTGATATTTGAATAGACTACAACAACGAATTCAATAAGTAATATTTGAATTGACTGTAAAAGCAAGATTAATAAGGAAAATTTAAATCAATCGAAACAATGAGAATAATGTATGGAAATTAAATCGATCATAACAAAAAGATATTTTTGAGTTTAATGAATTAACTGGGTTATTATGTTTTGCACTCTGAGTTATAAGTATTTTAAATTAAGTGAGGAATATGAATGGTGAAAAATAAGAATTATGAATTATCAAAATGAATTGATAAGTGTAGGAATGATGAATAGTATAAACTAAAAGTATAGGGTTAATTAATACAAAGTGAGGTCATCTTTGAATATGGTTGACTTAAATTATGAATTATGGATATGTAATTGGGATTGAGGGATACAATTATTTATATTGATTAAATGAATACTTACAGTTGAAATAGAATCATGAATGCATAAATGAAATAAAGTATAGATGTGAAGATTAAAATGAATAAATGAACATAATTTTTATAAAGCATGTATGGTGAGTACTAAAATATATTAATAGATATAAATGATATTGAATATGAGTTTTGAGTACAGAAATAAATCAAATGAACCCAAGAATATGACTAAAATATGAGATAAGTGAATAATAAGTTTAATGAATCTAAAAATATAAGTAAAGCATGAACCATGAACATCGACTCAAATTAATAAATCCAAACTCATTAATAAGTTAAAATTCAAAGATTAGGTAAATATTGGTCATATTTATATTTTGTTAATAATTATTTACATGTATAGATATTTGTTTATATAACTAAGAAAAATTTGTTTAAATAAATGAATACAGAAATGCATATTGTGTGTGCTATCCTATTATAGAGTTTTGTAGGTGCATCCTTTTTGACACTTCAATAATGACACCAAATGTTTATTTGCTTATTGTTTTTTTTTATATTAGGTAGACCTTTGTATAAGTAGTTGATGATATGACGTGGATACAATTTGATTATATGAAAGTATTGTAAAAATCTTTTGTAAGATGAATGTTATGTAATGAAAGGGTTGCATCATAAAAAAAAAAAAATAAAAATAATTTTTGGATAAGGATAAAAAAATAAATCTTAATCTTCATGTTTGTTTAAGATAAGTATCAAAATAATTGTGTAAAAAGTTTGAGGTGTTATAATTAGCATCAGAACTTATGATTATGATTCAGTAGACTAATTGAATTTGTAAGATATGTAACAAATGAATATTATGTATTATGATGGTATGGATTGGAGGTAGAATATATATCGGAGGAATAATAATATTGGCTACTATCTCAAATGATCGATAATACTCGTCAATTGTTTATTTAACTGGTAGAACAATTGATTAACCGATTGATTGATTATATCAAAATAAACTTATCATCAACCGTTACAAGTAATAATGGGCTATTATTATTATTGTTATTTAAGGAGGAGTATTTCTAATGAAAAGCAAGACACTTGTCTTTCTTTTACCTTATTTTTTCCCAAAAAGTGACTGGTTTAGATAAATGGGGTACTTTTTAAGTTTTGTTTATCTCCACGAAAAGGATTTAGTGCTTCTTCAATTTCTTACCAATTAAAACAAAGATTAGTGGATCTCATTAATTTTAATATAATATGAAGTTATGTTTTATTTCATTGCTTTAACTTTTTCCAAATCTGTGGGCTTAAAGCTGATTAGGCCTTTGTCCTCTAGCAAATCCCACGCTTAGCTCTGGAGATTAGGATCCTAAATCACACACACCTGTTTAACAAAAATGCTAAGTCTACACGATGATGACAGTGAAGCTTTGATTATAAAATCTACAAAGAGGAAAGGCAAATCCACCACACACGAATCAGTGGAGAGCCAACTCATAAAAGTTGCTTAAGGTAAAAAAGAAAAGAAAAGAAAAGAAGAAGGCCTTATCAATGGTTTTCCACTTTCTAGGGTTAAGGCGTGGCATCAACTCTGCAGATGGTTGTGGTTGTATTAAACTAATGTATCCCAAATTTTTATAATTAGCTCTGTGAGATTAGCACAATCTGAATAGGACAGATGCAATACCTTGTAATTAGTTCATATTTTATTACAAATGTTTTTCTTGGGCTGGCAAGCTCATGGTTCTAGACCACCTGCCACTTGTTGTGCTTTGCTCTCTTCAAAAGCATCCCAAATATCATCACTTCATATGCATGCAAACAGTTGAGTATGGACAGCTCATAGGATATTTCACGGACTAGATTAGGTTTTATTTGGCAGATTGCAACTTCTCAGCTCCTTTTCAGGTTTTTTTTTTATCCCCTCACTTTGTTGGCTTATTAATTCCAAATCCCACCAGATGTGATGCTTAGATTCCTATGAAATAGCAACGCTCCAGGACTTTAGTTACCTCTAATTCGGCCACCATGTGAGGAAACTATATCTTGGTGAAATCCACAAGCCATAGTTGATATGATGCAGTGCAGTCATTTTATCAAATTATCTCATGAATTAATCCCGTGGAAATCATATTTCTTAATGCTTTAATTGTCCCATAAAAATAATAAGGTTTTTCAAAGGAAAGAATCAACAATTCTTTTAACCATAGTTTTTGGATCCTTATGGTGTTGTTTGGTGGATTTTGTATCTTCTCGGATATGACACAATATTGGACTGAAATAGGTGGCAATAATTCTTATAACCACAATTTTTGTCCAATGGATCATTTCATTTCACTAAGCCCTTTCCCAGATAATTTGCTCAAAATCTTGTGGATCTCTTTTCATTTTTTAGCAGAAAAAAAATGATAAATTGCACCTTGTCATAAAATATTTTCTTGAAAATGTTTATACATTAACAAATATACTAAAAACTTTTAGCTGCTGTCAATATTTATAGGATATTTTTGGTTATCAATCTCTTTTTCATCCTCCACGGTCATATGATTATATTTTTTTTGGTCATCGAA
>Ga0325410_1006631_pt1 | contig 12695 bp, 8 predicted proteins | sample PopdelMetagenome_16_FD_206182 | JGI IMG/M metagenome (GOLD analysis project Ga0325410, IMG submission 206182) | Populus deltoides microbial communities from Bellville, Georgia, United States - Xylem-PdIQD-R3 | ecosystem: Host-associated > Plants > Phyllosphere > Stem > Wood/Secondary xylem... | reverse complement strand
TTGCATGGTTAATTTTACTTAAAAGGAATAGAAATTATATACTATTCGTTTTAATTTAAGTTCGAGGACATGAGAACAAATGAAAAGGAAAGGTAAATTTTAATTTGCATGGTTTATCCTAAATTTCAATATCCTTTTTAAATATATAAAACATCTAAAAGAAAGAACAAACGACTTTAGATTAAAAATGGAATTTTTTTTCGGTAAAACAAAAAATTATATAGGGTTTTTTCAGTCATGTTTGATTATTTTGTACCGTTACTTCAACAAGTTTTCTTAATTTCAAGCAAAATGGTGCAGCAAAATTACAAGCAAATGGTAACTAGAGCCCCCATCATTGTTCACAGCAAGTAATCTAAATTTATTTCTCCTCAGCAAGCTTAATTTCTAGTATTTCAAATTACATACGAACCTTAATTTCTAGCATTTCAAGTTTCCCACAAGGCAATAATGGTTATTTAGGAGTTCGAGCTGGCTGCTTTGAATTTGGCAAGAACCTTGGCAAACTCAACAAGCTTCTCTGTCTCTGGAAGAACATCCTTCACAGCAGGATGTGAAGAAAAACTAGTTGCCCATTTCAACAGGCTAGGAGTCTTAGTTTCATCAATCAGCTTCACTCCATTCATCTTCTCTGTGGCTCTTAACCACCCCAAAAAGGAACCAAATGCAATGTCAAGGTACCCGATCTGATCTCCTCCAAAGAAACCCTTACCTTTGCTACACCTGCTAAATGCATCCTCCAGCATCATCACCCCTTTTCCTGCTTGCTCTATCAACGCCTTTCGAGCCTCCTCTTCTTTAGCTCCTGCAATGCTTCTCATCGTAGGAAACCACTGCGTATATTCAATATGGCCAGGGAAAGATCAGGAGTCAGGACAACATAACAACAAAGAAATCCAGAATCAGAACGTCACAAATAATGAATCTAGAAATTGAAAGATGGAGATCAGAGAGGTGGTACCTTCTCATCGAGATAGGCAGCCCAAAACCGAGCAAGGGCACGATCATAAGGATCAGATGGGAGGATGGTAGGTCCAGAAGACCAAACCTCATCAATGTACTCCACTATCACAAGAGATTCACAAATGGGCTTGCCATCATGAATCAGAACTGGGATTTTCTTATGGACAGGGTTTGATTCAAGAAGAAGCTGGCTTTTGGATCCCGGTGTTTCCTCAAGAAACTCATACCCCACAGATTTAACATTAAGGGCAATTCTTGGTCTCATCACAAAAGGGCTCGGCCATGCGCCTATAAGCTTCACATCACTCTTAGCCATGATCGATAATATCAAGCCGGACAAAGTTCTTCGAGTGTGTGTGTGTTTAAATATATATGGAAAGGATGACAATGGAGGACGTATTTATTTGGAATTGGTGTGGGGTGTGAAAATTTATTGCAGCCTTGCGGGTAGTTGGAACACATGGTTGTGCTGCCCTTGCATTTATTAGGTGGAGATTTCTCTTTACTGAACTAATATATCTGTCTGGCATTACAATGTTCACACTGAGAATGAATGGTAAAAATGAAATTATTCAGTGGTGGAGAAGCTCACCACGTAGTAATTTGACATTTGCCATCAGGCAGTTGAAGGCTCTGTTACGCGTATGCTGTGTTATGATTGAATTGTTGTTTTGTGATTTTTTTTTTATTTTAAATTAATTTTTTTTATGATTGATATAAAAAGTAAAATTTTAAAAATAAATAAAAATATTATTTTGTTATATTTTTAAGTGTATAATATTTTAAAATGTAATATTTTTTACATTTCTAAATATAAAAAAAAAAACAAGACAATGGCCGTTAAGGATCTTTGTTGGAACTAGTCAGCCCACCTGGTTGGATTCTTTGTTAGAACTTGGTACCAATCTTTTTTTCTTTAAAAATTTAATGAAATTCTTAAACATACATAAAACAATAGGAAAATTATACAATATGTCTTATTTTACTTTATTTTTTTATTTGTTTTTAATCTATGTCCTGACATCCAGGACGTCAAATGACAGAGTTGCCTCTTGAAATTGAAAGGAGGTTTTGAATTTAATCATAAAGTTATGATTATGAGTTTCAATAGTCATCACCTAATATTATAGTCACTAAAAAACTTAATGGTCTGCGAGAGTCTGGGTAAAGGAATTAGTTGCACATGGAAAAGACATATCAACCCTAGTACAACCTACTTGAGGTAAACTGGATTGTTAATTGATTGTTTCTCTAGGTCATGTTTTTACTTGTTGGTCTCATCTACGGTTCAAAACATCTCCCTTCATGAAAAAATCTCTACTTTATTAGGTTAAATCCTAACCGTTCTAATTTCTAGATTTAGCATTGCATTTATTTTCTATTTTGTATCTTTAATACTTGAAGGTATACTTTATAGTATTATTTTATACTCTCAAATATTAAAATCTACAACTAAATCCTAAAGCTCCAATCAAAAAATAATTGTTGTGGGATTTTTGGTATTTTGACCAAACCATAATGATTATCATAAACTGGTTATGATATCTATTTTTGCACTTTTTAAAACATGATAAAAATACGATTTTATCCTTTTTAGAAAAAATGTATGAAAAATCTTTAGGATTTGGCCGTATACGTGAAAACAAAACATTTTTTATATGAAAGTTTTTTTTGAATTTTTTTATTATCATCATTTTTTGGAGAAAAATCAGATATTTTTTATATTGGGTTCGTATCTTATAGTATAAGTCTATAACCCAATATTAGACATAATTGTTGGAAAAACATGTGACGGACCCACAAAAAACTTTAAAATGGTCCTTGAATTTTTTTTAATCATTTTTAATATTATTATTTTTTTGGATGGGTTGTTCGGCTAGTTGGGCCGACTGAAGGCTCGACAATCCCCTTTTTTTAGAATGGGTTGGACCTAGCCCATCCATATAGACTGGGTTGAAATGGGCCCAACCCATGTTTGCCTCTGCTAGCAAAAGCCAACAGTTGCATTATGTGAATTAATTCACGTTTTGCATGGGAAGAAATTGCAAGATGAAGGGGATGGTTACCTAACACATAGAAGAAGCGTCGTTGCTGTTGTTGCTTTACTGGCATGGCTAAGGTACTGCTGGAGTTGCTCCCAATGCCGTTGCTGAAGGTTATTACGTAGGGGAAGTAAAAGAAGCTTATGGTGGCGTTGTTGTTCATGGGTGAGGTGGAGAGGATGAGTTGGTGAAGGAGGTATATAGCGGTCGATGGAGTAGACTGGTGTTGGTCCCTAATGCCCAAAATTCACCCCTATTTATAGGGGGTAAAAAGGGACATCTTGTCTTTATTAGAAACAAATCTTGACCCTTGATTAAAATGAGAAGGATCTCAATTGTTGGCTTAAAGTCATCATCATGAGCTACAAAAATTTAGCTACTAAAAGCTGATTAGGTTAGCCTCTTTGGGGCGGCGTCGTGATAGTTATAGAGGCAACCAACTTGTAAGAATTATGTTGGGGTGTAGTATGATGTCAGGCCATCAAAGTGGTGTAGGTCATCTGACATCTCTCTTTGTTTTTGTTTTTCCATATAGGTTAAAACAGCTTTGTTTTGTACCAAAACAAATTTTATCTTTAATTTCAATAAATTGACTTCGTAAAAATTGAGTTTAGTCCTTTTAAATTCCAAACTTCTTGTTAAGCCCAAATTGGGCTCTCAAACTCAATATTTTACCAACTAAGTTTTTAATAAAATTAATTTGACCTATTAAAAGTATAATTAAGGCCTTGCACCTAATCAAATCTTTTAATTTGACCCAAATTAATTCTTAAACATAATTAAACTTTTAATTTTGCCCATGATTAAATCAAATTGGCCTATTAAAAATCTAGTTAAGCCCATGAACTTGATTTTTATGTAGATTTGTGCAACTATCATTTAATTTGACTTTGAATTTGTATTGTTTCTTCAGTCTTAGGTACAATGGGGTATGATAAGGCTCACAATTTTATCAAAAACTCCAGCTTGATTCTTCTACATATTTGAAACCCTCAGCCTGCTTTTGCCAAGTTGTTAATCTTCTTGTTATTATTACTTTCATTTATTTATTTATTTTTAAAAGAAATGGTAAATTTGGGGCAAAGAATCCAAAAATAGGTTATGACAATTTATACTTCTCATTGTTGTAGTAATTATATCCAAAAACCCAACATATAGTGATTGATCAACGTACTTCATAGTAAAAGGCCTTTCTTCACATGAACATATGACCAAAAGAGACCAAGACAAAGGAGAAGCTTAGTAAAGGCCAGGGCTCAAGATAAAAAGGTCAGGAAAAGATATTGCCCTCTTTTTTGGGCTACATGCCCAAAACACCTGTGGGTTTGGCACTTTGCCAGACCTAACCCTTTTGGGCTCGGCTACGTACTAGGTCCACACATTTGTGGGTTTGGAAAGCCTAAGTACCTGTGAGTTTTGCACCTTGCCAAACTCAACCCATTTAGGCTCGGCTACACGCTAGGCCCAAACACTTATGGGTTTGACACTTTGCCATACTCGATCTTCTTAAGCTCAAACACATGTCGGGCCTTAACGTCTGTGAGGTCTGGCACTTTGATAGACCCAACCTCTTTTGAACTAGGTCTTTTTTTAAGAACAAGTGCTTGAAGTGAGAATCTAGGGTCATCATCTCTTTACTCCCAAGCAGGTCAAAAGATCCTCTAAAGGCCATCATTATGTCAAATCAATAATGATGTTGATTATAAGGGATGATCCCATCGATATTAATATTGTGTACATATTGATATAAGATCATCTTACTTAAGCACATGGCATTTTCAACATTAAATATCGTGTAAAGATGCATTGACTATCAATATTGATGTTGATTGTAAGGGTTTTCCTTCCACTTAGATAAAGAAGAAAAGATTAGCAACGTCTCAAAGAGGAAATGAAAAAGGTTATAAATGTATTCTAAACAACCCAAGCTTTCACAATCTTCACTCTTTTACAACTTATTCTCAACATTTATCATACATAAATAAAGAACAAACATTAATATTCTTAGAATTTAATGCTCATTGACTTAATCATCAGAGAGTCTCTAAAATCCCAAAAAAGATTATTTTTGCAGGAAATCCAGTCTTTATCATTAACCCCTGGAATCTTCAGTTATGAAGCATAGAAGATTGACATGAACTAGTGATCATCCATCATCTAAATATGACATGAACTAGTGATCATCCACTGTAGGAAAGAAGTTAGTCATCAATCTTGCCACTCCACGTCGGGGTCTTCCAACTCCCTTGAGCCACCTAGATAGAAGGCATGGAGAAATATGAACATGAGATTCTATTAGAAAGAGACCTACAACCCTTAAAGGATAAAGGGGTCTCCCTTATCTAAACAAATACTACACACTCATTTCTTCAAGAAATATATTTTCACAAAGATGACCTTGGACAACTATGCTAGACTGGTGGATCCATGTGAGCACATCTAAAACATCCAAAACAACTTAAAACTGATCATTTAGGACAGTAATGCCATGTGCAAAATCTTGCCAATAGCCTTCAAAGGGCCAACTAGAGTATGAGCCAAGCTCAGGTTTTCTAGCAGGAAATGAAGAGTTGAAATTGATGTTTGAAATTTGGGTGAAGGGGATAGAGTGTGGTAGTTTTGGAATTGGTTTTTTTCTACCCTTATAGCCGCCTTTAACATGGTCAGCCTCCTTTTTTTTCCCTTCAAAGCCTCATTTCTCAATGGGTATAAAATTTCTACCACTCCTAACTTCTTATTCTATGCGCTTAGTTACTTCCATAACGATAGTGAATTGCTGTGCTAAACTACCCATCAAATGCTTGTAGTACGACGCCTTGAATGTGTTGGAAAATAGAGTTACCATTTCTTTGTCCAAAAATAGGAAATGCACCTGTGCAGCTAGATCTCTCCATCTTAGAGCGTACTCCTTTATGCTTTCTTTATCATTTTTCTCTAGATTGAACAAGCTGGTTCTATCAGGAGGGATATTCATATTGTACCTGTACTACTTGATAAATGCATCTACCAAATCTTTCCATCTATGGATTTTGGTATTGTCTAGTTTCATGTACAAGCTCAATGTTGCCCTACTCAAACTATCTTGAAAAAAGTGCATTAGTAGTTTCTTGTCATGCACTACTTCTGTCATTTTATTGCAATAGGACTTGAGATGAGTCATGTGGCAATGAGTTTCAGTGTATTTGATAAACTCAGGAACACAAAACTTCTTCAGTACAACTACATTCAGGACCCGACATATTTATGTGACCTGTACTCGATTATACAAGTCTACCCCTTTAATAGCCATTATTCTAGCTTCAGTGCTGCCATCTTATCTTGATCAATGTCATCAGATGACTTTGTCTTGTGAGACTTATTAGCAAATGCATCTACAATTACAGGGGGTGGCGCTAGTGCTGTTGACTGCATAAATGTTGGACTGTATTAGGGCTCTTGAGCATGTTCACCCATTCTTTTTTTGAGCTGTTGTTGGGGTCTGAACAAAGGTGACGGGTCAGTTAGAAGGACCTTCATTAGAGGCATTTCTAAATGCTTGCTCGAGTAAGCTAGTGAGATGAGCCACACTTTTAGAGACTCCAATTCTTCTTGGAAATGAGCATCACGGTGAGCACGCTTTTCATCTTTCATATTTCTCAGTCAAAGTCGGGTGTTGTAGACTCTTTAGGGACCTATATTTTAACCTAATGCATGCATGTGTGTTATTTGCAATGAATGAATGTATGTGTATAGATGCAAATGTATATACATGCACATCGGGTATGGATGGTGAAAACCCATAGTCTGATCATCTCATACTCTTTTTAGAAAAGTCATGGTTTTAGCTTAGAAAATCCTGTAGAGTTCAAGATTATTGATAAGGTCTGTCTTGATAAATTATTAGGTAGTTCATACCCTAAAGGCAGGTTCTAGACCATACATGATGGGTATGCTTTTTACCTGGTCTTAAAAAGGTCTATAAACAACCTAGTGATTGTGTGAAAGTAGTATAAGGGTTTACAAGGAATGATTGGGGAACAGTGTGACCGCCATTACCGAGTAAACACTCAATTCATGGTTAAATGTTTTATGAATCTGAACTCCTACTGAAAGTCATGAGGCAGACCACTACTCCCCACTTAACCTAAAAATGGATTTATTCACAAAATTAAAATGCATGAAGGCATTAATCCGTACCTAATGTACTTAAGCATGAGCAATATAAAACATACATGCTAAAGTGGTAAAAATACGAGCTAAAATTAAACAGACTAAAACAAATAGACAATCAATCAAACAAGTAAAGCTTAGTCCAACCAGACAAAGCGTTCCCTAGTGGAGTCGTCATTCTATCACGGGGCGACATCAAATGACGCGCTTTTAGCCTCCTGGGATGTATTGGGAAGGAGATGGTTTTGGATTTAATCATAAATTATGATTATAAGGTTTAGGAGTCGCCACCTAGTATTATAGTTACTAGGAAACCTATGGTCTGCGAGAGTTCGGGTAAGGGGCTGGTTGTGCAAGGGGAAGACACATTACCCCTAGTGCACCCTACCTAAGTTAAGCTGCATTGTTTTTTTTTTTTTTATTTTTCTAGGTCAAGTTTCTATTCATTGGTCTTTTTCTAAGGTCTAAGGCAGATCTCCTTTCGTGAGGAAGTCTTTACCTTATCAGATTAAATCCTAACTGTTCTAAAGTCTAAATTTTGCACTTTGTATCTTTACTACTTAAGGGTGTACTCTACTAAGTAGTTTTACACCCTTAAGTATTAAAATCTACAGCTAAACCCTAATATTTTAAATATAAAGTGAATAAAATGATTTGTGAAGGGTTTTTGATATTTTGGTTAAACCCTAATGGATAACCATAAATTGATTATGATTTTTTTTTTGCACTTTTAAAACATGAGAAATATGCAATTTTTTTTTATGAAAACATGTTTGAAAAACTTTTAGGATTCAGTCGTATGCATGTAAACAACACATTGTTTTCTTGTTTTTTTGATAGAGGAAATTAATTTAAAAAATGTTTAGACTGTTTTTTAATTTTCAATTTTTTTAGAAAATATTTCAGAGAAAAACGAGTATTTTAATACTAGATCTGTATCTTACAGTGAAACATACGACCCGATATTAATGAAAAATTGGTAAAAAAACATGCGAGAAAATCACAAAATTATTTTTGAAATGACTTTTGATTTTTTTTTCATTTTTTTATAATATTATATTATTAAATATAAATTGAGCTAAACCTAACCCAGTCAGACCCCTTTTTTTTTAGGTGGGCTGGATTCGACCCAACCCACAACCCATGTTGTCACTAGTCTAGTCCAATGACCCCTTTAATTAATTAGCCGCTGCATGCACAAATGAATTCTGCATGCAGCAATCACGAGGGAAGAAGAAGAAGGAGAAGAAGGGAGGAAGGTTGCCTGACGTGGGGGTCGTGGCCATTGTGAGGAGGTCCAGCCGGTGGCTCAAGAGGCATTGATGGAAGAAATGGTGGCCGATGTTAGTTGTGGAAGGAGAAGTAGAAGCTTACAAAGGAGAGAGGGAAGCTCGTGGTGGCTGCTTCTGACGTGAGGTGGCGGTCATACTGGCGGCTCGTAGTTGTTCTGAGGTCATGGTTGGTGAGGACACAACAATGGAGAAGGAGGAGGAGTAACTGAGATCAACGGTGGAGAGAGAGAAGAAAGAGGCTGGAAAAATGGGGGTAAGAGTTGGTTTTTTTTTTCAAACTTTGGCTTTAGATTTCTTCCCTCTCAGACTATGAAATCCACCCCTATTTACGGGGGTGGAAGAGGGATATTTTATCTTTAATGGTACCAAATATTGGCCCTTGATTCGACCTAAAAGGATCCTAACTGTTGGCTCAAAGTTATCATCACAACTTGAAAAGTTACTGTAAAAGGGGTTGGTCGGGTTAGCCATTTTAGGGCGGTGCCACAACCATTGTGGCGTCAATCGGCCAGGAAGGACCACACTAAGGTGTAGTCAAATGCTAGGCCATTATTTTTATGCAAGTTTTGTCAATTTTGGTGGAGAGATAATACTAATGACTTGAGAAAAAGGCTATTCGAGTAGCTTTTTCTGACTTAAATGTAGAAGAAGATGAATAGTCACCAGACGACGCATCATTTGCCCTCTCTTTTTTTACTGTAAAACGACGCCCTTTTGGGATTTAGGGTTTTAATTTAGAAATTTGGTCAAATGTTAATGTGGTCATCCGACTTTTGATTTCTTTCAATTTCACCCCTAATTGACCCTAAACTTTCAATTTTATACAATTTTGCCCCTGCCGAACTTTAATGTTAGCCCCGAATTTCAATGCCTCTTTCATTTATGTCATTGGTCTTGGATTTATGCAATTTAAACCTCAATTGACAATTAAACTTTCAATTCTCTTCGATTTCATCCCTGATTTCAATAAATTAAGTTCTCATAATTTAGTGTTTTTTGCAAAATAGTCCTTGGCTATGATTTCCTTCAATTTAGCTCTTAATTGACCTTAAAACTTTGATTTTCTTGCAATTTTACCCTTGATTTGAACCAATTTAATTGGTAAAAATTAAATTTAGTCTCCTAAAATTCCAATCTTCACAATTAAGCCCAAATTAGGCCCCCAAATTTAATGTTTTTATCAATTAAGCCCCTAATAAAATTAATTTGATCCATTTAAAGTACAATTAAGTCCTTGCACATAATTAAATCCTTTAATTGGACTCAAATTAATTTTTAAACATAATTAAACTTTAATTTGACCCATGATTAAATCAAATCGGTCTATTACAAATCTAATTATGTTCTTGGATTTAATTTTTATGTAGATTCGTCCAATAATGATTTAATTTGACCATAAATCTACATTATCTTTTTAGTTTTGGGTATAATAGGGGTACAATTATGCTCCCGATTCTATCAAGAATTGCAGCTTGATTTTTTTCTACATTTAAAATTCTCTCAATTTGCTTTTACCAAAATATCAGTCTTCTTGCTATTATTATTTTATTATTTGATTTTTATTTTGAAAGAGAAAAAAACAGATGAATTTTGAGAATGATCTAAAAATTGGTTATGATAGAGAACAACAATACATATCTATCCCATCATAAATGGGATCGCAAAAACTCGTCCCAATTAAAAAGTTGTCTTCTTTACTCATGCCTCTTAAACATGTTTTCAAAACTAATTAGAAATTCATGATCACTCTCCTCTAGTTTTTAAAATGCTAAATGACCCTATGAAAAGAATCTTTTACCCTTCAAGACTAGTTTTTTGATTTTTTTTAATGTAGGGAAAAATTGTAATTGAAACAGTATTGTCAAAAGTGAAAGCCGTTAAAAAATGCCAAACCTTGAAAATGCTTGAGGCTCTAGGTGCTCGCCTGAATAAACCAAGGCACTCAACCTGTATGATAGAAAAAATATAATATAATATTATGATTCATGAATATAAAATACATAGCAATTAAGATTAGATCATTAGAAAATCAAAAGAAAAATATAAAATATCATAATATAGTAATATAAAGTTATATTTTTCACCCTTAAAACAAAACAAAATAATTGAAAGTAGTAAGTAGCCAAATAAATTAAAACACAAACTTAAATATCATCATCATTTTTCATTAATCTTAAAAAAAAAAACATCTTCATCCATGCTTTCCTCTCCTTCACTTGAGTCCTTCATATCCTCTATTTCATGATTGCAATCCAAGTCTTCATCTTTAAAACATACTGCACTTGTTTAAAACTAGAACTTGATCCCTCTTCATGTATAATTCTAGCACTTGATGTTCATATACTTCTTAACTATAGTTCTAGCACTTGATGTTTATATACTTCTAACTTTATCTGTTGTCTAGTATTGGTTATTCAGCTCTAGTTGCCCTTGCCACATCACCCCATGTTAGTGACTCCATCAAACACCAATTCATCTTCTACTACAATATTATCCTTTATATTGACACTTATCGTCCTAACCAACCACTCATTGCAATCATCGATGTCTTCCAAGGAAATAGGATCAATAACATTCCTAAAATCATGATGAGCTTTAAGTGCTTGATTGTATTTAACATACACTAAATCTTGTAATCTTTTATGTTTTAGTCAATTTCATTTCTATGTATGAATATGTAGAATTACAATGTATAATAGAGTTAAGATCAATTCATTTCTTTATGATAACAAAAATATAAGGAAAAAAAGTCAAAGTTCTTATATATTCAAACACACTCCAATTACGTTCATTTGTTGTACTACAAGTTAAGCTCAAGATTTTGATACCTAATTTTTGTCAATTTGGAGTGGAACTTTCAAACATGCTTCAACATTTAGCTGTAAAAATTATGAGCAAATAATTTAAAATTTTAAGGGTTGAATGCAATAATTTTATTTTTTTTAAAAAAATTAATAAATATTACCTGGAGACTTTGTGTTTCTTTATCGAATTGCTATTAGATTGCCAAAAAGTCCTTTAACTCGCTTGTATATTGACAACTCACTCATGATTATATCTTGGGCCTCGTTTGTTTGTAGGAAAGTGAATTCCTTTGGGAAAGTGAATTCTGGGGAAAGTGAATTCCGGAAAAGTATTTTCTAATGTTTGGTAGTGTTATGGAAAATGAACTGAAAAACACTTTCCAGTGTTTGGTTATATTATGGAAAATGAACTGGAAAATAATTTAATAATGAATTAATTTTTTTTTCAAGTTTATCTAATATATATAAAATATTTAATATAAAATATTTAATCACTTACAATAAAAAAAATGAAATCTAAAAAGTATAATGATAATTTTTTTTATTATATCCTATATTCATACATAAGCTTATGAAATATTTCTACAAAAAGCCTATTAATATATATTTTTTTCAATTTTAAAAGCTTAAAATAAGTTTTTTTTTTCATATGAAGAAAGCCAAATTAATTTATGGTAAGAGTTATATATTTGAGTGTTTTTTTTGTATGAAGAATTTTTTATAAGATCAATACATACAAAAATATTTTTATGGGTTTTTTGGATAAATATTTTTTTTATACGGGTAAAGGCAATTATCTCTTTAATATCCCTTTAATATATATCAAATAAACATCAAGATATAAATATAAGTATTTAACATCAAACATAATCATACATAAATATTAAGTTTCGATGTTATATACATACATATTAGTTCAAATTACAAACATAAACATGCTAGACCGAATTAAACAACTAAACATACTCATTAAATAACAAACATAGTCTGAACCCAAATTTTAAACATAGTCAAACCATCTTAGCTAGCAGGCCTGTAGTAGTGGTGGTTCACAAAATTCTGAACCTAAATTTTCCTCAAATTAGCATTTTTTGTTATAAATGCTTTTGCCAACATTTCATTTTGGACCAAATGATCAAATGCACTCCCAAGAATGATCTCATCAAAGCCTTCAATTTTCATCACTTCCGTATACAGCGCATTAACATCAAGTTGATTTTTGTTGAGGCTTTGAATTGCAAATGCTACATCTCCAATCTGTTTAGATAACTTTTCAAGACCATCATCTTCATACATGCGATTTCTCTTCCTATGTTGCCTCTTTTGTGTACTAGAGGAAGATGTTTCTTTTCCCTTATAACTTTCTTCATATTCACCTTCATTTTCAATTCGAATTGATTGCTCTTCACTGTTTTCTTCTAAGTTGACATCAGCATATGATTTGG
>Ga0325410_1006626_pt1 | contig 12702 bp, 8 predicted proteins | sample PopdelMetagenome_16_FD_206182 | JGI IMG/M metagenome (GOLD analysis project Ga0325410, IMG submission 206182) | Populus deltoides microbial communities from Bellville, Georgia, United States - Xylem-PdIQD-R3 | ecosystem: Host-associated > Plants > Phyllosphere > Stem > Wood/Secondary xylem... | reverse complement strand
CATCTTTAGCCACGGTGAATCCAGCTTGCCACTTGTTTGATTTAAATAAAACAGCAACAAGATTCGTTGCTCCACGTGCAAATGCTAAATCGAACCAGCTAGATTTCATCGGCCTTGTAAAATCCAACGCACGTGGCTCACCCATGGCGGGAAAACACATTTACGGTGGTGAATAATAATAGCACGGGAAGAAAAGCAGTGGAAAAAAATGGTTACTGAAGCCTATATTTCCTTTTTTTTTTCTTGCTCTTCGAGCAGCTAGGATATTAATTTTTATTAATCTTTGAAAAAATAATAATAAAAAATATCTTATAAAGCTTAAAGAATCGTGAATATTGTTAAAAAACATCACTATAATTGATGTAATGCTAATCTAACCCTTGAAGAAATAACAATGATGTTGATAGTGTTATTACCATAGTTTTAAAACCCGGTTCGACGGGTCATTTAGGAGCTGAAAACTGGCCGGATTAAAGAAAAAAAAGGAAAGAAAAAACCTGGTGTGACTTGACTGACCCGACAAGACTTGTTTGCAAACCTCGCTGACTTTTTTTTTTTACTAAAACGATATTGTTTTGATTTTTTTAAAAAAAATTGACTTAAACAACCCAGTCAAAATTCAAAACCTGAGCCTTGAACCGGGCCGGCCACCAAACCGGGCCTAAAAACTATGGTTCTTGCTTTAGTTTTCTCCTCTAATATTTTTAATTTCTTTTAGCGATGAAGATTTACATGATTCGTACAACATAGGATGACGATTATCCTTTTATATATATATATCTGACATTTTTACATGAGAAAAATAACTTAAAGTATAGGGACTTAAAAATACCATTAAACTAACGGAAAACAGCAGGAGAGTGAATCGAGAGACAAGTTTTATTTACACTGCTCTTTTCAATCGAATTCATTTGGAATTTCAAGCTGTGAATCATAAAAATTTAAGATTTTATTTTATTTCAAATTAATTTTTTATGTTATTAAATAATTTTAATGTATTAATATAAAAATTAATTATTAAAAAATAAAAATAAATTATTTTAATATATTTTTAAACAATAAAAACATTTTAAAAACCAACTTTACAACATCACCAAAAACTCTTAAAAGCAACCTCGGCGCGTGCACAGTCTACCGTTACAGATTCTGACAGTCTCCGTTCGAATACGGTCAACGCTTTTGACGCTTTCCAGAACCACACTTACATCTGCGCGTGTCAAGCACATACACGGATCTATGAGAACTTGTAAAACACGCGTTTTCTTGAAAGGCGACGTTAGAAATCGGTTTTGGTAAGGTCATCATATGCTTACTCGCAGGTTATCTCTTTTAGTTTTTAGATTTTTATTTTTATTTTTCTCGGGAAATATCGGTGACGCCCTTCGACTGGCGGTTAGTTTTTCCTATCCCCTTCATTTATAATTTGTGACTTTTATTATCATTTTTGGATTTATCTTATATATATATATATATATATATAAAATGATGGTATTGATAATATTATAATTAAAGTTTCAGTATATTTATTATATTTTTTTATTTCTCTAATTTTTTGTATATTTAATATTTTTAAAGTATATTATTATCTTAAATATCAACAAATTATAAAAATTATGTTTTTTTAATTATGATATATATAAACTGTGTTATTTTATTAATTTTATATATGTTAAAAATAAAAAATAACTCATTTTCCATTAATTATCTATACAAAATAAAATAAATATCTATCAATTTTATCGTTGTGGATTTGAAAAACAAGTTATGAGTAATTATTTCTTGCATTTTACAACCTTTGTTGTTTATTGTTTTTTAAAATATACTAATAATTATAAAAAAAATAAAAGAAAAGTGATTTTTAGTGTATTTCTCCGCACAAAATATTATTTATTATAATAATTATTTTTTTAATTATTTGATATTTTTTTAATTAGTATTTTTTTAATTCCATCATTTGATATTAAATTTATATTTTATTGAGTTATTTTATTATTATGACACGAATTATGAATTTTGCTGGTTAAATTAACTGACTCAGTTTTTTTAATTAATTTTTATTTTTTAATATTAAATTGATTAATAAAAAATCTAAATTATAATAAATTTTTACTTGTATAATACTATTTGCTAAAATATTATTATTTTTAAATAAATAAATTTAACAAAAATACAAAAAAATAATAGCAAGGTAATAACGGAAAGCGCAGTGAGAAAAAGAAAAGAAAAGAAAAGGGCAAAAAAAAGACAGGCGTGAAGAGTTCTCAGATAAAACCCCTTCACTCGCTTACTCTATTTGTCTCTCTCCATCACAGTAGGGCCTCATAGAGAGAGAAAGATATGCAATATATGCAAAGAGAAGCTTGAGAGATTTTTGTCTCCCTTTTTCATTTTTGATGGTGTTCTATAATGAGAAGAGGATTAAATCTCTTCTTCTCTGAAGAAGATGTCTTTCTTTCAACAACAAGAGACTCATAATCAAAGCCCAGCATTGGCTCTTGACGGGCTTTATTGTGAAGAGGATGGATTTGGAGAGGATTATTCTTGTGGTTTGGATGATGAAACTAGCCAGGTTTATGAACAAAATGTGAAAAAGGAGCAAAATTTATCTTCTGTTTTGCTTGAGCAAGACTTGTTTTGGGAAGATAACGAGTTACTGTCTTTAATCTCCAAAGAGAAAGAGACCCATGTTGTTTTTGATAGTGTAGGATCTAGAGATGGATCTTTAATGGTGGTTCGTAGAGAGGCAGTTGAGTGGTTTTTGAGGGTAAAGGCACATTATGGGTTCAGTGCTTTGACTGGCGTTCTTGCTGTGAACTACTTTGATAGGTTCATTTCAAGTTCAAGGTTTCGAAGAGATAAGCCATGGATGGGTCAACTTGCTGCTGTGGCTTGTGTGTCTCTGGCTGCTAAAGTGGAGGAAACCCAAGTGCCACTTCTTTTAGACTTGCAAGTATGTGCAAAATTTGCAATCTGGGTGTTTGTCAAAATGTTCAATTTGTCTATTGAACCAATTATCAATCTTTAATTTTGTGTTTTCTCGAGTTATTAATTATGGGGTTTTGTGTTTTTCTTTGTTTTTTCAGGTGGAGGATGCAAAGTACGTTTTTGAAGCCAAGACCATAAAGAGAATGGAGCTGTGGGTGCTGTCAACTCTTCAATGGAGGATGAATCCTGTAACCTCAATTTCTTTCTTTGATCACATTATAAGGAGACTTGGATTAAAGACCCACATGCATTGGGAGTTTTTATGGAGGTGTGAGCGTTTGCTTCTTTCTGTCATTTCTGGTAAGCAATTAAAAAGTCTATTGTTTCATTGCTTATCAGTGGATTCACTAGTATCAAACATTTAATGCATCGGACTTGAGTTTTAACTAATTTTTCAGTTTCTTTCAAATTCATGATTTCCAACGTTTGGATTTTTATTTCAGATTCAAGGTTCATGAGTTATCTTCCTTCTATATTAGCTACTGCGACAATGTTGCATGTTATCAAGGAGGTTGAGCCACGTAATCAACTGCAATACCAAACTCAGCTCATGGCTGTGCTAAAAACCAATGAGGTTTGTTTGCTGTTAACGCGGTTCCTCTGTTTCATTGTGATCCTAAATCTACTGCTTTGTGAAGGAATTTTGAACTTCTACATTTTAACAGGATGAAGTGAATGAGTGTTACAAGCTCATTTTAGAGCATCAAGGCAGCAGCCAAAACCAACGCCACAAGCGCAAGTACCTGTCCACACCCAGCAGCCCAAATGGTGTCATTGATGCATCTTTCAGCTCTGACAGCTCAAATGATTCGTGGGCTGTGGCATCATCAATCTCATCATCATCATCAGTGCCTCAATTCAAAAGAAGCAGATCCCATGTTCAGCAGATGCGATTGCCTTCACTAAATCGTATGTGCGTGGATGTGCTTAGCAGTCCTCATTAGTCTTTCCCTGTCTTAATGCCTCGAGCTATCATAATCTTCCTGTTTTGCGTATTAATTGTTGTATGTGTAAGAGGTACAGACGTTTTATGTTGCATGAATTAGACATTTCCGGCCAAATCTTTGAAACTGACCCATTCTTGGATGAGAAATGAGGTATCTGCTCTGCTCTCTCTTTGTTCGAGAGAGGAATGAAGAGATTGTGGTGTTTTTCCAATAGGTATGAACAGGATGTCTGTATTTCAACCGTTGCTCTATTAAATGTTCTATGATTCACTAGAATAAACCTAAGATTATCCTGTTATTGTTCACTTCAATCACATTAGTTTTTGTAGAAGTTGAACCATAGAAAGAGATTGGCGTGACATTTTCAATGGAAGACTGTTCTTGTTAGGTTGTTCATAAAACAAGACCAATCTCTCTATATCTGTTTTACTGTTTTAGTGATATTCTAGCACTTTATTCTAGCACTTTACCTTTACAACTGTTCTTCTAGTGTTTTTGTTTCTCTGTTATGGCACAAGGTCAACGAGAAGGACTGTTGTCTCCGTGAGCGGTAGGTCCTAAACTTTGTCATTGCAGCTTGACATCCTTGCATGTCATGTTGTGTAAAGTATTCGGTGTTTTTTACCAAAAAATCTTGATGGGTGCCATAGTGATTTAACCAAAGTTGATCCTTCATATTGCTGGGCATCCGGTTTACCATCAAGCTGTGTTCATCAGCTGAATTTTGGTACTTTGAGGAGTGCTGTATAAAGTGTTTCTCAGTTGGTTTAAACTATGCAGAATAGTAGTTTCATGGATTTCACATACCCAACTCTTGAAGACAGCCATCTTAATCTAAGGTTGTCATTGGCAGTCAGATATTAGTTTTTAGGCAGTTCTGGAGAAGAACTAAATGTATGAATTGCTTACTGCACTAGCTGTTTCACCTTAACAAGGTTAACCTGTATTTCATGGAAATTAACAAAATGAGAGTAAAATGTTGCATAATTGTCATGATGTTAAATACAAGTCAAACTATTTAATGCTCTACGGGTTTATTCTTTTGTTAGTGAAATTGTGAGACAGTGGTATAATAGTAGGTAGCAGCATCAGTGGTAATGACGGCAATGGCAGCAGCTGTGAGGGTTGCTGCTCTTGTGGCAGCCTGTGTTTTATGTGTTTTATGATGTATTTGGAAGGATAGTAGTGGTTGTTTTTTAAATTTATTTATTTTGTTTGATAATGTATAAAAAATAATGTTTTTATATTTTTTTAAAAATTTATTTTTAATATTATTATATCAAAATAATTTAAAAACATGAAAAAACTAATTGTTATATATTTTAAAATTTATTTTTGATATTAACACTTTAAAAATTTAATTGGAAGAATATTTTTTTAAAATTTTAATAAAAAAGCAAAACTAGCCATTAATGTAAATTTACATTTTATCTCCTGCAAAACTCATCCAAAGGAGATTAAAATATAATTTTGCTGACTACCAATATGATCTTAAAATTATTAAAGGAGAACATCAAATTCCTCAGGCAACAACCAGAATTACCAAATCCCAATTCCACTCGTGGGCATATATGTCAGCTTATCAGCCTTGTGAAATAGATTTCAGAAATCTGGTCGACCAATTTACTGTTTTGAAGTTCAACAAGCATCGCATCGTCTACTGTATAAAAAGACAGTTCCATGGATTTTGCCCTGTTGGGAGCCACCAAGCGATAATCCTTTAAAGCAAAAGTTGCAAGCATCGAGTAAAACCTATATGATGATTGTGACAACCCAATAGCCAGCCATTTGATGATTCTGCGTGTTTGGCAAGGAGAATAAGCTAGTGCAATCTTTTTGCATGAACTGAGGCAAGACATCTTTTCAAGAATGCACGAGCAAAGAACAAAAACATGATAGATGCTGAAAGATGCTGCCCTCTCCTCCATAACTCCTTCGTCTTCAGTTGCTTCAAATTGATACGCCAAGCTTGGAAAAGGAGGAGTTCCATAACGAGGAAAGAAATAAGCACTTTGAAAACGCAGTTGGTTAAAAGCCACAATGATTTCTAGTCCGTACATATTCCTCTCTTGTCAAGAGGTTACGTGCAAAAAAGGGAAAAATCAATCTGCTACAGTCTTCTGACTCTTCTCAGCATTGCACTAGTCCAAGATAAATAACACGGGTAAATCAGATATTTGCATGTCCCGCGGATGAAGGCGGTATTGCTTACGAAAAACACAAGTCTATTTTTTTGATTACCCATAAGTGGCTCACGTTTTGTGAGCTCAAAGTCTCGAGAGGTCTAATCAGGATGTAGGAATTGGGCATCTCAGGCAGGACCCCACTGGATTCAAGGCCTCACCAGCTGTGCTAGAAAAATTCAGAGCTGTGAGCTAAAAAAATGAAAAGAAAAAGGGTACAGAAAGGGGTTTCACATGGGCAGATAAGAGGTGGGAATGATGTACGAACCAACATTACAGCTCTTATTAAGAAATAGACGAAACATCCATGATTAAGAAGATGTATGAGGTCCATGATGTACAGCCAAAATGCATGAGTTTCCACTGGACACAGTAATTTGGTTTGAATTAAGTGGCGCAGCACATAATTTCGAGCAACATTGATTTACATTTAGAATCTCAATTCTCAAACAGAAAAAGGGGTCCTGCTCCTGTACACAGCATAGACATCGTCTTGTTGTTGCATTTACTCGTGGGAACACAAGTCTATTTATGAGCATTGCCTGCCAACTTTAAGCAGTTCATTGATCACCCAACAACAAACTGGATCTTGAAATACACTTGAAATCCTGCCAACAAATGACCTCACCAACCAAGGTTTCAAATTAAGCATTTAACCTGTCAGATTCCAGCAAGAGATCATCGAATTGGAAATAAAGCGACTCACCTATACGCATACCTGAAATTAAATCTTTGATCATTTGAAGGTGTTTCCCGGGCAATATCATACTGCTAGGTGCATACCATAAATGCTTTATATGCATCAATCGCTCAGTTGTCAGTCTACGAGACTGGAGTATGATTGTTTTGGTTTTGGACATCTTAAGTAGTCGTTTAGTTTTAGATTATCTTTGAGCCTGAAAGCATAAGAAACCTGGGTTGCTTTCTGGTCTATGAGTCTGGTAGGGGCAGGTTTACAGTATACCAGGACCTTGATCATATTTATCAGGAGGGTGATTGGGTCCGAGAGAGCTGCCATGGCCAATCTTCATGATGGCTTTTGCAATTGTAATTACGCTTCAAGTTAATACTCTGACCATCCATTTTAGTATAAAAACCTTACAAAATCTAACATTGATCGATTACATAGATCCTTTTAGGGTTCTTGTTGGATCTTCTAGTGTTGGTGGAAAAGAATTAACCTAGGAAGACATCATGAAGATGGTAATCACAGATCAACTACAAAAAAAAAAAAAAAAACCATAACCCTTCCACTCTTATTTTTACTCTTTTGTTTTATTCACAGCCTAGACAGGCCGTAAGCTGGGCTGGGCTACGGGCCTATTTTAAAAAATTGAAATGATTTACATGTAATATGTCCTTGCAATTTGTGGTCCAAAAAAATAATAAACCCTGGGCATTAAAATGTTTATATAAAACAATAAATATCCATGCATCGTACCAAGTAGTAACAATATTTCACTATCAAACATTGAAAAAAAAAATAAATAAAACCTCACTTAATTGACCAAAAAATCAAATTTTATTATGAATAAGAACTTGTAGCAAATTTCACTGGTAGAAATTACAAGTTAATTAGGAATCATATAACTTTCAAGAAAAAAAACTAATATCACCTTCTTCTTTATAAAGAAAAAGGAAACATGAAAATCTCTTTCAATGCACATAGAGATATGGATAATACAAAAAAAATTAATAGTATTTTATAAGTGTAATCAATTGAACGACAACTCGTAAACTACCTAAAAAAAATATTTATTATATAATTTAAATCATGACATAAAAAATCAAACAAGAGTAATGCTTGAAATGACGATTCATAAAAAAAACATTAATATTTAAATTTTCTCAAACAAAATGATAGTAAAAAAGAATTATTAAATAGCTTAATAAAATGTTAATAAAGATATAAATTGTATAAGGATTTATATTATTAGCTCCTAATGTTTGTATAGAGTTAATAATTATAGTTCTCAACAATTGAGTGATAACTAATAAGTTCATTTAATTTTAGAAAAAAAGTTATGAAGATACTCATTAGCCTTTTTATAATTATAATAATCATTAGTTCGACAACTTAATTTTTAAGTCTCAAATGTAATTTATAATTATAAAATAAATATAAACAAGATAACATCTATTACATTATTTCATCATGACATATTTTTACATTTCAATTAAGTTTACATTATTAATTTTAATACTTGCATCTCCAATCTTTTTAACATAAATATTAATCATGATATTTAAGCAGCCCTAAACAAGATTTCTTTTCATTTAATCAATAAATTATTTCCATAAAAAATCAATCAGAAAATTATTATGACAGTAGACTAGAAACAAGAGGGCTAATAATTCAACTATAGAGTTGGGCATAATTGTGGTAACTATGTTTCATATAGGTTAGGCCAAATTAAACCAAAGAATTATGGCATAAAAAATGAAAAAAATAATATGAGAGAGAAGGAAACACATCATTAGGTTAGATGAGGGTAATTTTAGAGTGTAATTGCAAAGTGACCTTCAATGGGAGTTATATTAATAGGAATATAAGCCCTTTGTGGCTTCGTTGACAACTAGATCAAGACCTTATTGTTTCAAGAGAAGCTCCCATCGAAGATCACTTTGGATCTTTAGATACCTATAATGAGATTTATGGACACTATCTAATAGTAAGAAGTTTAGAAAAAAAAATTCCTTCTATATACATTCAAACCAATATTGGTTATATTTATCTTTATCGAGAAATTAAAGAAGCTATATATACAAGGGTTTTGCCAAGCCTGCTCAGACGGTACCTAATCTAATAATAGAGATCTAAGCTAAATAATTTTATGATATTGATCTGAATTCAGATATTTTTGATGCAATTAGGACTATAGTTCCTGAGTAAACATAACATACATGCATTGTGTTATAATGAGATGAAGTTCAAATATTTATCAATTAGTACTTATTGCAAATTTATGAAATAACTTTTCATCATGTAGGGTTTTATTTTAATTAATACCAACATAAGCTTAGACTTAACAAAGCCTTCTTTAATCATGTATCTTCAAAACTTATAAATGGAAGAAGAAACCAAATAAAAAATCATCAATTAACATAATTAATTAGTTTTTATACAAATTGTAAATCCATGTATATTATATAGAATTATGAAACAATAGTAAAACTTATTAGTCATATTAATATGATGATGGTGCTGTTAATCTCTTCACGAAGCTAAAGTTGTTTTGGTTCTTCATTAACTAAAATTCCCTTCCACTAATTCTCTATGTTGTTCTCACCCAGTTCATTAATCAATAGCTTTAGTTTTTTCATCATAAGAAGTTCGAGGAAGATTAATGATAGATAATTTTGGTTATAGAACTTAAAGATGGAGGATTGTTTGGGATTGTTATATTAAAAAAAAAAAAAAGCCTAATTAATTAAAAACAAATGGTGACCAACTGATGGGTGGAGATCAAATTAAGCTCCTTGATAATAAAATTATCCTCATTACCATACACATCAAAGTGAAGAAGTATTACAAGTTGCATGACTTATTAATTAATACATGAAACTAATAATAGTGTTGTCTTTATTACTAAGATTTAGAAGGCACTTAGGTTGTTTTTGGGGCTTGGAGAATCTTTCCGCAAACTCGAAGGTAATTCTGATTACCTCTAATTTTTCCAACAGCATCAATGCATCCCAAATTAACAAGAGCATTCAGCCTCCTCGTTTATCTTGTTTCAACGAGCATTTAGTTAACACGATCGAAAATATAGGATAAAAAGTGAAAGCACTTCTCATCCGAAAGAGCTGGCAAGCATAATGTATTGGTTTGTATAACATCAGCGAGTTTTTATGTGTGAGAAAATTCTCAAAAGAGAGATTACGGTGACCTTTTATGATAAACCTGTGCATTTTACAAGTTAGTTATCCCGGACAGCTCCTGTAAGAGATCGGACTGATGACGTCCGATCACATAAGCTAAAACACCAGCACTCAATTTTCTGCAACACAAGTTATACCAAAAGCTGTAGTACTAGTTGTTTAGAATCACATCACCACGTGAAATTCTGATTACATGCATCTTTTGTGAAGAATAAACTCCTTTACTTAGCTAGCTAGCTTTGTGGATAGCAATAGCGACCGGCTACGACATGGAAAGCAACTTCCATGCTTATTTGATCATGCCTGTAAGGAAATATGAACATTATTGGAGGTAAAAATAATGAGGTCACAGGTTAGCCAGTGAATGGATTAATGGAGCTTTGATGAACTTGCCTTGCTAGAGATATTGCTTGACAGCCAATCAAGACCTTCGTATAGTCCTTGGCCAGAGGTGGCGCAAGCAGCCTGAATGTACCTAACAAGCCAATTCCCAAATGCCGCTAGTCAAAAGAAATTGATAGCTCAATCTGATAAACTAGGTACCATATGTTTCTGGTTCCTAGATCAGTTTCACTGAATGTAGTTTCTCGTGATCATATCAGCAAATGATCATTGATATATTATGATCCATTAGTCAGGGTTTGGACCTTAAACTCAAGGCTGTAAAGCATGACATGACTTGAAGCTTTGTTGCAACACTCAGGGTTCAGATGAATGGATTAATGTAAAGTATTTACCAACGACGCTGGCGCAAAGAGTGCAAACCAAGCTTATCAGTGATTTCTGAGACACTCATAGCATTTGGAAGGTCTTGCTTATTGGCAAAAATAAGCAGTGTCGCATCACGCAGTTCATCCTGCAATAATAACATGAAATTGATGTTCAGTTTATTTTGAGTTTCTGGCCTCAATGACTTCTCTTGTACAGGATTTTCTTAAATATCTAGAAGTCAAACTGAAAAGCTATTGCTTCAAATTGTTCGGACGATACAACGCACCTCGCTCAGCATTCGATGAAGCTCATCTCTGGCTTCTGTAACCCTTTCTCTGTCATTGCTATCCACCACAAATATAAGGCCCTGGGTGTTCTGGAAGTAGTGTCTCCATAATGGTCGAATCTACATGATCAATGGTTAGGAAAAAGGAGAGAAAAGGGAAGAAGATGTTTTCAATGTATGTAGATGTATACCTAATAATGAACTCTTCCAATTGAAGAAGAAGAAGAAAAAAACATTGGATCACATGCAAATGTGCAGATATGGTTGGCAAGTTCTTTACTAATTGCCTGCAATTGCATATATCTACATAAGAATTTTGTACCTTATCCTGTCCTCCAACATCCCAGACAGTGAAACTAACGTTTTTGTATTCAACAGTTTCCACGTTGAACCCTGGTCATCAAAAACCAGTCAATAAAACAACTTGGATTTCCTGTTAAAATTTTCGTTCTCTGGTTATGTTCTTCATCATCCATTGAAATGATGAAGAACAATATTTTGCAAGAAAGATGTTTGTTTATTGATTAAATCCATTAAATCGAAAATCAAATTCAACTAAAAGAGCAGGAATCGAAATTCTGTTAGTCTGATTGCTAGAAATGATAGAATAACTTGTCGTATTAGTGGATTATCGATTACCTATTGTAGGTATGGTAGTAACAATCTCTCCAAGCTTCAACTTGTAGAGGATAGTTGTTTTCCCTGCAGCATCTAGACCCACCATCAGGATCCTCATTTCTTTCCTTGCAAAGAGTAACTTCACGAGTCTAGATATTGCCATTCCCATTGCTTCACCTAGTTCAAAACAATTTGGACGAAGACCAACTTGCACAAATGAAAATAGAACAAAAAGTTCAGACTGGAAAAGAAAATGAAGAGTTGGATTTGCTCTACCTTGAATTACAACTTGGAGGAAAAAGAAGTGATGCAAATGAGAGTTGCCTGCAAATTATAAATGTAACAAGAGACATGATCTCGGTAAAAAGTGGAAGAGAATAGGATTCTTTAAAGGAAATAGAAGAATAAAGGGATCTAGCTTTGTTTTGCTTTCGGTAGTGGCTAGCTATATATTCTCACATATCAGATATTTGACATTGATTTGAAGCTGTGGGCTTAGTGGGATGGAATGGCTGTGATTCAGTTTCCAAGTTGAGTAGGAAAACGTATATAAATTGGTCCTACGCACGAGAATAGCTAGACCACTATCGTGCTTCTGTCTCATGTATGATGATTCCTTGTATTATTATATTATTTTTGATACATTTCTAAACAAAAAACATTTTAAAAAATAACCGTTGTTACACTCTCAAATGAGCTCTAAGTATTATGCACTATAAAATGTGCCTTTTGGTCTTGCTGGATGGGCTGTGAGCAGCTCAAATTCTTGTTCAGGTTGATTTGTACACTAATGCCAGCACGCTATATCTCAATGCAGAATGGTAAATACATGTTGGGTGTTCGTTCTCCTACAGGGTTCTCGTATTAAAGAAAGTCTATTAAGGGCTTAAGACACACTTATGTTTTTCCATTTCTAAGCAGCTGTTTCTTGATCAAAGAACTTGCACGAATGTTATTGTTTAGTCCATAGGATAGAGACTGGAATTCTGCATTTTAATGGTTCGAGAAGATGTTGGAGACTTGATTTGTCGAATTTTAAGGTAAAAAATCTGCTGCAAATTTTTGTTTGTCCATGTGCGAGCAAGTAACA
>Ga0325410_1006624_pt1 | contig 12703 bp, 6 predicted proteins | sample PopdelMetagenome_16_FD_206182 | JGI IMG/M metagenome (GOLD analysis project Ga0325410, IMG submission 206182) | Populus deltoides microbial communities from Bellville, Georgia, United States - Xylem-PdIQD-R3 | ecosystem: Host-associated > Plants > Phyllosphere > Stem > Wood/Secondary xylem... | reverse complement strand
AATAGTTGGACAATAAAAGTACAAGTGTTTGTTAATCAGTGATTTTAACTATCTTAGAGGCAGAACTGGGTTCTTCTCAAAATTGAACTTGTAGCCTCAAGTCTTACATTTCCAACGCCATAAATTTGGCTTGAATCGGAGTTCTATAACTCCAGATATAGTTAAAAATCTGAGGAGAGGTTAGAGAGTAACAGTTCAAAAATGGACAGTAACAGTCCAAGTGTTTGTTAATGAGCGATTTTGACTATCTTGGAAGCAGAACTGGGTTCTTCTTAATATAGAACTTGTAGCCTCATGTTTTACCTTTCAACGCCGTAAATTTCGCTTGAATCAGAGTTCTATAACTCCAGATATAGTTAAAAATCTGAGGAGAGGTCCGACAGTAACAGTTCAAAAATGAGACAGTAACAGTTGGACAGTAAGAGTTCAAGTAGTTGGACACTAACAGTACAGGTGTTTGTTAATCAGCGATTTTGACTATCTTAGAGGCAGAACTGGGTTCTTCTCAAAATTGAACTTGTAGCCTCAAGTCTTACCTTTCCAACGCCATAAATTTGGCTTGAAACGGAGTTCTATAACTCCAGATATAGTTAAAAATCTGAGGAGAGGATAGAGAGTAACAGTTCAAAAATAGACAGTAAAATTGAACAGTAACAGTCCAAGTGTTTGTTAATGATCGATTTTGACTATCTTAGAAGCAGAACTGGATTCTTCTTAATATAGAACTTGTAGCCTCATGTCTTACCTTTCCAACGCCATAAATTTGGCTTGAAACGGAGTTCTATATTTCCAGATATAGTTAAAAATCTGAGGAGAGGTCAGACACTAACAGTTCAAAAAGGAGACAGTAACAGTTGGACAGTAAGAGTTCAAGTATTTGTTAATGAGCGATTTTGACTATCTTAGAAGCAGAACTTGGTTCTTCTCAAAACATAGAACTTGTAGCCTCATGTCTTACCTTTCCAACGCCATAAATTTGGCTTGAATCGGAGTTCTATAACTCTAGATATAGTTAAAAATTTGAGGAGAGGTCAGACAGTAACAGTTCAAAAATGGACAGTAACAGTTGGACAGTAACAGTCCAAGTGTTTGTTAATGAGCGATTTTGACTATCTTAGAAGCAGAATTGGGTTTTTCTCAATATAGAACTTGTAGCCTCATGTCTTACCTTTCCAATGCCGTAAATTTAGCTTGAATCGGAGTTCTATAACTCCAGATATAGTTAAAAATGTGAGGAGAGGTGAGAAGTAACATTTCAAAAACGAGACAGTAACAATTGGACAGTAACAGTCCAAGTGTTTGTTAATGAGCGATTTTGACTATCTTAGATGCAGAACTGAGTTCTTCTCAAAACACTGAACTTGTAGCCTCCTGTCTTACCTTTCAAACGCTATAAATTTTGCTTGAATCGGAGTTCTATAATTCCAGATATAGTTAAAAATCTGAGGAGAGGTCAGGCAGTAACAGTTCAAAAACGAGACAGTAACAGTTGGACAGTAACAGTCCAAGAGTTTGTTAATAAGCGATTTTGACTACCTTAGTGGCAGAACTGGGTTCTTCTGATAACATTGAACTTGTAGCCTCATGTATTACCTTTCGAACTCCATAAATTTGGCCTGAATCGGAGTTTTATAACTCCAGATATAGTTAAAAATCTGAAGAGAGGTCATACAGTAACAGTTCAAAAATGGACAGTAACAGTTGGACAGTAACAGTCCAAGTGTTTGTTGATAAGCGATTTTGACTATCTTAGAGGCAGAACTAGGTTCTTCTGAAAACATTGAACTTGTAGCCTCATGTATTACCTTTCCAACTCCATAAATTTGGCTTGAAACGGAGTTCTATAACTCCAGATATAGTTAAAAATCTGAGGAGAGCTCAAACAGTAACAGTTCAAAAATGAGACTGTAACAGTTGGACAGTAACAGTTCAAGTATTTGTTAATAAGCGATTTTGACTATCTTAGAAGCAGAACTAGGTTCTTCTCAAAACATAGAACTTGTAACCTCAAGTCTTACCTTTCCAACGCCATAAATTTGGCTTGAATCGGAGTTCTATAACTGTAGATATAGTTAAAAATTTGAGGAGAGGTCAGACAGTAACAGTTCAAAAATGGACAGTAACAGTCGGAAAGTAACAGTCCAAGTGTTTGTTAATGAGCGATTTTGACTATCTTAGAAGCAGAACTGGGTTTTTCTTAATATAGAACTTGTAGCCTCATGTCTTACCTTTCCAATGCCGTAAATTTAGCTTGAATCGGAGTTCTATAACTCCAGATATAGTTAAAAATGTGAGGAGAGGTGAGCAGTAACAGTTCAAAAACGAGACAGTAACAATTGAACAGTAACAGTCCAAGATTTTGTTGATAAGCGATTTTGACTATCTTAGAGGCAGAACTGTGTTCTTCTAAAAACATTGAACTTGTAGCCTCTTGTATTACCTTTCCAAATCCATAAATTTGGCTTGAATCGGAGTTCTATAACTCTAGATATAGTTAAAAATTTGAGGAGAGGTCAGACAGGAACAGTTTAAATATGAGACAGTAACAGTTGGACAGTAACAGTCCAAGTGTTTGTTAATAAGCGATTTTGACTACCTTAGTGGCAGAACTGGGTTCTTCTGAAAACATTGAACATGTAGCCTCATGTCTTACCTTTCCAACGCCATAAATTTTGCTTGAATTAGAGTTCTATAACGCTAGATATAGTTAAAAATTTGAGGAGAGGTCAGACAGTAACAGTTTAAAATCGAGACAGTAACAGTTGGACAGTAACAGTCCAAGTGTTTGTTAATAAGTCATTTTGACTATCTTAGAGGCAAAACTGGGTTGTTCTCAAAACATTGAACTTGTAGCCTCATGTAATACTTTTCCAACTCCATAAATTTCGCTTGAATTGGAGTTCTATAACTCCAGATATAGTTAAAAATCTGAGGAACGGTCACACAGTAATAGTTGGACAATAAAAGTACAAGTGTTTGTTAATCAGCGATTTTGACTATCTTAGAGGCAGAACTGGGTTCTTCTCAAAATTGAACTTGTAGGCTCAAGTCTTACCTTTCCAACGCCATAAATTTAGCTTGAATCGGAGTTCTATAACTCCAGATATAGTTAAAAATCTGAGGAGAGGTCAGAGAGTAACAGTTCAAAAATGGACAGTAACAGTTGAACAGTAACAGTCCAAGTGTTTGTTGATGAGCGATTTTGACTATCTTGGAAGCAGAACTGGGTTCTTCTTAATATAGAACTTGTAGCCTCATGTCTTACCTTTCAACGCCATAAATTTCGCTTGAATCAGAGTTCCATAACTCCAGATATAGTAAAAAATCTGAGTAGAGGTCCGACAGTAACAGTTCAAAAATGAGACAGTAACAGTTGGACAGTAAGAGTTCAAGTAGTTGGACACTAACAGTACAAGTGTTTGTTAATCAGCGATTTTGACTATCTTAGAGGCAGAACTGGGTTCTTCTCAAAATTTAACTTGTAGCTTCAAGTCTTACCTTTACAACGCCATAAATTTGGCTTGAATCGGAGTTCTATAACTCCAGATATAGTTAAAAATCTGAGGAGAGGTTAGAGAGTAACAGTTCAAAAATGGACAGTAACAGTTGAATAGTAACAGTCCAAGTGTTTGTTAATGAGCGATTTTGACTATCTTGGAAGCAGAACTAGGTTCTTCTCAAAACATTGAACTTGTAACCTCAAGTCTTACCTTTCCAACGCCATAAATTTAGCTTGAATCGGAGTTCTATAACTCTAGATATAGTTAAAAATTTGAGGAGAGGTTAGACAGTAACAGTTAAAAAATGGACAGTAATAGTTGGACAGTAACAGTCCAAGTGTTTGTTAATGAGCGATTTTGACTATCTTAGAAGCAGAACTGGGTTTTTCTCAATATAGAACTTCTAGCCTCATGTCTTACCTTTCCAATGCCGTAAATTTAGCTTGAATCGGAGTTCTATAACTCCAGATATAGTTAAAAATCTAAGGAGAGGTGAGACAGTAACAGCTCAAAAACGAGACAGTAACAGTTGGACAGTAACAGTCCAAGTGTTTGTTGATGAGCGATTTTGACTATCTTAGATGCAGAACTGAATTCTTCTCAAAACATTGAACTTGTAGCCTCCTTCTTACCTTTCAAACGCTATAAATTTTGCTTGAATCGGAGTTCTAAAATTCCAGATATAGTTAAAAATCTGAGGAGAGGTCAGGCAGTAACAGTTCAAAAACGAGACAGTAACAGTTGGACAGTAACAGTCCAAGAGTTTGTTAATAAGCGATTTTGACTCCCTAAGTGGCAGAACTGGGTTCTTCTGAAAACATTGAACTTGTAGCCTCATGTATTACCTTTCAAACTCCATAAATTTGGCCTGAATCGGAGTTTTATAACTCCAGATATAGTTAAAAATCTGAGGAGAGGTCATACAGTAACAGTTCAAAAATGGACAGTAACAGTTGGACAGTAACAGTCCAAGTGTTTGTTGATAAGCGATTTTGACTATCTTAGAGGCAGAACTGGGTTCTTCTGAAAACATTGAACTTGTAGCCTCATGTATTACCTTTCCAACTCCATAAATTTGGCTTCAATTGGAGTTCTATAACTCCAGATATACTTAAAAATCTGAGGAGAGGTCAGACAGTAACAGTTCAAAAACGAGACTGTAACAGTTGGACAGTAACAGTTCAAGTATTTGTTAATAAGCGATTTTGACTATCTTAGAAGCAGAACTAGGTTCTTCTCAAAACATAGAACTTGTAGCCTCATGTCTTACCTTTCCAACGCCATAAATTTGGCTTGAATTGGAGTTCTATAACTCTAGATATAGTTAAAAATTTGAGGAGAGGTCAGACAGTAACAGTTCAAAAATGGACACTAACAGTTCGAAAGTAACAGTCCATGTGTTTGTTAATGAGCGATTTTGACTATCTTAGAAGCAGAATTGGGTTTTTCTCAATACAAAACTTGTAGCCTCATGTCTTACCTTTCCAATGCCGTAAATTTAGCTTGAATCGGAGTTCTATAACTCCAGATATAGTTAAAAATGTGAGGAGAGGTGAGACAGTAACAATTGGACAGTAACAGTCCAAGTTTTTGTTGATAAGCGATTTTGACTATCTTAGAGGCAGAACTGTGTTCTTCTGAAAACATTGAACTTGTAGCCTCATGTATTACCTTTCCAACTCCATAAACTTGGCTTAAATCGGAGTTCTATAACTCCAGATATTGTTAAAAATCTGAGGAGAGGTCAGACAGTAACAGTTCAAAAATAGACAGTAACAGTTGGACAGTGACAGTCCAAGTGTTTGTTTGATAAGCGATTTTGACTATCTTAGAGGCAGAACTGGGTTGTTCTGAAAACATTGAACTTGTAGCCTCATGTATTACCTTTCCAACTCCATAAATTTGGCTTGAATCGGAGTTCTATAACTCCAGATATAGTTAAAAATATGAGGAGAGGTCAGACAGTAACAGTTGGACAGTAACAGTCCAAGTGTTTGTTAATGAGCGATTTTGACTATCTTAGAGGCAGAATATGGTTTTTCTCAAACATTGAACTTGTAGCCTCAAGTCTTACCTTTCCAACGCCATGAATTTCACTTGAATCGAAATTCTATATCCCCAGATATAGTTAAAAATCTGAGGAGAGGTCAAACAGTAACAGTTCAAAAATGGACAGTAACAGTTGGACAGTAACAGTCCAAGTGTTTGTTAATGAGCGATTTTGACTTTCTTAGAAGCAGAACTAGGTTCTTCTTAATATAGAACTTGTAGCCTCAAGTCTTACCTTTCCAACGCCATGAATTTCACTTGAATCGAAGTTCTATATCCCCAGATATAGTTAAAAATCTAAGGAGAGGTCAGACAGTAACAGTTCAAAAATGAACATTAACAGTGGGACAGTAACAGTCCAAGTGTTTGTTAATAAACTTTTTTTACTATCTTAGAGGCAGAAGTGGGTTCTTTTCAAAACATAGAACTTGTAGCCTCATGTCTTACCTTTCTAACGCCATAAATTTTGCTTGAATTGGAGTTCTATAACTCCAGATATAGTTAAAAATCTGAGGAGAGGTCAGACAGTAACAGTTCAAAAACGAGACAGTAACAGTTGGAGAGTAACAGTTCAAGTGTTTGTTAATGAGCAATTTTGACTATCTTAGAGGCAGAACTGGGATCATCTCGAAACATAGAACTTGTAGCCTTATGTCTTAGCTTTCCAATGCCATAAATTTAACTTGAATTGGAGTTCTATAACTCCAGATATAGTTAAAAATCTGAGGAGAGGTCATACAATAATAGTTCAAAAATGGACAGTAACAGTTGGACAGTAACAGTCCAAGTGTTTGTTAATAAGCGATTTTGACTATCTTAGAGGCAGAACTGGGTTCTTCTGAAAACATTGAACTTGTAGCCTCATGTATTACCTTTCCAACTCCATAAATTTGGCTTGAATCGGAGTTCTATAACTCCAGATATAGTTAAAAATCTGAGGAGAGGTCAGACAGTAACAGTTCAAAAACGAGACTGTAACAGTTGGACAGTAACAGTTCAAGTATTTGTTAATAAGCGATTTTGACTATCTTAGAAGTAGAACTAGGTTCTTCTCAAACATAGAACTTGTAACCTCAAGTATTACCTTTCCAACGCCATAAATTTGGCTTGAATTGGAGTTCTATAACTCTAGATATAGTTAAAAATTTGAGGAGAGGTCAGACAGTAACAGTTCAAAAATGGACACTAACAGTTAGAAAGTAAGAGTCCAAGTGTTTGTTAATGAGAGATTTTGACTATCTTAGAAGCAGAATTGGGTTTTTCTCAATACAAAACTTGTAGCCTCATGTCTTACCTTTCCAATGCCGTAAATTTAGCTTGAATCGGAGTTCTATAACTCCAGATATAGTTAAAAATGTGAGGAGAGGTGAGACAGTAACAATTGGACAGTAACAGTCCAAGTTTTTGTTGATAAGCGATTTTGACTATCTTAGAGGCAGAACTGTGTTCTTCTGAAAACATTGAACTTGTAGCCTCATGTATTACCTTTCCAACTCCATAAACTTGGCTTGAATCGGAGTTCTATAACTCCAGATATAGTTAAAAATATGAGGAGAGGTCAGACAGTAATAGTTGGACAGTAACAGTCCAAGTGTTTGTTAATGAGCGATTTTGACTATCTTAGAGGCAGAATATGGTTTTTCTCAAACATTGAACTTGTAGCCTCAAGTCTTACCTTTCCAACGCCATGAATTTCACTTGAATCGAAATTCTATATCCCCAGATATAGTTAAAAATCTGAGGAGAGGTCAAACAGTAACAGTTCAAAAATGGACAGTAACAGTTGGACAGTAACAGTCCAAGTGTTTGTTAATGAGCGATTTTGACTTTCTTAGAAGCAGAACTAGGTTCTTCTTAATATAGAACTTGTAGCCTCAAGTCTTACCTTTCCAACGCCATGAATTTCACTTGAATCGAAGTTCTATATCCCCAGATATAGTTAAAAATCTAAGGAGAGGTCAGACAGTAACAGTTCAAAAATGAACATTAACAGTGGGACAGTAACAGTCCAAGTGTTTGTTAATAAACTTTTTTTACTATCTTAGAGGCAGAAGTGGGTTCTTTTCAAAACATAGAACTTGTAGCCTCATGTCTTACCTTTCTAACGCCATAAATTTTGCTTGAATTGGAGTTCTATAACTCCAGATATAGTTAAAAATCTGAGGAGAGGTCAGACAGTAACAGTTCAAAAACGAGACAGTAACAGTTGGAGAGTAACAGTTCAAGTGTTTGTTAATGAACAATTTTGACTATCTTAGAGGCAGAACATGGTTCATCTCGAAACATAGAACTTGTAGCCTTATGTCTTAGCTTTCCAATGCCATAAATTTAACTTGAATTGGAGTTCTATAACTCCAGATATAGTTAAAAATCTGAGGAGAGGTCATACAGTAATAGTTCAAAAATGGACAGTAACAGTTGGACAGTAACAGTCCAAGTGTTTGTTAATAAGCGATTTTGACTATCTTAGAGGCAGAACTGGGTTCTTCTGAAAACATTGAACTTGTAGGCTCATGTATTACCTTTCCAACTCCATAAATTTGGCTTGAATCGGAGTTCTATAACTCCAGATATAGTTAAAAATCTGAGGAGAGGTCAGACAGTAACAGTTCAAAAATGAGACAGTAACAGTTGGACAGTAACAGTCCAAGTGTTTGTTAATGAGCGATTTTGACTATCTTAGAGGTAGAACTGGGTTCTTCTCAAAACATAAAACTTGTAACCTCATATCTTACCTTTCCAACACCATAAATTTCACTTGAATCACAGTTCGATAACTCCAGATATAGTTAAAAATCTGAGTAGAGGTCAGACAGTAACAGTTTAAAAATGGACAGTAACAGTTGGACAGTAATAGTCCAAGGGTTTGTTAATGAGTGATTTGACTATCTTAGAGGCAGAACAAGGTTCTTCTCAAAACTTAGAACTTGTAGCCTCAAGTCTTATCTTTCCAACACCATAAATTTCCCTTAAATCGGAGTTCTATATCCCCAGATATAGTTAAAATCTGAGGAGAGGTCAGACAGTAACAGTTCAAAAAGGAGACAGTAACGGTTGGACAGTATCAATCCAAGTGTTTGTTAATGAGCCATTTTAGGTATCTTAGAGGCAGAACTGGGTTCTTCTCAAAACATTGAACTTGTAGCCTCATGTCTTACCTTTCCAACGCCATAAATTTCCCTTGAATCGAAGTTCGATTACTCCACATATAGTTAAAAATCTGATTAGAGGTCAGACAGTAACAGTTCAAAAATGAGACAGTAACAGTTGGACACTAATAGTCCAAGTATTTGTTAATGAGCGATTTTGACTATCTTAGAGGCAGAACTGGGTTCTTCTCAAAACATTGAACTTGTAGCCTCGTGTCTTACCTTTCCAACGCCATAAATTTTGCTTGAATCGGAATTCTATAACTCCAGATATAGTTAAAAATCTGTGGATAGGTCAGACAGTAACAGTTTAAAAATAGACAGTAACAGTTGGACAGTAACAGTCCAAGTGTTTGTAAATGAGTGATTTTTACTATCTTAGAGGCAGACTGGGTTCTTCTAAAAGCATTGAACTTGTAGCCTCGTGTCTTACCTTTCCAAGGCCATAAATTTGACTTGAATCGGAGTTCTATAACTCCAGATATAGTTAAAAATCTGAGGAGAGGTCAGACAGTAACAGTTGGACAGTAACAGTCCAGGAGTTTGTTAATCATTGATTTTGACTATCTTAGAGGCAGAACTGGGTTCTTCAAAAAATTGAACTTGTAGCCTCAAGTCTTACCTTTCCAACGCCCTAAATTTTGCTTGAATTGGAGTTCTATAACTCGAGATATAGTTAAAAATCTGAGGAGAGGTCAGACAGTAACTGTTCAAAAATGGACAGTAACAGTCCAAGTGTTTGTTTATGAGCGATTTTGACTGCCTTAGAGGCAGAACTGGGTTCATCTCGAAACATAGAACTTGTAGCCTTATGTCTTAGCTTTCCAACGCCAGAAATTTAACTTGAATTGGAGTTCTATAACTCAAGATATAGTTAAAAATATAAGGAGAGGTCAGACAGTAACAGTTCAAAAACGAGACAGTAACAGTTGGACAGTAACAGTCCAGGTGTTTGTTAATGAGCGATTTTGACTATCTTAGAGGCAGAACTGGGTTCTTCTCAAAACATTGAACTTGTAGCCTCCTGTCTTACCTTTCCAACGCCGCAACTTTCACTTGAATCAAAGTTCTATAACTCCAGATATAGTTAAAAATCTGAGTAGCGGTCAGACAGTAACAGTTCAAAAATGGACTGTAACAGTGGAACAGTAACAGTCCAAGTGTTTGTTAATAAATGATTTTGATTATCTTAGAGGCAGAACTGGATTCTTCTCAAAACATTGAACTTGTAGCCTCATGTATTACCTTTCCAACTCCATAAATTTGGCTTGAATTGGAGTTCTATAACTCCAGATATAGTTAAAAATTTGAGGAGAGGTCAGACAGTAAGAGTTGGACAGTAACAGTCCAAGTGTTTGTTAATAAGCGATTTTAACTATCTTAGAGGCAGAACTGAGTTCTTCTCAAACATTGAACTTGTAGCCTCAAGTCTTACCTTTCCAACGCCATAAATTTCACTTGAATCGGAGTTCTATATCCTAGATATAGTTAAAAATTTGAGGAGAGGTCAGACAGTAACAGTTCAAAAACGAGATAGTAACAGTCCAAGTGTTTGTTAATGAGCGATTTTGACTATCTTAGAGGCAGAACTAGGTTGTTCTCAAAACATTGAACTTGTAACCTTCTGTCTTACCTTTCCAACGCTGTAACTTTCGCTTGAATTGGAGTTCTATAACTCCAGATATAGTTAAAAATCTGAAGAGAGGTGAGACAGTAACAGTTCAAAAACAAGACTGTAACAGTTGGACAGTAACAATCCAAGTGTTTGTTAATGAGCGATTTTGACTATCTTAGAGGCAGAACTGGGTTCTTCTTAAAATATTGAACTTGTAGCCTCCTGTCTCACCTTTCCAACACCGCAACTTTCACTTGAATCGGAGTTCTATAACTCTAGATATAGTAAAAAATCTGAGTAGCGGTCAGACAGTAACAGTTCAAAAATGGACAGTAACAGTTCAAGTGTTTGTTAATAAATAATTTTGACTATCTTAGAGGCAGAACTGGATTCTTCTCAAAACATTGAACTTGTAGCCTCATGTATTATCTTTCCAACTCCATAAATTTGGCTTGAATTGGAGTTCTATAACTCCAGATATAGTTAAAAATTTGAGTAGATGTCAGACAGTAAGAGTTGGACAGTAACAGTCCAAGTGTTTGTTAATAAGCGATTTTGACTATCTTAGAGGCAGAACTGGGTTCTTCTCAAACATTGAACTTGTAGCCTCAAGTCTTACCTTTTCAACGCCATAAATTTCACTTAAATCGGAGTTCTATATCCCTAGATATAGTTAAAAATCTGAGGAGAGGTCAGACAGTAACAGTTCAAAAATGGACAGTAATAGTTGGACAGTAACAGTCCAAGTGTTTGTTATTGAGTGATTTTGACTATCTTAGAGGCAGAACTGGGTTCTTCTCAAAACATAGAACTTATAGCCTCATGTCTTACCTTTCCAAAGCCATAAATTTTGCTTGAATCGGAGTTCTATAACTCCAGATATTGTTAAAAATCTGAGGAGAGGTCAGACAGTAACAATTCAAAAACGAGACAGTAACAGTTGAACAGTGATAGTCCAAATATAAAGAAAGGAATGATAACTAGGATTGGATAAAGAACGACAGTAATAATGAGTGAAATGAGAAAAACATAAAGCACTAAGAAATGACTGAAAGAAAGACTTATTGGTTGTTGATATGGTTATTATAAAACATATCCTTGAGTGAGGAAAATTTATGAGATAAACCTGTGATTTGCAGGAGGGACCAAAGACGTGGTGCAACAGCAGCAGCAGGGGAGCACGAGTAGAGCTTCTATTGCTGGTAGGTGATTCACACCTATGCTTTCTAGTTAAATTTCATGATTTAATATATTTTTGATGTGAAATGTGAATTACTGAATGTATGTGTATTCAAGGTGAAAAGTTGTTATGTGAATTGCCAAGTGATGAAATTATCACTGACAAAGGAAATATGAGAAGTGTGATTTGAGGCATAAACTAGCATACATTGAGTGTATGTTAGGATCCCGGGTAAGGGGATCACCATGTATTGTCTAGCATACATTGAGTGTATGTTAGGATCCCGGGTAAGGGGATCGTCACGAATGGACTAGCATACATTTAGTGTATGTTAGGATCCCGGGTAAGGGGATCACCCTGTATTGGCAAGCATACATTTAGTATATGTTAGGATCTCGGGTAAAGGGATCGCCTTATATCGACTCCTATGGGGTGGTGATGACGATACCAGTGAAAGTGGTATCGGTAATTTGATAAGCAAAAGTAATCACGTTAATCTTATAAGGTCTAAGGTCTGGAATGAAGGTTGATAGTATTTTTTTGATGTGAAATGTGAATTACTGAATGTATATGTATTCAAGGTGAAAAGTTGTTATGTGAATTGCCAAGTGATGAAATTATCACTGACAAAGGAAATATGAGAAGTGTGATTTGAGGCATAAACTAGCATACATTGAGTGTATGTTAGGATCCCGGGTAAGGGGATCACCATGTATTGTCTAGCATACATTGAGTGTATGTTAGGATCCCGGGTAAGGGGATCTCCACGTATTGGCTAACATACATTCAGTGTATGTTAGGATCCCGGATAAAGGGATCACCATGTATTGGCCAGCATACATTTAGTGTATGTTAGGATCTCGGGTAAAGGGATCGCCTTATATCGACTCATATAGGGTGGTGAGGACGATACCAGTGAAAGTGGTATCGGTAATGTGATAAGCAAAAGTAATCATGTTAATCTTATAAGGTCTAAGGTCTGGAATGAAAGTTGATAGTGGCAGAGGGAACGGTTATTAATAGTTTGAATAAGGAAGAGATTTTAATAAAAAAAAACTAGAAGGGAGAAGTAAATGAAATATAAATGCATGTTACCCTGTTGAAATTATTAGATATTCATATTGTTATATTTATTGTGATATTCACCTTGCAATAATATGTATTTTGTTTCAGGATCATCGCATGCACGACAGGAGTAGATCCTAGCTTA
>Ga0325410_1006623_pt1 | contig 12705 bp, 9 predicted proteins | sample PopdelMetagenome_16_FD_206182 | JGI IMG/M metagenome (GOLD analysis project Ga0325410, IMG submission 206182) | Populus deltoides microbial communities from Bellville, Georgia, United States - Xylem-PdIQD-R3 | ecosystem: Host-associated > Plants > Phyllosphere > Stem > Wood/Secondary xylem... | reverse complement strand
ATGATCAATTCTAAACCTGGATTCTTTAATCAGCAATTCAATCTGTGGAAAGTAGAACTTCCTAAATTTAGGATCCCCGAATTTAAGTTCTCTTCCGAGTTTGAGGCCAAAGAAACTATGAAAGGAATGAGACTTGATCTACTATTCAAACCCGGGGGCTCTCGAAAATGGTGGATTGTCCTGACAGTAGAAACTTTTTCTTTCTAAAGTATATCAGAAGGCATACACTGAAGCTGCTGCTGCCGCGGTTGACATAATTAAATAACAATGTCCTAGGTATCCTGTTACAAGTTTTGTGGCTGACCCTCCTTTCATGTTCATGATAAGGGAAGAAGCTGCTAGAACTGTGTTCTTCACTGGAGCTGTGCTCAACCCACTATCCATGTCTTGAAACATAATCTGATGATCACGGTTTTCATTTTACAATTAAGAAATAAAATTTATGTAGTTTGCTTGTATGATGCTGCCAATGTCTACTTGATTTCACCTTCTTATATTGTGTAAATGCCATAACAATGGTTAAAGTGGTTATCAATAAGAGTTCTCCACTAAAACTTATGGGTCTATCACATTTATTAGTGATGTAAAAAGTGCTGTTTCATCAAGCCATATATGTTTCTCTTCAGGGTTAAAAATTCAACTTGCCAACGCAAAAACTTTTCATGCCTCTTTATCCCCCTTCTTTGGCTATCAACTAGGTAAGGCAGTTGTACAAGCACAAATACTCTGCTTCCCCTTCCCTGCCATGCCTTGGTTGGTCATTCATAAGTCGAAATCGTACTTTCTGTAAAATTTCTTTCAGCTCTGCGGATTGGTTTTTTTTTACACTTGGAATACTTTATGCAATCATCCAAAACTACATACCTGTGCAGTAGTCTCAAGAAGTTAATACTGGGACCTCTAGTTTTTGGCACAGGACATTTGTCGTCTGCCATTCTTGCATGTGCAGGTTTGTTTTCGAGGTTAGATTTGATTGAAAGAATGGTAATCGACTCAATCATGCCTCAGTACGGAACTGATTGATTGAACTCTCAAATATTAGTTTCTCAGTCTTGGCCAGTCTGGACAGTGAAGATGTGATAGGAAATGCAGTTTTCCAGGTTGCCGTTATCCTTTTTTGGTTCTATAGTCCAACTTCCACGCACCGAGACCAAGTCCATCTCTCCAGATTGATTATAGCAGGCCACCTTCTCGGGCTTCCAAGTTCAAATCCAATTACTTGTTCTCTTTCCTATTTAGTTTTGTTATCTTAGGGTTTTTCGGGTTCTCTGTATGTATATAAGAACATCCATATTCTGCTTCTTCCTGCAGCGGTACCCTGTATAACAAACTTCACCAAGTTAAACATAAGAAACATGATTAAGGAGCTGCAATGGGATCTCCAGGGAGAAACACCAGTACCAGTATCAACACAGACTTCAGTCTGTTAATGACAAACAAAGTCCTGCTAGAACTGATTGAAAAAGGTTCCAACTTTGTGTCCTCAACATTGTCACTCCATGTAATGTTGAGCCTTCTTGCTGTTCGATCAGGAAGGAAGACTCTAGAGCAGCTTCTTTCTTTTCTCGGATCAGAAAGTGTCGGGGAAGTCAATCAGTTTTCATCACAGATTACAACCTTATTGGGAAGGTAAAGTTTCTATGCAGCAGCTAACCTATAAAGAACTTTCAATATTGAAAATACTTTATTAACTAGCCAACGTTTTTTTTTTTTTGTATTTCCAGAGAAAACTAGAAACAAACGTGCCAGATCAACCGGTTCAATCTTGTCCTTTGCTAATAGAGTTTGGATTGATCAAAGTTTAAGACTGAATCCTTCAGGGGATTGTATGCAAAATGCTATTTTAAAAAGCTAAATTAATAAAATAACATTGTATAAATATAACTTTTTTTACTATATCTATTTCAATGGAAAAAAGCCATTTGAAGAGCCATTTATATTGGAGTAGAAGAAACAAGTGTTTTATTATTTCTCAATAAGTTTGATGTTATTTTTTTTTTTCACATAGCTATATTTCATTGGTTTATTTTTTTAGTGTCTCCACTTTGTTGGTTTTGGCTCTTTGGAGAGATATGTAGGAATAGCATTTGTGGGAAAGAAAATGCATTTTAGCATTTTGTTTCGCTTTTCCCTTGGACTGTGCAAAACAAGCAAAGAAAAGCTAAAATATTAATTTTTTATTTTTAGCTATCCATTTAGCTTCTCCATTGGAGATGCTCTTAGATGTATTCGTAGAGCTGACAAAGTCATGAAAACTTTGGATGGATTTGCGCTTTTCAAAGCTGCTTAATGGGCTGGTGTGTCTGGTTTTAGTTTGCTTTTGCTCTCCTACAAAACTAATAGAAACCTTGGATGTTTAAGTTAACAATACGAGGGAGTGTTAAGATTTATTATTATTATTTATGATAACTTTGTATTGTCCTTAATCCCTAGTGTCTTTAGGGATTAAGGGATTAATGGCTATAGTAAGTGGTCCTTGTTATCCTATTTTATAGGAGTAGTGGTTAAGGAATGCTGTGATGTAAAGCCTATATATAGGCCTTTTCTTTATCAATAATATTTTTGTTTTTTCATAATTCAAATTGCTTTTTCTCTTTTGTTTTTCAACATAGTAACAATGGTATTAAAGCGTGGTAAATGAGATAAAAGCAAGAGAAAAAAAAGTTCCGAAATAGTAAGTCTCCAAAATAATCCAAAATAGCAGTAGTTTTTTTTCTCTCCTCTTCATATTTAATCTTTAGTAGTTAACGATGGCCTTAGATTCAAATATTGTGCAAGCAGCGATCCCATGTTTTGATGGTCACTATAACCATTGGAGTATGCTAATGGAGAACTTCCTTCGATCAAAAGCATAGTGGTTGATTATTGAATCTGGAATTGAAGAACCAACAACAACTGCAGTCTTGATAGATGCCCAGAAAACAGAGTTGGAAGGGAGAAAGCTTAAAGATTTGAAAGCAAAAAATTACCTTTTTCAAGCAATTGATCGTCCCATCTTGGAAACAATTCTTAGTAAAGAAACTTCCAAGGATATTTGGGACTCCATGAAGAAAAAATATCAAGGCTCTACTAGAGTAAAGCGTGTACAGCTTCAAGACTTGAGACGAGATTTTGAGACCCTACAAATCAAAGTTGGAGAATATGTCACCAACTATTATGCCAGGACTATGGAGATAAGCAACAAAATGTGATTTCATGGTGAGAAGATAGATGATGGTGTCATTGTTGAAAAAATATTGTGTTCTTTTGCACCAAAATTTGATTATGTTTTCTATTCAATTGAAAAATCCAAAGACATAGATGCACTCTTTATTGATGAATTGCAGAGCTCTTTACTAGTCTATGAACAAAAGATGAACCGAAGTTCAAATACAGATGAGCAAGCTCTAAAAGCTTTTACCTTTACTTAGTTCTCAAATTCTAGAGGAAGGGTTAAAGGTAGAGGTAGAGAAAAGGGAGGTAGAGGCAATAAAGATGGTAGCAGACAATATTTTAAGGCTGTTGATGATCAATGTCAATGCAGAAGCAGAGGACGGGTTCAACACTTTGACAAATCCAAGGTTAAATGTTTTAGATGCCATAATTTTGGATATTATTGTTCTGAATGTTATGTTAGGCTGCCTAATGACAGAGAAAAGGGAGAGCAATCGCATTTTGCTTAAAAGAAGGAAGTGGAAACTTTGTTGATGGTTGTTGAAGCTAATTAGAAGTCAGAGTCTGATGTTTGGTATATGGATACGGGCTGTAGTAATCACATGTGTGGATGTAAGTCTTCTTTTTCTTATTTAGATGATGATTTTCATTCTGTAGTAAGTTTTGGTGATTGCTCCACTGTGAATGCAATAGGAAAAAGGTGATATTGAGATAAGAACCAAAAATAGTTTTGTAGAAATAATTTTTGATGTCCTTTGTGTTCCTGACTTGAAAAGTAATTTATCAGTGCTGGTCAATTGCAAGAAAAGGGTTATGTGATAACTATTCAAAATGGTGTATGTGAGATATATGATCCTTCAAGAGGAGTAATTACTATTGTTCAGATGAGTTCAAATAGGTTGTTTCCATTGAAGATAATAACATCTCAACCTTGTTTTATGGCTAAAATAAAAGACTCTTCGTGGCTTTGGCATTTTCGTTATGACCACTTGAATTTTGGTAGATTAAAGACTATTCAACATAAAGATATGGTGACAGGCCTTCCTAAAATTCACATTCCTTCTCAAATTTGTGAAGAATGTGTTGTTAGCAAACAACATCATTCTCAATTCCCTTGAGGAAAGTTGTGGAGAGCAAAACATGTTCTAGAGTTGGTACATTCTGACATTTGTGGACCGAAAAGAGCAAAAATATTGAATTACCTTCATTGATGATTTTACTCAAAAAACTTGGGTTTATTTTTTACAACAAAAGTCATAAGCTCTTTGTGTATTCAAAAGCTTTAAGGCTCATGTGGAGAATGAAACAGGAAAGACTGTTAAGACCCTTCGAACAGATCGTGGTGGAGAATATTGTTCAACCGATTTTGAAGTTTTTTGTGCAAATTATGGCATTCGAAGAGAACTCACAACTCCTTATACACCACAACAGAATGGTGTATCAGAGATGAAAAATAGAACCATCCTCAACATGGTGAGAAGTTTGCTAGCAAGAGGAAACATTCCAAAGAATTTTTGGCCAGAGGCAGTCAATTGGAGCATCCATGTGTTAAACAAAAGTCCTACTTTTTTAGTTTAGAACAGGACACCCGAGGAAGCTTGGAGTAGGCAGAAACCAGCTGTAGATCACTTTAGAATTTTTGGTTGCATAGCTTATGAACATGTCCCAGTTACGAAAAGAAAGAAGCTTGATGATAAAGGTGAAAAATATGTCTTTCTTGGCATAAGTGAATGTTCCAAGGCTTATATATTGTTCAATCCACTTACAAAAAAGTTTGTGACCAGCCGAGATGTTATCTTTGATAAGGAAAACACTTAGGATTGGAATAGGCAGCAGCCTACACAAGTTGTATTTGACAACGATTCTAAAAGTGAGCTAACTCCAGTAGCTATTATGCATAACAATTCTTCAGAAGCAACCCCAACAGCTACTGAAATTTTGCCAACAGCAGCAACTATTACAGCAGCTCGATCTCTTCCTACCCCAACAGCTGCTGAAATTTTGCCAATGGCAGCAGAAGCTACTACTGCAGCAACTCGATCTCTTCCTCATATTTGAAAAAGGCCCGCATGGATGGAAGACTATAAGGTAACTAGAATTGAAGATCCAATCACTCATTTTGCTTTATTTTTAGATTACGATCCTATAACCTTTGAAAGTGCTGTCAAAGAATAAAAATAGAGGAAGATGATGGATGATGAAATTGATGCCATTGAAAGAAATGACACTTGGGAGTTGATTGATCTTCTGAAAGGGTAGTTAAGGGATATAAGCAAAAATATGGGATTGATTATACAGAAGCTTTTGCTCTTGTTACAAGACATGATACGATCAGATTGGTGATTGCATTAGCAGTGCAAAACTTGTGGCCTATTTTCATCAGCATTCTTGCATGGAAACTTGGAAGAACAGGTATTTTTAGAATAACCTCTTGGTCATATTAAGATCGGAAATGAGCATAAAGTTTATAGATTAAAAAAAGCTCTTTATGGCTTAAAACAAGCTCCACAGACTTGGTATAGTCACATTGAGACTTATTTTTTGAAAGAAGGCTTTCACAAATATCCATATGAGCACACACTATTTGTTAAAATTAGAGATAGGAGGAAACTACTCATTGTTTGCTTACATGTAGATGATCTTATATTTACTGGAAATGATGTTGTCATGTTTAAGGAATTTAAAAAATCTATGATGATTGAATTTGAAATGTCTGACCTTGGTGTGATGCATTACTTTATTGGCATAAAAGTAGTGCAATCTGTTAATGGGATCCTTATTTCTCAAAAGAAGTATGTGCAAGATATTTTGGACAGGTTTCAAATGAAGGATTGCAATCATGTCGGCACTCCAACTAAATTTGGCTTAAAGTTAAACAAAGATCATGAAAGGAAGAAGGTGGACAGCACACTTTACAAGCAAATTGTTGGTAGTTTGATGTATTTAACTGTAACAAGACCAAACATAATGTATTATGTGAGCTTAATCAATAGCTACATGGAGAATCCAACAGAAATGCATTTGTTAGCAGCCAAGAGGATCCTTCGTTACTTACAAGGAACTAGAGATTTTGGGTTGTTTTATAAGAAAGGTGAAAAGTTAGAGTTGTTTGGGTTTACTGACAGTGATTATGCAAGAGATCAAGATGACAGAAGGAGCACTTCAGGTTATGTTTTTATGTTGGGCACAAGTGCTGTTTCATGGTCTTCTAAGAAGCAACAAATTGTCACTTTATCAACTACAGAAGCTGAATTTATTGCGGCCACAGCTTGTGCTTGTCAAGTTATCTGGTTAAGAAAAATTATTGAAGAACTACAGTTCCAGCAAATTGAGGCTACTACAGTTTTTTATGATAACAACTTAGAGATTAAACTCTCCAAGAATCCAGTGCTACACGGAAGAAGCAAGCATATCGATGTGAGATATTATTTTTTAAGAGATCTCAGCAATGATGGAACAATCAAACTGGTTTATTGTCGAAGTGAAGACCAAGTTGCAGATATACATACCAAACCTCTCAAATTTGCTACATTTGTGAAATTACGTGGTCTACTTGGAGTTTGTTCACGTTTTGCAGTGCACAAGAATTTTGTAGAGGGTTGATTTTTCTTTTAAACTGATATCTGTAAATTTTAGTTTAAGGGGGGATGTTAAGATTTATTATTATTATTTATGATAACTTCGTAGTGTCCTAGTCTTTAGGGATTTACTTAGTTAAACAAATCATCGTTTAATGGCTATAGTAAGTGGTCCTTGTTGTCCTATTCTATAGGAGTAGTGGTTAAAGGAATGTTGTAATGTAAAGCCTATATATAGGCCTTTTTCTTTATTAATAATATTTTTGCTTTTTCATCATTGAAATTGCTTTTTCTCTTTTGTTTTTCAACATAGTAGCAAGGAGGAGAATAATTTAGAGTCTTCTATAAGCATGTTGATCTGGTTGTGTTGTGCCTACCTTGTACATGATAATCTTTACGTATTTATACACCATCGGGTCACTTGGACCACATGGATTTTCTTGGCAAAGAATAGGTGACAGGCCTGCTTGCTATATACTGTAAAAGAAATCATGAAAGATATATGCTTTATCATAAAGATTATGCAGCTCACTAATAAAATGAATTGTTTACGTGGTAATAACTTGCGACTACACAACTAGCTAATATTATGTGATGACTATGAAATAAAGTAGTCATAGACACCACATTGATGACTTCTAAGATGAGGGATTTAGGCAGTGTTAGGTGATGTCGTACTAACATTTTAATGGATTGTGGCATAAACATTGATTAGTGAGCTAACTTTTTCTTTTTTTAGCTTCGTATTTAACCCAAGAATCTCCACTCAATTGGGTTTTTGGTTTAATAAGTCACCCGACAAGTCGCTTGGTTACCCAGATGGGCAACTATTCAGTGGACTAGACCCCAAATAGTTGTTTGGTCAAGTGGTTTTGACCGAACAAATGTTGTTTGACCTTGGCTATCAAATCATGAACCAAACAGCCTTGGTCAAATAAAGTTGTCCGGCCTTAGCAATTGGCTGCCCAATAGCTATTTGTTTGACTAGATGATCGGATAACAACTCTGATATCTCATTCTTTTTCTTTTTTTTTTTTTTTTGCTATAAATTTTGCCCTCTCTAGTCTTTGAAACTACATGTAATTTTAAACACTTAATTTTTCCTCATCAAGCTTGAAGAGCACTAGTAATTTTATTTCTTAAGTTGCTTTATATATATATATATATATAAGAAGTTGCCTAAAGTGTGTCCAAACATAGAGTATGATACGATGAGGTTACTCATACCCAAATGAAAAATTATAGAGAATGTTTACATTTGACTTTATGGTTACTCAAAAAGTTTATAAGCTTGGAGGTGCAATGGCCACTGCTAATTTTGATATTAGAGTTGAATGGAGACTGTACCCAAGCAGAGAAACCTTTTAGAACATTTTATGCGCAAGCGAAAGATATATTGTGTCAAATGTTATGTATGCAACACTAATGGAGGTTCTCTTAGGTTGTCCCTTAGTGTCTGCACTATATTGGGGTTAGGTGTAGTATTGAGCCTAGAGAGAGGGTTATAAACATTTTGTACTAGGTAGAAAAAGAGAATTCATGGAGAAATTGTCATAATGAATGTTCAGGGAGATCTTTATATGGAGAGAAGAAGATTTTAGATAAAGATATGGAGATTCTTCATGAAGATCAATTTTTTTTATAGAAAATCTCTAAAAATCAAGTCAGGTCATCCTATATCCAAATAGAGATCATATTGTGTGAGAGTGGATAATTGTCTAGAATAGGATGTTATTAACTGAATAAGTGGTTTATGCTCTAACCGAAAATCATTTGGAGATTTCGTATAGAGACATGAAGATGAGTAATATTTATAAAGAAAATCATATGGACATTAATTAGAGAGACAATATTTTTTTTGACAATTATATTTTCTATCTTCTTTTGTAGGGCATAACAATCCTCGGTATCATTATTGTTGTCATGATAAAAGAGATAAAATTTATTGGGGTTCCATGTGTTTAAGTCGCTTTTAATTGAGGGGGGTATTGTACAAATTCTCTTTTCTTAATAGAAGCTAATACCTCAGTGCTTATGGTATTCAAAGATGTGGTCATGACCTAAGAAATTACAAAATGATGATGAATGCACCCTTTTAGGTTATTTTTAGATGCCTTAAGGTTACTAAGAGATTAATGATGTTTAGGAGATTCTTTTCTCTATTACTAGAACTGGGAGTGCCCTCTCAAGAATGGGGTTAGGCTCTAGGCTATGGTGCCATGTCCGAGCAAATCCAAAAAATATTATTTGAAGGATTTTGCACATAGCATTGTTATCTTATGTTACAAGCTTCAGTCTTCCTCGTACATTCTGTATGTGCTCTCTTTGAATTTACAAGTCCTTTATAGTTGTCTAAGTTCACCTTCGAGAACACTTAATCCTTAAAGAGATGGGTGTGCAACACCTAATTGTTCTCCCATTTGGTACGAATGATATTCACTTATAAAAGCTCGTATCATTACTGATCTCATCTCATGTTGAGGTATTTTTTTTATGAGGAGTTCACGAATGAGATTTCGATGGCAATAGCCACTCTTATGTCTAGGACTTATTAATGCTCTATATTTAGATGTTTGGAATTCATGTCTAAAACATCCAATCTAAGAATGCTCTTCTTGGTAGGTTCTTGGTAGGAATGTATCCTACATAGTGTTAGAATGTGAGTATTCTCATGTCTACTTTCTTGCATGTTGTTCTACCATGTTGTTTTCAAGAAAATAAAGTTGTCTGTGCGCACTCAATTGTGTATGCAATAAAGCTAGTTGTTATGTCATCCGTTGAGGGAGTAACAAAGTTCAAAATTGTTTTTGTGTAGCTAGAACTATTTTAGTATGCACTTTCGTTTAATGATTGATTTATCTCAAACCTAAATGAGCTAATGCACTTGTGATAGGGAGGCTAGTTACTATCTTATGTCTTTGAATTTCAAAGTCAATAGTCACGGAAAAAACAAGGAAATAAGAGGAATTAAACTAGATTTTATTCAAATTATTATAAATGATGATATTGATGAAGTTGTGAAAACTTCAGATGGATTTTTGATTTCCATAATTACTTGATGAGCTATTGTGTTTAGGCTTGGGCCATTTTATATCTCTTGCAAAGTAAGTCTTCTATGTAGATAGGGAACCCTTTGATTCTTAGGTTAGTAAATGAGGGAGGAGAGTAGTGTATGTGAGGAGAATAATGAATGATGCAAGAAAGTAAGTTTAGAAGAGTTTTCAATACACGTGTTGATTTGGTTGAGTCATGCCTAGTACTCCTTGGGTATTTATAAACCATCGGGTCACTTAGATCACATGGATTTACCTAGCAAGGAGTAGGTGGTAGGCCTGCTTACTATATACTCGAGAAGGAATCATGGAAGACATTTTATTTATCACAAAGATTACACAACTCACCAATGAAATGAAATGATTAAATGGTGATAATGTGCTTTTGCATAACTAACTAATAATACATGATGACTTATGAAACAAGGTAGTTTATAGGTGATGTATTGATGACTTTTAAGATGAGTGATTTAGATGATTTTAGGTGGCGTTGTATTGACATTTTAAAGGGTTGTGGCGTGAAGTCATGAACATTGGTTATAATGCTAACTTTTTCTTTTTTTTTTTATTGGCGGGGTGTTTAATCCAAGAATCTTCGTCATGGCCTGATAAGTTGCTCGATAAGTTGTTCGACTGCCTTGTTAAGTCGTTATTCGATGAACTAGGCCCTAAAAATATTTGATCAGGTAGTTTTGATCGGATAAGAGCTACTCGTTCTTGGCTAATTAGGTCTTGGCCCAACAGCTTTGACCGAATAGATGTTGTTCAACCTTGGTTGTCGGGTCGTGGCTTTGAACAAACATGTTTAATTTTTTTTAACTCTATTTAATTATAATTAGAATTTATATTTGGACTAACATATTAGGAACCTAATGAGTCACACACATTAAGAACCATTAGTCAGAAATTAAACTGAAATGATTAATTAAGTATAACTTGATTAAAATATATTTTAGAAATTAAGGACTAGAATATAATTAATATAGGGATTATATTTTTAGAGCTAGAAAAATCAAGTAAGGACTTGACTGATTAAATTTCTAAAATTATCCTTAAATAATATAAGGATATTATTTAAGGGGTAAATATATAATTTTATCATTTATAAGATTTTTAGGATTTTCTATAAATGTAAAACTAAGCCTATTATTTTATAAGTGAAAAAGAGGAGTGGTTGTCTGTTAGACAGAAAAACTATGTAAACACAAAATTAGAGTTGACTCTCTAGGCATATCAATCTCTCTCTCCTAAATATGGATTTGAGAGATTTCTCACGAGTATTTCGTGTGAATTACCGTTGGAGGTCAGATAATTAGACGGCTTATGACTTGCAACAACCTAACCTTTAAAGAATTATTCAAAGTTGAAGAAAATTAAATCTTCAGGTAATAAATCTCTAAACAACTCTAGATCTATCTAACAGGATCTTAGATACTTCTAAATAATTTTGTTTCATAATTTTCACTGCGTATATGATATTCAAGAACCTAACATCATGTTCCTTTCATAATAAGGAAAGAAATGGGATTGGCGACATCTTTATGGGTTTTTTTTTTATGGTTACCAAGTTTTCAAACTTCCCTACTAAAATGGTCAAGACTGCAGTTAATTATCTATGTGCTTTTATCTTCTTGATTTTAGAGATGTCTTGCACAATCTATACAAATATTCAAATCCAGTCCTGAATTCTGCATTTCAAGTTACGTCATGACAAAATTCAAGATTTCAGTTCTCATCCAAGTTTGAAGCCTCAAATGCAAAGCGAATCAGGGTTGGCGCTGCCTTTCAGTCATACTTACTTGATTCCATAAATAACATCATAAGTGCTACACTCAAAACCCAAGATTATCTCAACATCAATAAAATACCTAATTATCAAACACAACATAAATAGTCATTAATCAAAACTCAAAATTTATCAATTCATTAATGAAACTCATAAAACTAAGAGACAATACAGTTGTTATACCTTGATTATTATTTTTTATTTCTAGGTGGTGGGGAGGTTGTCTAGGCCAGCAAGGAGGCTAATCAAGCCGGCGATTTACAATAAAAAAATAGTAGAAAGACTCGTGAAGACAAGAGAAAGATGATTCTGGTATTTTGGTGGAGGATTGGAGGTTGTTTCAGGCAATTTAATGCTAGTTAAGGCGAGGGTTTTGCAATTTTTTGGATTTTTTTTCTTTGCAGGAGTAGAGACCATGGAGAACATATTGGGGATTATATACCCAATATAATCGTTATTCTGAATTACAGTTGTGTTTTATGACTGCTATTCAGAATCATGGTTATATTAAACTCGTGATTCTGAATCGTGATTTATAATAAAACAATAATTCAAAATAGTGGTTGTATTTTAAAAATATTATTCTGAAAAGTGGTTTTGTTAAATTATGCTATTTTCACAAAACTTTTACAATTGTATCATTCATCTAAAACTTTCTTATAATTTTGTCATTTATAAAAAAATAAAGAATTATATCAAGTCATGTTTGGTGCAATGTTTCAAGACAAAAGTGGTTTATGGTTCATGGTTATAAGATCTAGATTGGCTTGGCGGGATGATTTGAGATCTAGATCGATCCGAGTTGATGGAAAAAAAAAATTGACCTAATCAAAAACTCAGGTTGACCTGTAACCTGGTTAATCCGTTGACTTTAAAAAAAATTATCAAAATAATATTGTTTTGATGTTTTTTTTATATAGATTAATAACTTGGGTTATCCCTCCCGACTCAAGACTCGGGCCTTTACCTATGTCGAAGTTAATAACGTTGTTATGGTTATTTTAAGTTCTTATAATTATATTACCTTCAAGTTATAAATTATTAAATAATTTTATTTATTGTATTGCAATAACTTATCTTATCAAGTAATTTAACTAATTAAATTATAATAATGCTAGATACTAATATTATTTCA
>Ga0325410_1006621_pt1 | contig 12706 bp, 8 predicted proteins | sample PopdelMetagenome_16_FD_206182 | JGI IMG/M metagenome (GOLD analysis project Ga0325410, IMG submission 206182) | Populus deltoides microbial communities from Bellville, Georgia, United States - Xylem-PdIQD-R3 | ecosystem: Host-associated > Plants > Phyllosphere > Stem > Wood/Secondary xylem... | reverse complement strand
TAGTTAATCACATCAATCAATCCTTTGAATTGTGAGATATGCCTGCATTTAAAATGAACATTTACCATAAATTAAAGCTATCTTATATTATCAGATCTATTATTATAAAACATGCTCTGGTTAAGGAGTTATTAATACTTCAAGTGCAAAATGATGATATAAAACCTTGATAAAAATGCACTTTTAAGTACTAATCAGTTCACCTTATTACTTTCTTGGTATCGAGGTTTCTTTTACTATAGATGGTTTGCTTCTTTCATAACAATGATACATTTCTAATCTTTTTCATAAGTTTGACATGTCTAAGTGTAAACTCATTACTACTCCTATTATCATATGTTCTTCATTATCCAAGTCAACTGGATACTTCTTATTAGTTTCTCACATCCACACGACTTGATGTTTATTTTGTGGTTAACAAGGTATGTCAATTTATTCATTCTCCCATTAATGTTTATTATTTGACAGTTAAACACATCTTACATTATTTATGTGGTACTTCATCTTTTGAGTTGCACTTGACTTGTTAGAGTGATTTCTCTCTCAATTGGTTTAAACATTTTGATTAGGCTAGTGGTGTTGATGACCAAACGTCTACTAGTGATTATGCTATTTTCTTGCTTATAACTTGATTTCTTAAAAATCTGGCAAACAACATATAATTGTATGTTCTTATATAGAGGTCGAATATAAAGCTATGGCTAATTTAGCTACCGAACTACAAAGGATCAAGTCTCTACTTCATGAATTTGGTATTTTGGGTATAACTCCTCTTTTATGGTGTGTTAACTTAGGAGCCACTTATTTGACTATAAATCTAGTTTTTCATGCTCGTATGAAACATATGGAGATAGATTTTCACTTTGTTCAAGACATGGTTGTTCGTAAGGAATTCTAGGCTCAACTAGATCTTTGGGCCCGTGAAAAAAATTATAAGTTAAAAAAAGACACCAAGGCAATGTAAGCATGTTTTGAAGAAGTGAAAAAAAAAGTGACTCGGGGTATAGACCCGACTGAGCGAAATAAACTTGTATAATTTAAATTAGTAATAAAAAGAACAAATAACTATAGTAAATGGACCAATTTAAAATGAGAAAAAAAAATCATGGGAACCTTTAAAAAATAATAATTATCAAAACAAAAAAGGCGATGAAGCTATGATTCTAGTCAATCAAATGTTGAAAAATAAGACTTAAAAAAAACTAAGTCAAATTGAGTTAGCATACCAAATATGCAAGCCAGGTCATAGGATCAAGATAAGCCAATAGAAAGCAGAAAAAAAAAAACAAAATCCAATCCCAAAAAATCCAATGTAGAATGATGAGATTGAAAAAAAGGGTCAATTAAAAAAAAAGACTAAAAATACACCCAACAAACCAGGCAAGTCAACCAAATTATATGAACTAGATCATGTGAATGAGATAACCTAATAAAAGGCAAATCAAGAAACATTACATATCTCAATTCTAAACCAACCTCATGTTGAAGAATGAAACATAAATAACATTAGATTCAAAAAAACAAATCCCTAAAAAAAACCCCAAGTCAACCTAGACTAACCCTCCAAACCCGCAATATAAGTGATGGGACCAAGATAAACAAATACAAAGAAAATCACGAAGCTTAATAACAAAAAGCATCAAACTTAAAGGATGAAACTAAAAGGATAATAAATTTCCAATATATATAATTTTAAAGGATGAAATTGAAAAAAAATATATTAATTTTTTAAAAAAATCACAGTAATTTAAAAAAACAAATAAAAAGACTTGAGATAACCTGAGTCATTTTAAAAATTCACAAGAAATCCTATAGAAAGTAAATATAAAAAAATAGAGCCTAATCACTAATAATATAAATTTTAAAGGGTGAAACAAAAAAAAAACTAATCAAACCCAGGCGAAACTCCTAAACCTGAGTTAATGTATCAAACTCGCAACCCATAAAATATTAGACTCAGACTGAATTAAAAATTTCAGTTCTTAATCAATTTAATATTGAAGGATAAAAATTCAATAAAGAACGACAAATTAAACAGCCTAAGATAACCTAGGTTATTTTTAAAAATAGTGTAAAATTTTATAGAAAGCAAATAAATAAAAATAATAGCACCCAATATTCAATTGAATAAATGCTAAAGGATGAAACTTAAAAAAATAAGTTCAAATAAAGGATAAAAAAAACCAAGCAAACTCGGGCGGACCTTTTAAACCTAAGTTAATCTCTAAAACTCACAACTCGTTAAATATTAGTCTCAGCCTCAATCAAGAAGCTCAATTCTCAATCAATTTAACGTTGAAGGATGAAATTATATATAAAAAATCAATAAAAAAAGGATCAAAATTGATAGGGAATAAAACTTAAAGATGATAAAATTGTAAATCAAAATCAATTTAAAATATTATCTAAAAAAATAACAATTAAAAGAATGGAGACTAAATTTAAAAAATGAAAAATATTTAAGGGGATGAAATTGAAAAAGAATTTAAATTTTATAAATTATTCAAAATAAAATAAATAATAATAAAAAGAATATGGACTAAATCTGAAGGAAAACAAATTAAAGGGCTACTTTGAAATTCTTAAGGGGCAAAAGCGAAAATCAAGAAGGAGAGAAAAAAATAAAAAAAGGGATAAAAAAAGGTTGCCAATGCTAAACCAAAAACTCGTTTGCCACATGTTGCTACATAATGAAGAGGATATCGAGATGATTTAAATGTCGAAGATGTCATTTGTCATCGGACGACCTTGCACGCATAACCCGCTTGTTGGTGCGTATGTTGCACGCACAAGCAAGTTTTTTTCTTAATAATATTTAGTCTTTATTAAAATACAAAACTATCCCCGAGTCACCTTTATATTAACCGAAAAACTATGATAAAAGAATGAAAAAGCCCCTGAAAGATAATTGAGTGAATTTTGGATTAAAGGGTAATTAATTCATTTTTGTTGCGCTAAAAAAAGTAAAAAGATTAGAAAACCCTAAATGTAATTGAGTTTATTTTTTTATTATTTTAGTGATAATTAAGTAATCTTACCCTTAAAAAAAAAGAAAAGACCAATCTTTCCATGTATAATCTAAAAATGATAATTATATCATGGTAAAAAAATCATTGTCTTTAATATTTAGTTCAATGATTTTTATGGTTTAAAAGTAATTATATCATTATAATAAATAGTATTATGTGTCTTTTGTTGCGTAACTTCCAATCTGGCTTTAGGTATTGATTTGCTGATCAAGTTGCCGATGAACTCATTAAACCTTTCTTATAATCGTGGTTTATATTTTTACAATTCAAGTTGAACATGGTATCTTCTTTCTATTTAACTTGCAGGGAAGTATTGAAGCATTATGATTAACTATAGTTATGGGTACTCTACTTATCTTTGATTTATTCGTACTTATTTATTATATTATTAATTATATTAGGTTCTAATATATAAAACCCGTTAGAATTAGCTGTCAACGTCTATATATATATATATATATAGCACATGTATGTATTCACATAACACACGGCAGTTCAGCAGCCCATGACAATTTCTCTTCTTCTTCTCAAACCTATTTTCTCCCTTTTTCTATTACAAAACAGTGCAAGGGACCGTGGAGGGGACCTCATGAGCCGCACCCTGACTGCTGCAAATGTAAGATATGTCAGGTTCTTCCCGTCTTTTATACATGTGCTATATATATAACTTCAATATCACCAACGGATCCCACGATAGAAATTACTGAAAGTAATTTCGTTAGAAATATTTCCACGTTAGATTTGTTGATAAAGAAATACCTATTTAATTTTTTTTATTTTTTAAATTCCATCAATCATTTTCCTGGTATTCATTGATAAAAAAATTTCCTTTAATTATTACCGATGAAAACATCAACGTGATTTTTTGTTAGTAAATATCATCATAATTTATCAATTTTATTTTTTATTTATATTTGTATTAATATTTAATAATTTTCTAATAATGTATAATCCGAGCTTGTGTTTGAGCATGAAAATCCACTCAGATTGGTGATTCAACATATAACATATTTGATTGCCTGCATATATATAACTAGTTCCCAAAAGAAAAAAGGAACTCTTAGTACATATTCAATTTGTAATCTTACCCAAGTCCCAGGAATATTTGTTCTTGGTAAGAAGTCCATTCTTCCCTGGTTGAAATGCACCGTGTTCCTCTAAAGCACCATAACCAAGTGAGGAGAAATCGGGGCCTGGTGTGAGATGTTGAATTAGAATATTAATTAAACACATGGTACATAATGCTAAAGCATAGTATTTATGCCAATAGGCATTCACATCTATTGAGAGGTCTCGTTTTTGAATCTCTTCGCTTATAACCGAAACAAGAAATGGTAGAAAGTTGTCAAGTATAATATACACCTCCATTGAGTCATAAGGTCAAGGGGTGCGAAAGTGGATCAGCTGATTCTGCTGCAACAAAGCAATATAATAGAGCTCGCCCATGTTTGGCATCTGTTAAAATGTAGCCAGAGTACCGTTTAAGCGAAACATTGCCGGGCTGCCCTGGTAGGCTCGTTATCAGCTTAGCACAAGATTTTGAGCGCAAGAGAATGAAGAACAAGGAAATGAACCAAATGGCCATAAGAAAAAGAAAGACACACAGGTCCGCCGTAGAAGATGGTTGAAATTGACATGCTCCAGATTTTTGTAATTTTTCGAGGCCTGCGTTACGTAGGTGCATGTACCGGCTTCTTGTTTGGATCAGTCTGGTGCATATTTCAATGGTGTAGATCACTGTTTTTTATAATGATAATAATAAAAAAAAACAATAGTCTGAGGAGACCTTAAGTTCTTTGCATCTCGTCAAGTGCTTGAGACAACGAATAAGCTCAAAAACATTATTGTGTTGATCTTGATGATGGTTAGGTCCTTACATGCTTCACCAACTAATTGCTAGCTACAACTAATGCAAATGTCAAAGGCCAACACAAAGCAAAATCAGAAGTACCTAATGTATTGTAAACGTACGAGGCACATAAATTTTCCCTGTGGAGAACTTTTAATGTCTTTTTAGGATCCAAAATAGGTCAACATTACCCATGTGCTTCAGGCCGAAGTACGTTTCACCTTTGCTTAGGAGTGTTCGGAAAAAAAATTGTTTGAAATGAAATTTTTTTTATGTTTTTATACTATTTTGATGTCATCATTTCAAATATAATTTTAAAAAAATAAAAAAATTTATTTTGATATATTTATAAACGAAAAGTACTTTGAACCGATACCGCTACTACAATCTCAAACACACTCGATTCAAAGAATTACCTCACTTGGCCGCACCGCAATTAGTTATTATTATTATTATTCAAGTATTTTTTTATTTAAAAAAATTTTAAAATAATAATTTTTTGAAAAATAAAAAAATTTATTTTTAACATTAGCATATTAAAATAATATAAAAACATAAAAAATAATTTTATTTAAAAAAAAAACATGATGATGCCACTTGCCAAACATGTTCTTATGTGTTGTGTTCTAAAAAATGTAGTGTGGTTGGATGATAGTTTTTTTAATGTACATAAAAAGCCACTATCAAAAATAAGTTTTATATGTTTTTCATTAATTTGTTTAAGTGAGTATTTTATATATATATATATATATATATATATATATAATGCTCAACGAAACCGTACTCTCAACACACCCGTAGTGTTTCACGCAAGGGAAAATTTGCATTAAGACACAGATGTACTTCAAGTTGTCTCCATTTGTGCCAACATCAACTGATCCGGTCAAAACCAGAAAAAAATAAAATCATTTTCAATCTCTTCATTAATTCCATTTAATAGGTAACTTCTTAAATAAAGTGTCATTACCACACACGTCAATTTTGATTGCGAGTTATAAATAGAAAATTATAGAAATCAAGTAGACAATTACAGAAAAATAAGTACATTTTTAAATAAGTAATATACAAAATTAATTCAGCATTCAATTACTGAAACTATAGTTATAACAACGCCTGGTACTATGATTCTCGTAATTGTTACTTCTAGTCTTGCAGTGACATAAAAATCGTAACATCAAGCTACCATAACCACGTCATGGTAGGATAGATGTCTCCTCCAGAGAAAGCGGTAAAAACAAAGAAAGGGTGAGACTTTGCAGATAGAACAGAATGCCCTTTGTTTCTTCTGATAGGAAAAACGGCATGAAATTATATGCCACTAAAGGGGGAAATTTCCAAAGAGCAACAGTTGCATCAGCACTGGTACAGCTCAGGAACCCCCAACATAAATTAGCATGCAACTATAAATTTCCCGTCTCAGAAGTACCATAAAGTTTTCCTAGAAAGAAAGCTCCTGCGTAACAAAACCTGTCCTTTTCAAGTACAAGCCGGATATTTTGCCTTCAATTCTCCCTCACTAGGTAGGTATCATAGGTAAACTATTGGATTGATTTTAAGTTTTAAAGAACGACAGGAAACATGTCTACTTTTGGGATTTCAGGAGAAATCTAAAGGACACGAGCGAGAGGGAGAGAGAGAGAGAGAGACAGATGATAAAAAAAAAAAAAAGTGCACTTTTAACACTTTCTCATTCAGCCATTGAGCTATCAACCTCTTTCCGGTGCACTTACAAGATGGTCCCTTTTATGTACAGAAGCTATAGTGAAAAGGCACCAAGTGCCTTGTTTTGTGTTCCACAAGAAAAGAAAGGGAAAAAAGAAAAGGAGCATACAAGGTAAAACGAAATAAAAGATCTAATGCTAATCTGCTACTCAAAATGGGTGGCAGGCAATGACAACATGTGGTGAAGGATGGTGTACAGCAGGCTCACTTCTCCACGATTGCTGGGCCTCCATATAGTTCTCCTACAAAAGTCAAGTCCTCAGGTTTCTCCCTCTCTTGAAGCCAGGCATAGCCTTCCTTCTCCTCTTCAGGAATTGATACTCCATTCACTGCTTTGTCAAACAAAAAAATTATCAAACACTCGTCAATAGAAATTTCAGGCAGCTAAATAATCAAGATTACACCGAGGCAAAACATTACTTTGTTTTCTGTAAACATTTTGAATTACATAGAACTTTGTGAAGATGCACCATGGTACCTGAGAAATTGGCAAATGGGAAGTCGAGGTAGTATTGGCAATGCCGACCATCAGGAGCAGAGTATGGAGGGCCTAGTACATCTAGGACTGCACAAGCTGTCACTGCTGTAAAGCAATGCATGTTGCCTCCATCAGTAGGGTAAAGGATAGAGGTGTTGCAAGGAGCGGTTAATTTAGAGTTGACCTTGACCTTGGCCAGACGAACCTCAGTCTGCTTTGCTTCATTAACCAAAACCGAGATGTCAGGGGCTATTTTCATTTCCAATTATAGAAGAGAGAAGAATGAAAAACACCAAAAGTCGTGCATTCTGCTAGGGTTGTCCATGATGCAAACAACTGAGGCTCATGGTATAGTGAGAGAGAGTCAAGACATCACCATCATCCAGACAGGTTATGAAAACGACCATGTGAACTTTCTATCCAGCGAACTGGAGCATTACTCGAATGAGAATTGTAATTTTTGCATTGTTCATAACTTTTAGGTTTTCACAACTAGATGACCAATTTCAAATATTTAGAAGGTTTTTTTATATCCTCCACTAGATCAGTTTACAACGTTAGATTTACATTTTTCTTTTCTAATTTTCTCATGGGATTTGCTATTTTTATCAAGTTTACAGTTCCCAGCCTGTAAAAAAGGAACACTGATGCTTGAGCTCGCCTATTGCTAACAATAAGAATTTCTTTTCAACTTTCATATTTACTCAGCATACTCAGGGGATTTCTTGGTTGGAAATGTCTGTCTCCTATTGGCACGTAATATAACTCATCGCCAGAAAGACACATGCTGGATTTAGCAAGGCCATTTTAGCTCAACGCTTACTCTAGTAGAGCATTTCTATTTCTTCATTTTTTTTATTACAAACTTTGGCAGAATAAATTCAGTACAAGACATAAAACAAGTAACACTTACTGGCAGGGACATCAGCTACCCAGTCATATGATTTTATGTGCATAGTCCCAAAGAGAAGTTTGCTAAATACAGTCATTCCAGGATGATTATGAAGTGGAATGACGCCTGATGGTGGCAAGCAGAAGATTCCCATCTATCATAATTGAAAATCAGAGCAAACAAGTCAAAATATAATTCCTCGAATATAATGTGAAAGCACCTCAAAGAAGGCTACCTACAGAGAATTTGTCACATTCATGGAGATGCAGGTATCTTATCACCGGAGTTCTCCCAGCCACAGAAGCTTGAAAATGTGGCATTTCAGGAAAGAGACCAACATCAGCAGGCTTGAAGTTATCTGCATAACAGGAACTCGTGATTAAAAAATCAAGGACAGATTTATAAAAAAAAAAAAAACATAAAATTAGTCCGTGTTACTTTTGCACGAGCAGGGACAAGGATGTGGAACTTCTTGAGTTCTATACTTGTATGTTTCATTCCAAGTACTGTCCTAATTTTATTGAAAAGCCCCAAAAATACAATTTCAAATAAAATCATGTCCACGAAGGGAACACAAGTAAAATAGCAAACTAAAAGAAATTAAAAAGCCAAATCTGATTAAAGGACCAAGGTAAACAAGATAATCCAAGACAGGATACAATGCACTAGAGAATATAAATTCAAGTCAAGCTCAACAACATCACAGCAATGAGAAGTGAGACAAACCAGGCATTCTTTCAGCCTAATGGCCTCAAGATTTTGTAGTTTAAAATATGATAAAAAAAAAATTAATTAAATAAATTCTAACTCTGTATGGAGCAACAATGTTAATATTTATACATTTCCTTACCTGATGAACAACCAATAGCTAACTACAATTCCATTTCAATTGTAGTATTAGAAACTTTCCTAACCAGAATTATCAAAACTAAACTCTAAAACCCCTCAATGCAAACTCTAAAATATCAAATTTAAGGCACTGTACATTAAGAAACATACCCAAAACTGCCTTTAGCTTTTGGATATTATCAGAAGAAGGAATAATTCCAGTGCTACAAGAGTCAAACACTTCATTGCAGGTGTTAAACAGCTTCTGAACCGGCGATACAGCCACCATCTTCTTATGGTGCCGCCGCCGGCCTCTCTTTCCCTTGCTATTCGTATTGGTTTTCGGATTCAAATTCGAGTTCGGAATCGGAATCTTATCCTTGGCCAATTCACCAACTTGTTTTACTTTCTTATTAGCCACACTTGTCTCAATCCCCATTCAGCCCCACAAATTGCTTTCAAAACAACAAAAATTCCTCAAAATAAGAGATGGGTATCGCTTAAAACTCTTAAAAAATACAAAATTAAGATACGGGTATGCAAGATATTTTTTTAAGGGAAAAAAAAAGACTGCGTGTATATGAACATGTAGTTTTTGTTTTATAAGTATGGTACTGTTTACTTGTTTGATGGTATGTGCATATGCGTGTTTAGGACACAAGAATAGAGAGGTAAAAATTAAGGAGAAGATGATGAAGTGAAAATCTGCATCTCTGGTGATGTGGTGATAGGGTGGGATGGAATGGGGGGGGGGGGGGGGAGGAAGAATGAAGATGGGTATAAAAGGGGAGTTAGACAAGGTGGTTTTTCCTTGAGAGAAAATCAAAACCATGTGCCATTGTTTCTATTTCCTATGGGCTGTTCCTAATACCAGTTGGGTTTTTTTTTTTCTTTTTTTTTTGCCATTCTTTTTATCATTTTCACATTCTTCTTTCCCACTTTTTAAATTTTGTAGAATAAATATTCAGGCTCTTAAATATAATAGATAGATACTTAGATTGTTGTCCGTGATCTACCACGGGCCAAGATTTTATTTTATTTTATTTTATTGTTTTTGCTGTAAAAAAATACTAGTTAAAAAAAATTTAAATCTTGAGTTACTGTTTAAATGACAATTTAAATAATATAAAAAAATAAAAAAATTATATTTTACCTGTCTAAATTATCAAATAACTCAATATTAATCTGATAAAAGTAAAACTACAAAAAAAAACAACAATTTAAAAATAAAGAAAAAATCAAGAAAACTCAGACGAATCTTTTAAACCTAATTTAATCTTAAAAACTTGCAATTCATTAAATTATGGATCAAAGTTCAATCAAGAACTAAGTTGTCAACCAATTTAATTTTAAAAGATGAAATTATTGAAAAAATATTAATAAAAATACTTGCAAAAGCAAAAAAAAAAAAAAAAGAAACAAAAAGAATAAGCATAAAATTTGAGAGAAAAACAGCTAAGGATGATGAAATTTTAAAAAAAAATTAAAATAATCCCAAACAAAATAAATAGTAATTAAAAGAATAAATACCAAATTTAAAAGATTAAAAAATCATAGGAGATGAAATTAAAAAACAAATTATAAAGGGCTAACCGAATAGAATCAAACCTGAAAAATAAGAAAACAAAACAAATAAAAAAATATTAAAAATTAAAAAAAGAGGGAAAGGGGGAAAAACCAAGCAAACTCATGTGAACCTCCTAAATTTAGTTTAATTTCTAAAACGAGCAACTTGTGAAATTCTGAACTTGAGTTCAATAAAAAAAACTTAACTCTCAACAAATTTAATTTTAAAAGATGAAATTTTATATAAAAAATATTAAAAAAATACTTGCAAAAGAAAAAAAATAGAAAAAAAAAGAATGGGAATAAAACTTGACAGAAAAAACCTGTGGATGATGAAATTTGAAAAAAAAATAATTAAAAATTACCCTAAAAAAATAAATTATAACTAAAAGAATGAGAACCAAATTTAAAAGATTAAAAAAATCTTAGAAAGTGAAATTAAAAAATATTTATAATTTGATAAATTATTTATAGATTAAAAAATAATAAGGAATGAAATAGAAAGAAATTGATAAGAGCTAACCCAATAGAATCTAAAGGGAAAAAATGAACAAAAAAAAAGAGAGAAAAATAAGAAAACATCAATTTAGATAAAGGAAAAAAATACAAACAAACTCGATGGACCTCTTAAACCTGGTCTAATTTCTAAAAGTCGTAACCCATGAAATTTTTTACCTGAATTCAATCAAGAAATCTTATTCACAACCGATTCAATAAAAAAACAGTGAGGATAAAATTTAATAGAAAAAACCCAAGAAGAATGCATTTTAAAATAAAAATAAAAATGATGCCAGATAAAATAAACCATAATTAAAAAATGGAGACCAAAATTTAAAGATAAAAAAATCATATGAGAGAATTAAAAAATATTTGTATAAACCAAGCAAACCTGGACAAATATCCTTAACCTGGTCAAATTTTAAAAACTCTCAACTCATGAAATCTTAGATTAGATCCAATCAAGAAATTTATTACGAGCTAATTTAAAAATATAAATTTTAAAAACTTGTTAAAGTAAAAGAATTAGCAATTTTTATAAGGATTAAATTTGATAGGAAAAAAAAAGGTGAAATCATGAAATAAAATAATTTATAATTTAAAATAAAAATCTATCAAGCTAAAAAAATCAACAATTAAAAGATGATGAATTGAATTTGATAGGAAAAAAGAAACCAAAACAGGTGAAATTAAAAAAAAAAAAGATCAATTGAAAAACAATTCCAAACAAAAAAAAACAATAATAAAAAAATAGGTGTAACATCCCCATTTCCGGGATAAAACAACAATCTCACGTCAATCGAAAAAACAAAGTAATTAATTATATATATATATATATATATTCATGATGTTTGTATTAAAGTCTACCGAAATTTCAACGGAGTCTCTCATATACTGAAGGTCCCAAGTTATCGACATTTAACAGTTTTATACTTCTAATAACCCGCATCTCCTAACTCAATCCCGACCCAATCATTTGGGGTCTCAATCCCACAAACATCATCATACATATCAACCACAATATTTATGATATACATTATATAACAAATATCATTATGAATGGATAAAAATATAAATACGCGTACATGGAACATGGTTATATGAACTAAAGAGTTAAGTTCATCTAAACAAGTTTAACATTAACTATACAAGTTAAGTTACACAAACATTTCTACATTTACAAAATGTAAGGGTATACTCCTTAGAACCTAGATTACAAAAAGTGAACATAACCTAGTGATGCAACCATATTATTTGATAGTTTCACCCATATTTAACTAGTTTTTTGCCTATGTTTTATATATAAAATGCATTGATATTCTTTTTTTTATGTTTTGAAGGCACTTTTGGATGAAAGATGCAAAAAGGAGTAAATTGGAGGTAATTGGCAGATTTGATGTTCATTCGATGTTTTGTGCAGAGCGTGAGTTCTAGAGATTGAAATGAAGTGATTCCAGTGGCACTAAAAAGCTAACATCCATACCTTTTTGGAAATGTAATGCAAGAAAAATAAAAAGAGAAAGATCATGGAAATCACATCCTGTAAAGTCAAATCTTGCATTCTGCTAGTGTTGACCTTTGGCCATTCAAAATTTAATATCTGGAGCTACAGAAGTCCAATTGATGCAAACTCAATTTTATTGGATTCCTGACTTAAAGACCTATCAACGCTCCACATTTCAGCCAAAAACGATGTCATATGAGGGAGATATGATTTGATGACAACTGAATTCTGCCAGCAAACAGGTTTCGTGAAGAAACAAGTCCAAACTACATTCCGAAGCATCTAAACCGACATCCAAGTTTTTATATCAGCAATTTAGCTCCTCTAAGTCAGAGCTTGA
>Ga0325410_1006619_pt1 | contig 12708 bp, 9 predicted proteins | sample PopdelMetagenome_16_FD_206182 | JGI IMG/M metagenome (GOLD analysis project Ga0325410, IMG submission 206182) | Populus deltoides microbial communities from Bellville, Georgia, United States - Xylem-PdIQD-R3 | ecosystem: Host-associated > Plants > Phyllosphere > Stem > Wood/Secondary xylem... | reverse complement strand
TACCTGTTCCAGGCATGTATGAAATGAAAGAATTGGAGGACTCACCTGATAATCGGACCTTTACTTCAATTAGCCAGCGAATATCTTCAGGAATTCCATGGTTCATTAACAATCTCAATCTTTCACATCTAGCACGGTAAATTTTTGTAATGGCATTCTTAGGCAGAGCAGGAAAATACTTTTCTAATTTTTCAAGAGTGGTGTCCATTTTTTTTAGATGAGAAGTGGAAAAGAGATGCAAAGAAAGGAGAAACAGCAAAGAATTGCACAAATATATACACAAATATCAGTTATCATGGGAAACTAAAAAAACCGACTTAAGAGTCACGGAGTACCATTATCCGCCATTTGACCGGGGTGAGAGAAACTAGCAAAACAAAAGTCACACCAAAAAGAAACACAAAAACAATATGAGAAAAGGAATCAATCTTTATATACAGGAGCACCCAATTCAATAAAGTCATTTTCAATTGAAAAATTGTCAAGGTAAACTTTTAAACGATGTCCATTTACCTTGAAAACATTACCATTCTTTGGATTCTCGATATCACAGGCCCTATATGGATACACATGTTTCACAATAAAAGGACCACTCCATCTTGATCTTAGTTTTCCAGGAAATAAATGGAGTCGAGAATTATAAAGCAAGACTTTTTGACTAACATTGAATGTTTTTCTAAGTATTTTCTTCTCATGAAACTCTTTGATTCTTGCTTCATGAATTCTTGAATTTTCATATGCATCATTTCTTATTTCCTCAAGCTCATTTATTTGTAATTTTCGCAGCTGACTAGTATCATCAAGGTTTGAATTGAAAGCTTTAATAGCCCAATAAGCTTTATGTTCAAGTTCCACAGGCAAGTGATAAGGTTTTCCATAGACTAGTCTATAAGCTGACATACCTAATGATGTTTTATAAGCAGTTCGATAAGCCCAAAGTGCATCATTAAGTCTTAAAGACCAGTCTTTCCTATTAGGGTTCACTATTTTCTCCAAGATCTGTTTGATCTCCCTATTAGCAAGTTCTATTTGTCCACTTGTCTGAGGGTGATAAGGGGTGACAACTTTATATGTGATTCCTTATTTCTTCATTAAAGACTCAAATGACTTGTTGCAGAAATGTGTTCCACCATCACTTATCATGGCTCGAGGAATTCCAAATAGACTCAAGATATTTTCTTTCAAAAACTTGATCACTGTTTTGTGATCATTATTTCGACTTGGGATTGCCTCTATCCATTTTGAAACATAATCTACTGCGACCAATATGTACATAAAACCAAATGAAGGAGGAAATGGACCCATGAAATCTATACCCCAACAGGGAGGTGAACTATATAAATAATAATAATAATAATAATAACAACAACAACAATAAGAAGAAGAAGAAGAACAACAACAACAACAACGATGATGATGATGATTTAAAGAGGACTTTGAGATATAAGATTATTAAAGAAGATTAAACAATGATAAAAACAAATGTCAAGGTTAAAGGGTTCACTAATAGCATTAGAGATAAGTAAAATATAAACTCTTTATAAATTATCAACATGATCATATTAATCATCTTATTTACATAAGACCATACTTACAAATTTTATCAAGCATTCATAATGCTAACTTATGTTGACAACAAATCAAGTTCCTCTCATAATAACGATGTCGGCTAAAAACTATGAAGGATCAAGTATTTGATGTACCAAGTGTTATATAACACAAATCTAGATTAATCATTTAACAAGCAAGGTATTAAGGATTGATAAGATAAAAAAGATAAGACAAGTTAATAACAAATTGTTTAGGATTTAAGCATTGAAGTCCATGTTGAGTTCATATTATACTTATTCTAACACCATTAGTGAAACCTTATCACCTTGACATAATTAACTTAGCTAGACATAATAAAGTAGAAGAACATAAATAAACAAGATAAGAACATAGTTAACTAAGTATAGTAAAGGAAATGAAAAGCATAAACAAGAGATTAATGAAAATAAAACTTAAGCATTACAACAATAAAGAGAGAGCAAGAACATGATCTTGATCTTAGAACCAAGATTGCTAAATGAATGGCAAATGCCTCCTTTTATAGGCTAAAACTCAGAACTATTCATTTGGTAATTGATTATTGATGTAGTGGCCAACTATTGATTTAGTGGACTTGGTGGACAGCAGCACTCAAGTACTTTGGCTAGATGAAATGACATTGATCCAATCTGAATTTGGCAAAGTGTTCTTCATGAAAGTTGTTGGCAATCATCTTATCTTTCCACCCATAAAATTGCATAGCATTTGGATCACTCGAGCTTGATATATGGCTAAAATACTGAGTAGTGCTGTTGGTGGACGTGGTGGATAGACCTCAAGCTCTTGTCTGGATAAAATGTCATTGTTACCATCATAATTTGAGCACATCGTCTTCATGAAAGTTGTTGGAAATTATTTTTTCCTTCCACCCACCAAATTTCATGTCATTTGGCCTTCTAGAACTCCAGATATGGGTAAAATCTAAACAGTGTTTAGGCTGGATTATAGAACAGATTCTGACTTCTCTTTTGTGGCCAAACTTTGAATTTGAAAACGGGAGATTTGGGTCTTACACTATTCATGAACATTGTAGGCCTATTTCTTAGCTTTCCATCCATATAAATTAAGCTGAAATCCAAGATCTATAGCTCCAGATATGACCCAATAAATGAACAATGTTCCAATTTGAATTGAATCGGTATCTCCTTTCTAAGCTTAGCCGTTTCTTTGTCCTTTCACTTTCAATAGTTAATCACATCAATCAATACTTTGAATTGTGAGATATGCCTGCATTTAAAATGAACATTTACGATAAATTAAAACTATCTTATATTATTAGATCTGTTATTATAAAACATGCTCTAGTTAAGGAATTATTAATACTTCAAGTGCAAAATGATGATATAAAACCTTGATAAAAATGTACTTTTAAGTACTAATCAGTCAACTTGCCCCAACTCTTTTTTTTTTGTTAGGCCAAGTATTCTAGTCGAATCTCTTTAGCTCACACACTATATCTCTTTTAGGGTTTTTTATTTTATTTTTTTTTAATTATTCTACATGCTTTTTATCTTTTATGACAAGCATTATATATATATATATATATATATATATATATATATATATATATATAGACACACACACACACACACACCACTAATTCTAAACCTCTAAAACCCTTCATGTTCATTAACATTTTATTCAAGAATCTAAAGTCAATTTATAACAAAATTTTCAACTATGCTACAATATTTCAATAAAAATTTTAAATTATAATTCAATTTTTTTAGAAATCATTTTCCCACATGAAATACACTAGTTCACAACAATTTCACTTATACATCATGAGCATAACTTTTCTTTTTGGCCAGCCACTTGGGTTCTTAAGGATCCTATGTTTTTCTTCATTAATTCCATTAAATTTAAAACCTAACACAATCTAATCTAACTAAGTTTGATTAATTCATAGTCATGTTGCATTTATCCAAAAAAATTATAAACCCCAATCTAAAATTCATGATTTTAATCTCAAAATTTATTTGAATTACATGAAATTGTTAGAGGAAGTCTAAAACCCCTTACCAGATGTTATTCAAGTCTTCGAATCTTAACCAATTAAAAAATTTCTAAATCCTTTTTTTTCTTCCTTCCTAGTGTACTATGTAGCCCCTTTCCTTAATTATTTTGCTTCTATTTCCTTCTTAATTAAGTGTTAAGAGGTGTATGCATGTGTTTTTCTTAATTCCTCCTTAAATCCCTTGATTTTCTCTTGGTTTCTCTAAGACTTTTGGTGAGAAAAATTGAAATTTTCCTATCTTCTCATTTTATTTGCAACTGTTGACTTGAAGAGAAGAAAATCCCTCATTTTTATACTCTTTTCTAAGGTAATTTATATTTTTACCCCTCTTTGAGTATAATATGAATTTTCACTTTTATGTTTTTTTCCCTTCCAATTTCAATTTTTATATAAAAATTTAATTTTTCTAAATCTTAATTTGACCCTTTTTTTTTTGTCGTGAGTTTATATTCTTCCATCTTTTAAGAAAATTCCATCCTTAAAATTTTAAATTTTCATACCTGGGTTCTCGAATAATTCTAGGTATTTTCTTTTCATATCTAACGCTCTTTCCCAAGTTTTCTCTTCGACTTGAGAACTCTTTCATAATACTTTCACCATAGGAATCCTTTTATTTCTTAATTTTTTTCCACTTTGATTCCAAATTCTTCTTGGTTTAACCTCTATAGTCAAGTCTTCTTTAACTTCCCATGAAATTTGCAGTAATACTCTAGAGGGGTCTACATTTGCCTTTCGTAACAACAAAACATGAAATACATCATGTATCTTAGCTAAATATGGAGGTAAGGCTAATTTATATGCCACAAGTCCAATTCTCTTCACCACTTTAAAGGGTCCAATATACCTTAGCGTTAGTTTTCCTTTCAGAACAAATCGTAGCATATGCTTCCAAAAAGCAACCTTCAAGTGCATCATATCCAACATTAAATTCAAGTGGCTTTTATTCTGACACCTGCTTAACTTTTATATTGATTCTAGGCATAGCTATTAAACCCGGACTGGCCCAGCAGGTCGACCCGGGACCCGATCAACCCGGTGGCTGGATCGGTCCAGGTAAGGTGAAAGACCAGCAAGGGCAAAAAAACAATCAAATTCTGTTGACTCGCCAGGTCGATTCATGACCTGGGCGACCTAGCAAAACCCGATAGAGTTTTTTTTAATGTGTTTTTTCTCCTAACTAGAGACCCCTACTTTTATATTTTTTTTAGTTGGTTGTTGTTAACCATTTTCAAAATTCACTATATAAATACTAGAAGAATATTTTATTATTTTTCAATGTGGGATTTGAAGCTCTTTAGTACATATACTATGTTCACAAGAAAAAAAGTTATTTTTTTAATGTGGGATTTGAAGACTTTTAGTATATATACATTATGTTCACAAGAAAAAAATTATGTTTTTCAATGTGGAATAAAAACCTTTTTGGTTTAATACTTCAACTTAAAAAGATAACACAATATCGTTTCAATATGAGATAAAAAAAAACATTTTGAAATAATCTTTTAAACTTCATTATTTATAACATATATAACCTATATTCACATGGATTGTTTCTTAATTTTTTCAAATAAAATATTAAAACTTTAAATTTTTTTAATTTTCAGGTTAATTCGAGTTGACTCGGGTCAACCCGTGTAACACGGGACCCGACTCCTTGACTGGGTCCACCCCCGGGTCGGGTTAGACAACTATGGTCCTAGGTAGCCTTCATCTCATCTCTTATAAATTTCACCTTTTCTGAAGTGATATGTACTAATTCTGGTCCCATCATTTTCATGTCCCTAATTTTTTACAAGCAAATAAGGGTCCAAAATTTTCTACCATACAAAGTTTCATAGGGAGCCATCTTTATGGTTGACTGGTAACTATTATTGTAGGTGAATTTGATTAATGGCAGATGTTCCTCCTAATTTCCCATAAATTCCAGTATATAGGCTCTCAATAAGTCTTGTAGACTTTGAATTGTATTATCTAATTACCCATCGAATTGTGGATGAAACACTGTGTTAAAATTTACTTTTATCTTTAGAGCATGTTGAATACTGAGCCATAGTCGTGAAGTGATCTAAGGTCCCTATAAAAAACAATTGATATTGGTACCCTATATAGTCTCACCATTTCATCCACATATAATTTGGCCAACTTATTTACAGAATTTGTCATTTTCGTAGGTAAGAAAAGTGTCGACTTTGTCAACCAATCTATTATAATCCAAATTGCATTGCTACATTTTCTCCTTATTGGTAAACCTGATACGAAATCCATAATGATGTCTTCCCTTTTCCATTTTAGTATCAATAGTTGTTGGAAAGGTTCATATGGTTTTTAATGCTACACCTTTACTTGTTAGCAAACTCCTGATTTCGCCATAAATTTAGTAATTGTTTTCTTCATGTTTGGCCACCAATAGAATTCATTTAAATCCTTATGCATCTTAGTACTTCTTGGATGTACCACAAATCTCAATTCATGGGCTTCTCTTAGTACCTCCTTTTTCAAAGCTTTATCGTCAGGCATATACATTCGTCTATCCATCGCCACCACCTTATCATCCAAGACTCGAAAAGGTTTCTCAACCCCTAATTTCACTTTATCTCACTTTGTTCACTTTAGTGTCTCTTCGTTGAACTTCTAAAACTCTATCTTGTAACACAGATCGTACTCTTAATTGAGCTAGCAATGAACCTCAGGCCCAATTTCAACCTTAGCATCAATATTTTTCAACTCTATCAATTCTCTTTTATCCTCCTCCTCTATCATCTCCATTACTACCTTATTCTTACAACTGAGGGCATCCGTGACCATATTCACCTTCCTTGAGAGATAATCTATTACACAATCAAAATCATTAATTAACTTTATCTACCTTCTCTGTCGCATATTCAACTTCTTCTGTGTCATTAAATATCTCAAACTTTTATGGTCTGTAAAGATTTGAACATGGGACCTATACAAGTAATGTATTCATACCCTTAATGCAAACACCACAACTGCTAGCTCTAAACCATTGATATGATAATTGACTTCATGAGGTTTCAATTGTCTGGATGTATAGGCGATGACTTTACCATGTTGCATTAGAACACAACCAAGCCCCTTTCTAGATGCATCACTATACATCACAAACCCTTTAGTTCTCGAGGGAAGTGTCAGCACAAGGGTGGTAGTTAACCTTTTCTTTAACTTTTAGAAGCTTTCTTTGCACTTTTTCATCTATTCCTATCTGGTTTCCTTCATAGTCAGTCGAGTTAATGAAGTAGTTATAGTAAAAAAAAAAACCCTTTTATAAACGTTCTATAATACCACGCCAACCCTAGAAAACTATGGATTTCCTTAACTAAATATCTTATCTGTAAATATAACATGCAATAAAAAAACCACCTCTTTAACTAAAATTCACATTTACTTAATTTGACATGCAACTAGTGATCTCTTAGGGTCTGCAACACTTATCTCAAGTGTTGTTCATACTTCAAATAAGAGCTAGAATAAACTAAAAAATCGTATATAAACATCACTACAAACTTATCTAAGTAAGGCCCGATTCATCAAATCCATAAACACCATAGGTGCATTTGTCAATCCAAAATGCATTACCAAGAACTTATAGTGACCATAACAAGTATTGAAGGTAGTTTTTGGTATATCATACTCCTTAATCCTTAACTGATAGTACTGTAATCTTATATCTATTTTTAAAAACATCTTGACCCCTTTAAACTTATCAGACAAGTCATCTATCCATGATAGCGGATACTTAATTTTTATCGTCACTCTATTCAATTGTCTATAGTCTATACAGAGCCTAAAGGTTTTGTTCCCCCATTCTTTTTCACAAATAGAACTAGAGCTCCTAAGGTCAATTACTTGGACGTATGAACACTTTTTGTAGTAATTCTTGTAACTAAACCTTCAACTTAACTAGTTCTGCTAGTGTCATCCTGTATGGTGCTTGAGTTATTGGAGAGATACCAGTCAATACATCAATTGAGACTTCTACTTCTCTTTATTGGGGTAGCCCTGGTAATTCCTTCAAAAACATATCCGGAAACTCTCTTACAATGGGAAGGTTTTCTATCCTTACCTCACCCTTTCCAGAATTTATTACATAAGCTAGATAGGTCATACACCCCTTTTTATAAGCTTACTAGCCGTCATAATGAAATTATATAATTCAGTATGACATTCCTCTCCCCCTTAAAAGTCACTTATTTCCCATCTAATCCACGTAGAGTCATCATTTTTGTAAAACAATCAATTTGAGCTCTATAATTGCTCAACCAATCTGTCATTAAAATTATGTCAAAATCTGTAATTATAATGGCATCACATCTACTTTTGTAGCATTTCCCCCAATAGTGATTTTAACTACCTTATATATATGTTCAATAGTTACCACATCCCCCAAATGTGTACTAATTAGAAATCTCTTTTCTAACTTAGTGATTTTCGTTTCAGTTTATTCTCAATTTTCCTTACTACAAAAAAATTTGTAGCGCCAAAATCTATTAAAGCATACACAGACTGGTTTTCTAATAACAAAGTATCTGCTACTACATATGTTGCAACCCGTACATCCTTGTCAAGGCCCAAATAAATAGATATTTAAAAGAGTTGATTGGTCTCTCTTCAAGTAAATATTTTCTAAAAATTTCAGCAAAGTCTCTTTTATATTTTCAATACCAAATTATTGACTCAAAAATCAAAACTTGTAAATAATAACCACAAACTCATCTCAATATAATTAAGCATCACAACTCTACTAAACACATCAATTTCCATATCCCTTGTAGTTTTTTTTTTTGAATAATTAACATTGTATGATTTCATATACAATATTTAAAACTAATTTATTCACAATAAGCATTAATTTCTTAGGACACAAACACATTCAAATATAAATACAACAAAACTATATTATAGTTAAAGTAAGAGTGTTGTCCTTAATTACATACCAAACAAAAGAATAATTTAAACATTTTAAAATTTCTTAACATACAAGCGATATAATAACATAATATCAATACTTTCAATACAAAAATTAACTGAAATAAGGATTTTCATCTATGCATCTACTTTCCAGCTCAATGATGCGAGATACCTAACAACATATTTATATAACATATGAATATTCAGTAAAAACTAGAAAATTTACACTTATTAATAATATACAATTTAAATAAGGACTATTTGAAGCATACACAATAATATACGCACTAGCTCATTAAATGAAGTACTTATCATCAATACATTAATTTAATTTAAATTTTATTTTTTGCCAATCCTAAACTAGATATCTTCTTCATTAACCAGGATATAACTTTCTAAGTCGTTCATTAATTAGTACAGTATATCTGAAGTTCTGGTAAGAAAGAAAAGAAAATAGTTCAACCAATGCGCTCATTTCAACAGGGCATTATTTCCATTAATGGAAAATAATCTTTCAACGCGCCCATTTAACATGGCATTATTTCTATTAACTAGGAAATAATCTTTCACCACGCCCATTTGACAGGACATTATTTTCATTAACCAGGAAATAATCTTTCAGCGCGCTCATTTCTTTAATAGGGTATTATTTCCATTCATTTTATTTCACAATTTCTACACTAAAATTACAATCAAATGAAGTTTCTTATAAAATACTAAATTAAACAATTAATTTATTATAGGGTATTTAACACCTACCTGGTGTTTGTGGGCGTAAAGTGGTCCCCTGTTACTGATTAGGTCTTGCAACCTCTTCTGCATCAATATAAAAATCAACATAGAATTTTTTATTCATAACCAAATGATAAAAATCTCATTTCATTTTAAGTTAAGAAGAATAAAATTCTCCTTTTTAACCCTTCATCAAAATTAACTTCCTAATTCTCCAACAATCCATCCGATTAGTCTAAATCACTCTTTTACATTAACAAAATCCAAGTTGAAATCCTTTTTCTCTTTTTTATATGTCATGGTCGAAATCCCTTCAAGGAAAAAAGGTGAAATTTTTCTCTTTTTTATTTTTTTTTTGTAAAATCCTTCACCATTCCATTTATTAACATTAATAAGCCCACAAATTCCCACAACTCCTAAACAATTGCATTAAAATCTCCCAAACCTTCTCCTTTTGTCGAGACCAATAACTAAAAAGAGGGGGTTTGTTTCTTCCATTTCTAAATTAAACACTTACCCATTAATAATTTATGCTTCCTAATATAGTTTAATAATAAATTGCATCATTTCAATAATTAACACCATAAATCCCCAAATTCACATAATTATAGCAATTTAATTTCTTCATCAAAACACAAAATTATAACAATTAATTATTTTAAACATGTTCTTCAACTTACTTGGATACAGATTTAAGGAATGGATGCAAGAAAAATTCAAGTTTCCTTCTTCTCCCTTTGTAAACCCTAACTTTAGATTTTTTTTTTCTTCAAAACAGCTTCGAAGCACTAAATCACTTTTCTTAATTCTTTATCTAAGTTCTAATCACTCTAATTACACTTCTCCTCCTTTTGTTTTTATATAATTAGCAAGAAAACAACAAGAAAATCACACAAATCCTCTCCATTTCCTATAGCTTCTAGCAATCAGCCAAAAGAAGAAAAGATGGGCATTTATATAGTCTCATCTTTTAAATTTGCACATTGATCCCTTTTTGTTTAGCATTTTCCAAATTTATCCCTATTTTTTCTTTCTCAATAAATTAATGTCTTATAACTTTTTTTTGTTTAATTTTACCCTTCTAAATGCTTGTTTACTTATCTATCTATCTATCTATCTATCTATCTATCTATCTATCTATCTATCTATTATTATTATTATTATTATTATTATTATGATTTTGGTCGAGTTAGAATATAACCGGCTTTTTACAATCCTCATGGGTCATGTGAAACACCCTGCTCTAAGTCCTCTCCCCCTGACCTTGAGATTGGCTATGATTCCCACTAGTCCTCAACTGCAAGGGCCTGATAGGTCTATCTACAGTGACTAATTGTTGGTAGCTTTGTGTCTGTTGCCTTTGTCCCTGCACATACTCAGCTCTCATAGGACAGTCTTTCTTGAAATGTCCTTGGCCATAATAATAATAGCATCCCCGACCAAAATAAAGACAATCTCGCCATCTATACACATTCTGTCTATAAATGTAGTATCACACTAATGAAGCAGAACAGTTTTCAAGATGTTGCTGCTCACACCTGACATAGTATAAATAAGTAATTGTCTTTTGTTCTGAAGCTCTTTTGGCAAAACTTTTCTTCATATTTAACTCCCCCACAGCTAACCCTCCACCTACAATCTTGATGCAAACCTTGTGATTACATGGTCATGTAATCCATAATCAAAATTAAGATTTGATCCTAGAAAGTCGAAATAATTCTAATAAGAGTGTGACACAATAGAAACCTATAGCAAGACACCGATACTATTGGAATGAAGTCGAATGATGCCTCGAAACCAGTTAATCTTTGATAAGTCAGATTTGGTTCGTTCAAGAATCTTTCACACGTTAAAATTGAAAAGTTCAGAAGTATTATTCATCAAAGGTTTTTTTCTTCAAAATTTAGGCTTTATACGTGTTTAAATAGTTTTGAGAAATTAACCTTAATGGATTTACCCTCATAGACTAAATTGATCCACTTACAAAAACTGACCTAAAACCTTTATTAGTAAACTCAAACCTTGATTTAAACAAGCCTTAGATCATAGCTGAAAACCAAAGTATTAATTAAACTCAAACATAGATATAATATTAAAAACAACATGTCTAGACAATAGCTTGTTGATGCCACATATAATAGAAAGAAAAACAAGATAAAATATCTTAATTCCTTAGCTTAAATAACTCTTGATCGAGATCCACCTCCTTAGATACTCTAAGATTGCTTAACCAAATTTTAAAGTCCTTTAAATGATAAGAAATCTAATCTGAATAGGAATTTAATTGCTGAAGTTTTCTTTCCTTATAGGACTATGATTTCCCTTCAAAACATAAAAAACATTCTTAGAAATTAATTCCCCTTATAATCATCCATTATTTTCCTTCATTGATTAGCATAATCAAATCTTTAGTATTAAATAATCCTTCAAAGTCTAGGATTCAGATATGACAACCATCTTTGGTTTTCTTACACGACTAGGAAACTTCTTTCTTTGTTGCTAAATATTCTTTTAAATAATAGGGACAACAATGAACAATTTCCCTTTCAATTTTTGGAGAATATTTTGTTAATCCTTGTAAGAAAAATATTTCAATATTTTAATTAGCCTAAGCCAACTTTGGACCCCATATGGTACCAACATATACTCATTAATATAACTCAAATCAGACTTGATACAAGCTCCTAACAAACCTCCTTGCTGCCCAAATCAAACCCATACATAGGCTGACCTAATTTGACAAAATGAATCATCAAAAAGATTGGACTGAACCCATCATCATGCATGACACGACCAAAGATTTGATGTCTTTCCCAAGTGTAGGAGTGTCGAAGTAATAAATAACTCGGCAAGACAGGGGTCGAACCACAGGGAAGTTAACTGTATAAACTACAAATAAAGAAATAGATAGTAATAGAAAAGGAATTGAAGAGAGCTTTGAGATGTGATATTGATATAAGGATTAAACAAGGATAAAATAATTGTCAAGGTTAGAGGATCTACTAATGGTATTTCAAACAATTATAGTATAAACTTCTTTTATTACTCAACTGGAAACTGCACATAAAGGAGGTTCTAATCGGATTATAAAATGTTAACAAGATTACATTAGTTATCTTATTCGAATAATGCTAATACTTGTAAATGTTGTCAGGTATTCATGATTATAACTTATATTAACAACAAATCAAGTTCTTTTCATAGCACAGGTGTCGGTTATACCATATGGTTGGGTTATGAAAGTGCTAAGTATTTGTTGTACCAAGGGTTATACAACATAAATCTAGATTAATCATTTAACAAGCAAAGTATAAAAAGTGAACAAGATAACAAATACAAAACATGTTAGTATCAAACATTAAAGTCCATGTTGAGTTTATACTATACTTATTCTTACACCATTAGTGTAACCTTTTCACCTTGACATAATAAACTTAGCT
>Ga0325410_1006618_pt1 | contig 12711 bp, 8 predicted proteins | sample PopdelMetagenome_16_FD_206182 | JGI IMG/M metagenome (GOLD analysis project Ga0325410, IMG submission 206182) | Populus deltoides microbial communities from Bellville, Georgia, United States - Xylem-PdIQD-R3 | ecosystem: Host-associated > Plants > Phyllosphere > Stem > Wood/Secondary xylem... | reverse complement strand
CAATGCTTAAACTAGCAAAACTACTGCATTACCGAGGTTTTCGCATAACCTTTGTGAACACAGAGTTCAATCACAGACGCATGCTTAAATCTAGAGGTCCTTCTTCCCTGAATGGCTTGCCCGACTTCCGGTTCGAATCTATCCCAGATGGCCTCCCTCCTTCAGATGAGAATGCTACCCAAGATGTACAAGCAATTTTGGAGGCTTGCAAGAAGAACTTGCTAGCTCCATTTAATGAATTGCTTGCCAAGCTCAATGATACAGCATCTTCTGATGTTCCTCAAGTGACTTGCATTGTATCTGATGGATTTGTGCCAGCTGCCATCACTGCTGCTCAGAGGCATGGAATTCCTGTTGCTTTGTTCTTTTCTATCTCTGCTTGCACTTTCATGGGGCTTAAGCAATATAAAGAGCTCAAAGAAAGAGGACTGTTTCCATTAAAAGGTAAGAACAAGAATTGGAATTGAAATGACACTTCATTATGATTTTCTTTTATTTCATTTGGGCATTAGATAAATATCCTAGTAGTTCATGTGCTGCATCATCGTAGCCGTCATCCATGGAAATAAATAGATTACTACATGAACTGAGTTCTTATGGACTAAAACTTTCTGATTGAATGGTAAAATATCCTGGTAGTTTATGCTAGATCATGGTATAGTACGTACATGTACCAGATCCGTGGTTATAATTCCAGGGTAGCCCTTCGGCTGCGTAACCTGTAATTTGAGTTCAAGCTAGGGAACCTTTCTTCTCTTCTGCTTTTACGCTAACTCCTCTTCTGCTGTTGTCTTCATTTACTAGCCCATAACTGGTAAGCTACATATGCATTTAATTTTTGTTCGCAGACGAGAGCTTTTTAACAAATGGCTATTTGGATCAAGTACTAGACTGGATTCCTGGAATGAAAGATATACGATTGAGGGATCTTCCAAGTTTTCTTCGTACAACAGATCCAGATGATTATTTTTTCAACTTCTTCATGGAATGTGCTGAGAGAGCTTCTGAAGGTTCTGCAGTGATTTTCCATACTTTTGATGCTTTGGAGAAAGAAGTCTTGAGTGCTCTTTACTCAATGTTTCCTCGTGTCTACACGATCGGTCCACTTCAATTACTTCTCAATCAAATGAAAGAAGATGATCTAGATTCTATTGGATATAATCTATGGAAAGAAGAGGATGAGTGTCTCCAATGGCTTGATTCCAAGAAACCAAACTCCGTACTTTATGTGAATTTTGGTAGCGTAGCGGTCGCCACAAAGCAGCAGCTGATTGAATTGGGAATGGGACTCGCTAAAAGTGGTCACCCATTTTTATGGATAATAAGGCCTGACATGGTCACAGGCGACTCCGCCATATTGCCACCAGAATTTACTGACGAGACTAAAGACAGAGGATTTATTTCTAACTGGTGTCCACAAGAGGAAGTTCTCAACCACCCATCAATAGGAGGTTTCCTAACACATAGTGGATGGAATTCAACAGCTGAGAGCATTTCTTCTGGGGTGCCCATGCTTTGTTTGCCGTTCTTTGGTGATCAACAAACAAACTGCAGGTACACTTGCAATGAGTGGGGCATTGGAATGGAGATTGATAGCAATGCGGAAAGAGATAAAGTGGAGAAGCTTGTGCGAGAGTTGATGGAAGGAGAGAAAGGCAGGGAGGTAAAGAAAAAAGTCATGGAGTGGAGAAAATTAGCAGAGGAAGCCGCTGGTCCAAGTGGCTCATCATCCATGAATTTAGACGAGTTGGTGAAGGCAGTGCTTTTGAAGTTAGAATGATAAACTCTCGACACAATAATGTATTATTTTAAGTTTCTCCTCTTTGGAATGGAATCGTAAGTCAAATGAGTTTGCCTATGATTTATTTTGTATTATTTTTAAAGATTTAATTCCATGTGGAATTCAATTATTAACACTAAAAATATTGTAATTCAATTATTTTAAATTACAATATTTATGGAAATTACAACTTAGAAATGAAATTGAGAAAATATAAAATGAACTCGTTAAACAAGCTATTATTTATTTCATCACAAAACACCAAGTCAGTAATTCAACATAAATTTCAATAATTTACAAATAAATATAATTTTACAAAATCCAAAACAAGCTATAACATGTACAAATCATAAATCCTTACAACAAGTTTGTTTGAAAAAAAATAATAAAACAACACCTAAACAAAATACATATACTATAAAAATATACAAAAAAAATTAACATTTTAAAATTGTGTTCAAATTAAAAAAAGAAAAAGAAGGTAGATATGCTGACAAACCGAGTGCTGCAGTGGCTAGAAAAGTTGTGGGAGGTTGAGTTGTGTTGAGATTGAGGGGGTGGGTCGAGTGCTAGATCATATTTTAAATATATAAATTTAGCGACGAAATTATTCCAATGATGATTCCATCGGCAATTCTATTAGTATCAATATCACGTCACTGTATGATTTGTCTTTCTAAATCCTACTATAATATCATCTATAATGTTATTAATATATACTGACAAACAAATTCTGTCAGCATATTCACAAATGAATTATATTATTGGTATTCTTTTCTTGGTAACTATGTCGGTAAAAACTTACAGGCCATCATTCTGTTTACAAAGGAGAAACAATCAGCTCTCCCTTCGCCTCAGCTATCATCGAAAGTGACCTTCGAGTCGCAACAAAATACGGGTCACTTTTACATATGGAAGAATAACTCATAACATTGTATTTGTTGTCCTATCTTTACAAATTCTTGCTTTAAAAAATTAGGAAGCTCATGAATCTGTTCCGTTCCCTTCTTACTTGGTCAATCTATAATATATACATTGCTCGCTTATGAACCACAAAGGCTCCCCTGCTCCTGACAGGGTTTAAAAAAAATCAATCTGGAATTAATGTTTTTCTTTTAAAAAGAAAGTTTCTTTTTTATTACTTAAAAAAATATTGATACTGACGCCATTTTAGATTGAGTTTAATAAGAATCTACAGCTTTGAATAATCATCATGGTGAATATAATACAATAATGTATTATAGTACAGGTTTAATACAGCTTGGGGATCTACTGCAATGTAAATGATTGTTTTGCTCCATGATAAAAAAAAAAAAAAAAAAAAAGTCAGTGGTGTTTCCTATATATATTTCTCTGTTAATTGTGAAGCGACATTTTTACCTTTGAACAAAAAATTTAAACTTGTAATTGAAAGTTCTAGATTGGTTTAACAAGATTTTTAGGTGTGTATCCTAGGTTTTTGGGTCAAAATGAATTTTTTGATAAACAAAACCTCGTTTTTCTAGCCATACTAATGGTTGGATTCTATGTATTTATAGACAACGCATCATCTTTTTTGTGTGCGGGCAATCGGGATCATCCGCCCCATTAACTAAAAAAATATTGAAGCCCTCATGCGGCCCCTTTATGGGTAGGTCACGCGCAAGGCTTGGCTCTCTAAGCTCAGCAATGCCTAGTTTCATTCATTAAAAAAAATAATTTTTTTTATTAATACTTTTTTTGTATGTCTTTCGTAAAATAATTTCTAAATATATGTTTTAATTAATACCTCCTATCTATGATTTTTTTCCCCTTATTTAGCCTTTTTGAAATAGCAGTTATTGTTTTAATTATATTGGGTGTTTTATTTTTTTAAAAGGTTAGGATATTTCATATGTAATTTATATATATATATATATATATATATATATATATATATATATATAGATTCAATATGTATTTTTTATACTACTTTTAATATATGCAACATTTCATAATATTTTTTTATATATTTTTTTAATAAATTTTATGTGTGACAGTTTCTATTATAAATTAATTTTAATAAATAAATTTATTAGATACAACTAGATAAATGACCCGTATTATGATATTAAATATCTTAATTTACATTGGTCTCTCAAAGTTTTTGAATTACGTTTTTATTTATTGTTCATGACTTTTTTGTATAATTTATTTACAAAATAGTTCATGATTTATTTGATTTGATGCGTGCATAAGTTTTGTTATTTACATTTATTATTTTTTTAATTTAAAAAAACACGTTAAAAAATTTTACATATTTAATTTTTTATTATGTATTGGTGTTTTCAATTTCATCTTAATTCTTAAAATTTCTTAGTTTTTTTTGTTTAACTCTTTTATAAAATTTTATTATTTATAATTTCACACCTCAATCCAATCCAAGTTCCAAGTTGATAGTGCATTGTATTTAAACAGTATTATCAAATAGTATTATCAAACAACACCTCGAATGTAATATTCCAGGAATGAAAGACATAAGGTTGAGGGATCTTCCAAGTTTTGTTCGGGCAACAGATCCAAATGATTGCTTGTTTAACTTGTGCTTGGAATGTGCAGAGAGAGCTTCTGAAGGGATTTTCCTTACTTTTTGTCATAATTCAATTTTTAACCTTTTTATTTTAATTATTTTATTTACTAAAAAAATGATAAAAAAACAAATAAAAATAAAATAAATAAAGAATGAATTAAAATTTAGATTAAAGGCAACATGATTGGAAGTTTAAAGATTTAATTAAATTCTTGACTAGTTTAATTAATTAAATCAAGGGCTTAATTGGAGAATTGATAAGTTTTGAGACTTAATTGAGCTTGCAATTAATTTAATTAATCCAATTAAGGGTTTAATTGGAGAATTGATGAGTTTTGAGACTTAATTGAGCTTGCAATTAATTTAATTAATCCAATTAAGGGTTTAATTGGAGAATTGATGAGTTTTGAGACTTAATTAAGTTTAAAATTAATTTAATTAATCAAATCAAAAGTTTAATTGGAGAGTTGACAAGTTTTAGACTTAATTGAGCTTAGAATTAACTTAATCAGGGACTTAATTGAAGCAATATTAAAGTTTGTGGTCAAAATTGCACAATTACAATCTAAGGACTACATTGAAAATGGTGCGCCAATGCAGGAATCCAATTACAATTTATCCAGGGGCTTGATTACAAGACTTTCGAAACTGCACGTGACAAAACGTGAAATGGCCACCTGTTATCTCTAAACGGCGTCGTTGTGAAAGGCTATTCATCTTCTTCTTCTCTAAGCTAGTGATTGTTTTTTGCAGTAAAGGCTGAAAAACGTTGCAGCAGTAATCGTCCGTTGGCTTCAGTTATGGTGGTCGACCCTCAGCATACCGCCCGTTACCAACCCGCCGAACTCTATATAAACAAATGAGCATCGAAAAAAGAGAGGTTGGTTGGAGAGGAGACTAAAAAAACAGGGCAAAACCGACGGGCCAATGGAGAGCATGAACGAAAACAGAGAGGGGACCTAAAAACAGAGAAATAGGGAGAGAGCAAAAGGACAGCAGGCCTGCTTTGCCTTTGTTCTCAAAATGCAAGTGAAGTGCAGGGAAACTGCAAGCGTTGGTCAGCCTAATTATTCGTCTCCAGCTACACACTCCAAACCATCGGAGGAGAGCGGAAAAAAACCCAGGAGAAAAGGAGGAGCAGAACCGAGGAACACGAAAAAACCAGAGAAGAAAAAACGCCGGGAAGAGACGAAGGAAAAAACAGAGGAGCAATGCAGAGACAATGATTGGCCCTGCCATTGTCTTTATCCCTGTAGAAAAAGAACGACCCAGAAATCGTCTTCCACAGAAATTCGGCATCTGCATCATCTTCTTAGCCCTTTCATCATCTCAAAAGTTAAAGGAAAACACAGAGTAAGTGAGCAGATGAGGAAGATAAAGGGAAGCAATAGGCGAGAATCCATCAGCATTGCAAGCGTCTTCGGTCTCCAGCAGAACAGGTAAGCGAGCCTTTCCAAATTGCATTTTGTTCATTTAGGTGAATGGCTCTGTGTAAGTGAATTTTAATTCACTTGCACAGCGTAGCAACACGCGTGCGTTATCGCAGGCGTGTTGCTCAGCCCAGCCTGCTCACTGGCTTGGGCCAGTGACCGGGCCGGGTCCAGCGCAGCTCATGTGAGCTGAGTTGGGCCCAGCCCCCAAAAATAAAAATAAATAAATAAATAAATAAAATAAAAAATATATATGCATAAATAAAAATAATATAAATTTATTGGTTTATTCACTGACGCCAGAGTCAGGAATAAAAATACCGGTTTAAATTTATATTTTTTTATTCATTGTATTTTATTTTGTTTAGCTAGAAAATTAAAAATATATATATATGCATGAGTAAAAAATAAATTTATTTTATGTGAATATTCACTGGCGCCAGAATCAGGAATATTATAAGCAAATTATCATAACATAAACTAATAAACATTTAGCAATTTAAGACAAAACCAGCAATGCAGTCTGTCTCAGGCAGAACGTTTAAAAGGTGATAATATCTTTCCTTTTACGTAACCAATCCCGAGCCATAGAATCTCTGATGATCAGTTAGGGTTTTTAGTGACCGTAATACTAGGTGGCGACTCCTTAGACAAGACATTTTCCTCTAAAAGAACAAGATACCAGAAATATGTTCTTTCCTTGTAAATATTTTTAGGGTCGCCGCGATGTCGGGTGCGACACTTTTGATGCTTCGAAGCAAGAGAAGTCCTTCACTCTATGTTTCCTCATGCCTACAAGATGGGTTCACTTCAATTACTTCTCAATGAAATGCAAGAAGATGATTTGAATTCAATTGGATGTAATCTATGGAAAGAAGAAGCGGAGTGCCTCCAATTAACGGCCGGACTCCAAGACCGCCCAACTCAGTAATTTATGTGAATTTTGGCATCTTAGCGGACGCTACAAAGCAGCAGCTCATTGAATTTGGAATCGGAATTGATAAAAGTGGTCATCCATTTCTATGGATAATAAGGTCTGACATGATGATCAATGGCGAGTCCTCAATATTGCCACCATAATTCACTGAAGAAACTAAAGAGAAGTGCTTTATATCTGGTTGGTGTCCACAAGAAGTTGTTCTTAAACATCAACAGATTGGAGGTTCTGTAACACATTGTTGACGGGGTTCAACAATTGAGAGCATTTCTTCTGGCGTGCCTAGGCTTTGTTGGCCATCCTTCGGTGATCAACAAACAAACACATGCGAGGTGGGGAATTGGAATGAAGATTTACAGCAATGTCAAGGGAGAAAATGTGGACAAACTTGCGAGAGAGTTGGTGGAAGAAAAGAAAGAAAAGGTAAGAAAATAAAGAGCCAAGCCATGGATTGGAAAAAAATTAGCACAGGAGGCCACAGGTCCAATAGGCTCATCATTCATGAATTTAGACAAGTTTGCAAGATAGGATATATTAAAATAGCTGGTGCCGACAAGTTGATGGCGAACTAGCCAAAAAAAGAAGAAACATATAGTCTGAAATACAGAAGAGAAAGGTAAAGCATGAAAATCTGAATTAAAACTTGCCTGAATAAAAAGAGGATCGGATTCAATGGATATATTCATCATTCATGTATAACTAAAGATGTGGGTCATAGTGAAGAGTTGATTGTTGGATTGATGAGGAAATTGTGGTTAATTGGAAAGAAAAACATACCCCCACCTAAAATGAAACATCCGGTCAATTGAAGAAAATAGGAGGGATGAGTTTGTTTGAATAAATTGATATTTGAAGAGGGTATAATTGTAATGAATTTAATAATAGGATGATTAATAAGTAATTGGGTTTTAAGGATTTTAAGTAGATAACATATCCTTTTCTTTTTGGTATTTTCAACCGAAAAGATAAAAAAAAAATGGTATTATATAATAATTGTTTATGTATCAACTTATTTGTGAAAAATAAAATTAGTGCAAGGATACAAGACATTTAACATTAAACTGTTAAAATTACAGTATAAATTGTTGACGGAGTATTGAGACAAGATTCCACACATAGAGCTTAGATGTAAGATAGGTGCTCGACTTCTTATTAATTTTGCGCTATTTAAAATTGTTAAAACACCAAAATAGATTCTTATTATTCAAATTGTATTAATATTTGATATTAGATTATTGCCATGTTCTAGGCTAAATGATTAGTTCTTGATTTAAAAACTAATACTTTGTTTTTGGGTTGGACGATTAGTTCTTGGTTGAAGAACTAATGTCTTGTTTTAGGCCGGATGATCGGTTTTTAATTTAAAAACTAATATTTTTTTATGTGCTGAATGACTAGGTATTTATCTAAAAACTAATGTTTTGTTTTGAGATAAAGTTGAAATCCTTGTGGGAGGGTTGATTGAAGGAGTGAAAGGTAGGGAACTAAAGAACAAAGCCATGGAGTGGAAAATATTAGCAGAGGAAGCCACTGGTACATGTAGTTCTTCATTCATTCATGAATTTACACAAGTTGTTGAAAGAGGTGCTTTTGTCATAAAAAGTAATAATTCCATGTTCATGTGTGGATATCGTAATTACCATTATTTTTCATTAAAAAACCTTTAATATGTCATAATTTAATTCTTATTTTTTAAAAAAAATATTTTTCCATAAATTCCAAATATAGTAAAAAAAACAATAGAAATTCAAAAAATATATTTTTAACGCATTTACATCATTTTCATAATTTACAATATCTTTTTAAAAAAATTTAAAAATTTAAAAATTATTTTTAATACACCTAGTTATTAGTATATTTATTTTAAAATTATCGATTAATTTTTTTTATCAAATCGGTGTTAATATTGTCGTTTTGAATATAATTTAAGAAATATATATAAAAAATAGTATAAAAAATCAAAGCGTAAAAAAATTAAAAATAAAAATAGAAGGTAAAAGATAAAACCTTGCCAAGCAATTGAGATGAAGAAATAAAATTGCATATAAACAGTGAAAAAGACCTAGAACAAAAGGAGATGAGGCCACCATTGGATTCCTAACAAACAGTAAAATATTATTTACCATCTCTTTCATCCAAATTAAACCCTAGCCATCATAATTGTCTGTCTTTGGAGAGAAAATGATCTGAAAGGCGGAGAGATAAATCCTATAAGAATACTATTCATCTCTTCTCCTATCTTTCTCCCATGAAAAATCCTCACCTTGTCTCTCTCTCTTTAAAGCCGAAACTTCCTCCCTTGATATCTCTTACCTTGATACCACCACCATTATCATCCTATCAAGTCCCTTTACAGAAGACTTAATTTAAGCAATTGTAGCGCCTGCATCATCATCAATTGAAGAGAGAGAGAGAGAGAGAGAAGAAATAACCAATCTTCTCCTATTGAAGAGAAACACACAGCCATATAATCCACATAACCTAATAACCTCAGAAAGTTACGAAACGAACTAGTACAGAGAGAAACCATCACAGGATGAAGTAGGACATATCTCCCCGGCCCATTGGTGAGAGGTGGCTGCACCACCACCATATGATGAAGTAGGACATTTGGGAGCACCCTTTGAATCACGAGTTCAACGATTTAGAGATTCAATGAACATGATTGTCATGTTTCTAATTCAATTATGAATCTCCTCTTTATTTTTATTTTCTTCTTCAGAAAAAGAGGCATAAACCTAAAAGTATTCACTGGAGTGTGCATTTTAGCAAATCTCCTTCTCACATGTGAGCCTTGTCTACTTCCCTTCCAACAAAAGTATTTCGCAACCTCGAGTACGATAGTCAACATCCGAGGAGCGCAACATGAGCCTGCATCTACCCTCACCGACCCTCTGCTCCTAATTTGTTTTACTACTCCATAAGCCATTTATCATGGAGGTAGCAGTCATGAAAATGATGCCGCACTATCTTCGTAGTGATCCTAACCAAACAGTATGTCATTAACTATGCAAATGTCTATAGCAATTCATTTTTTTTAATCTTATTTTTTAATAATAAATTAATTAAAAATTAAGTTTTATAATTTATTTCAATTAATTTTTAAAATTATTCCAATTTAATTATCTGATTTACAAGTTTGGCAAATTCACTTAGATTATTTTTACAACTTATTTCATACGAGGTTATTCTAGTCTTATGATGTGGGTCATGAGTTTTGTAAATTAATTCCGATTTACTTGGGTTATTTTTATATTATTTTTAATATGTTTTTTAATTTTATTTTTTAATATTAGTTTGATTGAAAATGAAATTTTATAATTTTATTTATTTATTTTGTATAAAATTATTTATGATTAATCTTGTGGGTTTCATATATTAATTTAAGTTAATTTAAATTTTTATTTTTATTTTTTTAATTATTTTATTTTTAATCTCATTTTTTTAATATTCTTTTCCAAGATGAAATGACAATTTCTACATTCTTATCAAAGACAATTATATAAACTCTGTTCGATCATCTGTCTTTCATTGTTTCACATCATAAAAGACTGGAAGAACAGTGTGTCGTCGCATCTCATTCATGAATTTGACAATCTTTACATATACGTTCAACCACCCAGTGAATTCGTGTTTGATTGTTTTTTATTTTTAAAAATATTTTTGGAAAAAAATTATTTTTTTAAATTAATATATTTTTATTATTTTTAAATTATTTTAATATATTAATATAAAAATAATTTTTTAAAAATAAAATAATATATTATTTTAATATACTTTCAAATAAAAAGACGAGCTTAAATAAACACACCCTCTTCCAAAGATAATTATTGACGGCCCTGATTCTTGATTTAAAAAAAAAAAAACTTGAGATGTTAATGTCGGTGTGATGACCGGATACAATGAACTTTTATTCACTTCTAAGAAGGAAATGAAATGTATGTTTATGATTATAGTAGTGGTGATGATTTAAAATAATTTTATATTAAAATATATATTTTTTTAATTTTTAAAAATTATTTTTGACAATAATACATTAAAATGATTTAAAAACATAATTTTTTTATTTTAAATAAAAAAATTTAAAACTTTTAAAATCATGATTTGCACTGCTTTCTCAAACATACCCGAAATTGATCTGTCCTCCTTCGTTCTTTTATAATAGACAGCATAGGTATAAAATCTTAACTCAGTGGTTTCATTCTATGATCCGTTAACCTGGAGTTCAGCCCTAGCTAAGTTTGTTTTTGAATGGTTGACGAAGTTGATCGATGAAACTTGAGTAATTTGATGAGAATTTACGACCGAACCGATATAGGTTCAAACTAACCAGTTTCGGTTCGGTTTTTTATATTAAAAACTAAAAATTATATTGTTTTTTAGGTTTTTTTGGAATTTTCTAATGGGTTTGGTTTGGTTTTTTTGTTTGGTTTGGTTATTTTTGTTTGGTTTATTTTTTTGTTTGGTTTTTCAGTTTCAGACTTATAAAACCGAGATCGAACTGAACCAAATATTTTTTTAAATATTCTAATTAGTTTAATTGGTTTTTTTATAATTCAGTTTTTTCAATTTAATTGGTTTGATGAAAAATCTAAAATTTTCATTATAGAAAAATAGATGGTCCAAACCGAAAGGAATTCTGTCTATATCGTCTCCGATGGTTTCTTTATTCTAGAATTAAAAGCAAATTTGTTTAGCATTTGTCAACTCCAAGAAAATGGGTATGAAGTGTATACATGAAGATGACATTTTGAGCTTAATTGCAAAAATTAACACAACAGAGAATCAATTATTTCTTTTATATTTTGAAAATATTACCCATTCATGTTTTTTCAATGAAATTAAAGGAAAAGGCGTGGTTATGATATTTTTGCTATGAACAAGATTAAAAATTCTACATGAAAAAAAATACGGTAACAGGTTTTCCTTGAATAACAACTCCTTTTCAAGTTTGTGAATTAAGAATATATTGTTAGCAAACAATGCCGAAATGAAATTCGACGAGAAAAATCATTGAGAGCAGAAACATGTTCATGGTGGTTGATCGGTCATTGAATATTGAATTGTTGCTATTGACTGACTGTTAGACAAAAAACATATGTCAAACGTTTTTTATGTACGGCAGCCTGACATTCATAGACAACCACGAAAATTCTCCCGTTTTCAACTGATATAAAAGCCAATAATTTCCATGGCCGGCCGGCATCAGTCTAGAATAATGATTTTAATTAGATTAAAATTAAAAGAGAAGATAAAATCATATTGTACCTCTACTTGGCTGCTATTTTATATATAGAGTCTTGTTGATAAGAAAATGTATCCATATTGTAAAGTGTGAGCTTCACTTTGACAGACGATATATAGTGGCAAAACAATTACTCTAAAGAAAGAGATAGAGGAAGAAGGAAAGAGCTAGAGACATGTTTCGCAAAATCTTAGCTGACAAGCCTCATGTAATCTGTATTCCCTGTCCAGCTCAAAGCCATGTAAAGGCAATGCTTAAACTAGCAAAACTACTGCATTACCGAGGTTTTCGCATAACCTTTGTGAACACAGAGTTCAACCATAGACGCTTGCTTAAATCTAGAGGTCCTTCTTCCCTGAATGGCTTGCCCGACTTCCGGTTCGAATCTATCCCAGATGGCCTCCCTCCTTCAGATGAGAATGCTACCCAAGATGGACAAGCAATTTTGGAGGCTTGCAAGAAGAACTTGCTAGCTCCATTTAATGAATTGCTTGCCAAGCTCAATGATACAGCATCTTCTGATGTTCCTCAAGTGACTTGCATTGTATCTGATGGATTTGTGCCAGCTGCCATCACTGCTGCTCAGAAGCATGGAATTCCTGTTGCTTTGTTCTTTTCTATCTCTGCTTGCAGTTTCATGGGGTTTAAGCAATATAAAGAGCTCAAAGAAAGAGGACTGTTTCCATTAAAAGGTAAGAACAAGAATTCGAATTGAAATCACAACTTCATTATGATTTTCTTTTATTTCATTTGGGCATTAGATAAATATCC
>Ga0325410_1006617_pt1 | contig 12712 bp, 9 predicted proteins | sample PopdelMetagenome_16_FD_206182 | JGI IMG/M metagenome (GOLD analysis project Ga0325410, IMG submission 206182) | Populus deltoides microbial communities from Bellville, Georgia, United States - Xylem-PdIQD-R3 | ecosystem: Host-associated > Plants > Phyllosphere > Stem > Wood/Secondary xylem... | reverse complement strand
GTAATCATATGCTGTCAACAGTTCTGGAAATCTTATATTATCAAAGGGCCTTGAATAAGGTTATGGAAAGTTTGGTGCATGCAATAGGATTTTTGGTATGTCTGAGCCCCTAAGTTTTGTTTTTCCTAGTAATTTCAAACTTTATTCTTACTTTCAGATCATTGATTTTATCAACTTAATTCCTATCATTAAATTTGAAAACTAGAAAATATAAAAGTAGAAATAATAAAAAAAATACGAGAAATATAAACAAAAAGAGAAAGAGAGTAAATTCTTTCGTACAATTTAATAGTTTGTAACAATAAAAAAATAAATAAATTAGGTTAGATTTTTTTTTTATATGAATTGAATGAAATTAATTCTAAGAGTGATTTATATTAAAAAAAAAATTTATTACTCATCGAGTGAGTTGTTTAACATTATAAAGATTAATTAATATTATTATTAAAAAAATCAATATAAAGACTAGAACATACATGATATAGTGAAATGAAAATTGATCTTCTCAAAGAAATTAGATTTAATAATGAAAGAGTGAGAATTAGATGATAAAAAAAATGTGGATTTGGGATAGAATTATTATTTTTTTATTTTCAACTATGTTATATTTTGACTTTGTGTTGGTGAAAATATTTCACTTGATATATGATTGGTTTGATTAATTATTTTATAATAAAATTTATTTAGAGAAATGATTTAATATTTAAGAAAATTATGGTTTAATTATATTATTTTTAGTAATGATTTTCTTAATGATGATTACAAAATATTTCTAACTTAATTTTAATGTGTGGAGAAATTACCATTTAAAGTTTTAAAAAATAATTGTCATTATAAACTAAAGTGAAAATAATGATCTTTATTGATGTTTTAAAGATTGCAAGTTTGATGATAATATATATCAAGAATTGAACATAATTTTCTATTAATATACACGCATTACATTTATAATTTTATTATTTATACACACACATCTTAATTATGTAAATTACTATTTTATTTTATATTAAATAATATAAATTTTTTATCCATTAATTGTTAGATAGGATACACTATCCAATCGACATCCATATTCCTGATGGATAGAAACACAGAGACATTTTCTTATGAATATATCGAGTTTTTTCATTAAAAAAAGGGGTCCAGTTCGTTCGTGGCGGAACTCTGGCCATCAATCTAGCTAGTTAGGAGCTAAAAACTCATCATCTTAGCCTTCACAGTGAACTAACTGAATCAGAAGCTCTAGTTTGTTTGACATGCAATGTGGTTTGTCTTCTTCCGTGTTTTTAGGCTGGGAAAAAAAAAACATTTCATAACAGATTTGTGGAACTAATTTGTATTTGATGGTTAACAAGACCACACCTGCAACCAACAAGGTGGGAGGGAATGTTTTGTCAGATGGAGCAGTGCTCAGTTTGTTTTTGTTATCAGAAGCATGCCAAGAGTGTGAATGAAGCAACGCGGCGTGCACAAAGAGAAAGAGAAAGATCCCCCCATTTAAACTAAGAGAATGATGCTACTTTTACTTGCACATTCATCTATTATTCTATGCACTAGAATGATGCGCTCTCATCTCCTGCATCGTTAATCCCCAGTCTCCAAGTAAATTAATGCATTCAGCAACTCCGCCTAACTTTGTCTCTCTAGGCGGTCACCAGTCTCTCTCCCCATTCAGCAACGCGTGATGATGAGTGTGTTTGACAGTGTGGTTGCGGGTGCTTTTCAAATAACTTTTCGTGTCAAAATGCATGTCAATAATGTTTTTTTATTTTTTAAAAATTATTTTTGACATCAGCACATCAAAACGATCCAAAATATATAAACTATATTAAATTTTCATTAAAAAAAATTAAATTTTTTGGGAACGCAGCCGCAACCACGTTCCCAAACGTTACCTAAATCCTGTTCGATCGGATCGGAATCTGATTGCCCACTCAACAAACCTTAATTTGCATGCTTCTTCTTTTCTTTTCTTATAAAAACAATACTATTTATAATATTATATGGTCAGATTTCTAAGTTGGGAAAGAACATTATCTTATTTAATAGCCATCACTTACTTACTTGGAAGTAGTGGTTTTGTAATGGATAGAGCCCTCTTTTTTCTTCCATTTATCACGGAGCCTCCTCTTGAAGAACTGCGAGCATTTATTTGCTCAAGAGATTTCCGTTCAATGACTCGGCAGGGGAAACCCGTGCCATAAACCACCACCACCACCACCACCCATCTCGCGTGCATATTAATTACTATCTTATACACACCCGGCCCGCACTTGTAAAAACCAAACCCGCCCATTTTATCAGCCTCATATCTCTCTAAAAACTATAAAATGCCAGCTCCTCCATATTCGTTTATCCCTCTAAACAACACCGACGAGGCCAGCGATACAAGCGGAGGCACCAAGTCGCCCTTTCAGAACCTAAACTCAAGCATTTTGATCATCATTTTAATCCTCTCCGTAACTCTGTTAGTCTCTGTTTCTCTTTGTTTCCTCCTCCGTATCTTAAGCCGCCGTTCCCTCCGCCACCTTTCTCCCTCTAGAACCACCGCCACAGCTACCACAATAGCAACCTTATCCTCTAACCGCCTCTCCAGTAACAACAACCATCGTGTTTCACCGGAAGATTTAGAGTCTTCCGTTTCTGACTCGCTCCCTCTCTTCTCTTTCTCCTCCATCAAACACAGACCATCCTCTTCCCCTGAAATCTCCAGCGGCGATTGCGCGGTTTGTTTGTCGACGTTCGAACCAGAGGATATCCTGCGATTGCTTCCGCTCTGCTGCCATGCTTTCCATGCACATTGCATTGAAACATGGCTCAATTCTAACCAATCGTGTCCTCTTTGCCGGTCTCGTATTCATTTTTCGGAATCAGAGCTCGCCAAAGCTCTCTTTGAAGGTGACGCTCGTGGTGGTGATAGCTTCCGCCTTGAGATTGGCTCTATTAGCCGTCGAGAACATACTGCTCCTAACCCCGCGTCCTCTCTCTCTACAGCCACAGCCTCCGCCGCTGCAGACGAGGATCGGAGCTCGTACTCAGTTGGTTCGTTTGATTATGTCGTGGAGGAGGAATCAGAGGTTACTATCAGTCAATCGCACAGAAGGAGTATGTCGAAGGAGAGTGGTCGCGGGGGTGGTCTGACATTGTCTGAGGAACCGATTCTGGCAGCGGAAGTGGCTTCGGCGAGAGGAAGTTTGTTAGATAGGCTGTCTGCTTCTCTCTCTTCACGTACGACATCTTTTAGAGGTTCTGGAAGGTTATTTACCGGTAGCAGTGGCCGGAGCGAGATTGCCGGTGGCGGAGATTATGGTTTGGGGACGAGTCGTGTTGGAGAAGAAATTAGTGAGCTGTTTCGTTGGTTTTCAGGGGTATGATTCGTGAATAGATAAGCTGTTCATGGGCAGTTATGGAATTCAAAAGTTCGTGCACATTTCCTGGCCCGGTCCGTTGAGTTGCCATGTTCACACTATAAGGTGCCAAGTGACACGAAAGGCTGAGAAATGGATACAGAGAAGGAGAGAGTGGAAACTGTAGAATCAACGGTACCTTCCTCTTGTCTTCAAACTTTTTCTTGCAGATAAAGACTAAAGTATTGAGAAAATGACAGTCTTGGAGGCATTAGTTTTGATAGATGATTCATGGATGGCCCACTAAGACTTACAACCATACATTTTGATAGATGACTTGCTGCCTTTTAGAAATAATTTGATGTTTTTTTTTTTTCCTTAAATGTGGGTGCGATTAGAAATTCCAGGGAGAAAAACTCATGAAACAGTAATATGAGATTTTAGTTTATTACATACCATGCATATAACTCACGCTTCGACACAAGTGAGGTATTTTTATTTTCTACAAAAAAACAAAAAAATACAGGTTTTTTCATGTATGTTTTTAATTTAAAAAAATTTAAATTCAAATAATTTTTTTATACATACATGTAATCAAATAAATCAAGAACAATATATGTAAATAAATAAAAAAATTTATTAATAGTACCTAAAAATAAAACTTGAAAAATCAAGAGACAAATGTAGAACAAGATATTTAATATTGAAATGCGGGATATTTACCCAGCTGTGTTTGCTAAATTTATTCATTAAAATAACCTTTTTATTTAAGCAAACGATAATAGAAATACAGACACAAATTAAATTGATCGAATAAAAAAAAAATCATGCAAGGCTACGCATATTAGAAATATTATATGAAAATATTTTTTTATTTTCAAAAATAAAATCCGTTCATACCAAAGATAAAAAAAAAATTATAGATGAATCATAAAAACTCTTCAAATTCAAATGCATAACTAAAAAATTAATCGTCATTTAAAAAAGGCTCTCCAAAAAAATAAAAGAGAGAACGAGTATTAATTTAAATCTAAATTAATAAAATTTAGAGAAAAAACCAAAAAAAAGAATTATTAATTTGTAAAAAAATTAGAAAAAACCAATGACCAGACACAACTGGGCTTGGCTTTTGTTAGGGCCCGTGTAATTAGGCCCTTAATTTTTTTTGTTTGCAACCATCTTCTGCCCTAATTTTTTTTTTTTAAAAAAAATCAGACGACACATTATCTTATTTGCTCAGATTTCAGCCACTATGGTGGCTAGAGAATCGAGGTTTTGGTTTTTTTTACCCAAAAGCCTGTTTTTCAACCTATTTTGACCAAAAAAACACCTATAAAAACATTGTAAAAATCATGATAAATCTATTAATGATCTCAAAAAACCGTTCTAAAAACTAAAATTAACCCGAATCAAAAAATCAACTTGAGCTCATATTTTTTTTTACAAACTTTAAAGGTAAAAAACACGTAATATGAAATCCTCTCATCAAGTGGGACCATAATATTGTCTATTTTGGTGGTCTAAATCGGTGTTAACGATACTTTTTTCGCTTTACCGCTGGAATTCGGCGACTTCTCTCTCTACTAGGGACTAAAAAATAACAAAAATAAATTTTTATACCAAAATTGAATTGGAAAAATATTGAGATACCGAAATTGTATAATTTACGTAATTTTTAAAGTTAAAGGAATAAAGTGCATCTTTTGTGGAACTTATGGTATGCCACCTATATTTTACACATTTTTCATTTCAATCCTCCTTTTTTCAATCCTATATTTTTATAAAAAATCAAAATTAATTAATTTTTAATTACAACTAGATAGTTAGGGGGGGGGGGGAATCGAGGATCAAATTAAGAAAAATATAAAATTTTATGGCCCATCTATAATAATGTATGTGATGGTGAATAATGTAGCCTTGTATGGTAAAAAGCACCCCACATGTAATACTTAATGGGGGTTGTCATTATTTGAATTTTGTGATGTTGAATTCAATGTTGATGTTAATTGGTTGGTGGCAGATAGAGAACAATCATATATATATATATATATATATATATATATATATTTTATCTGCATAGCATAATACTATATACTTCTTGGGCTCAAATTCATCACATTCACACGAGGTGATATGGACCTTCAGATTAGTCTTAATTTGATTGGTAGTTGAGAGGTTCGTTTGTGGCTGAAATATCCATAGCCAGAGATAATTCATGGGTGCATCATAAAAAAAAATTCTTGCACAAGGGGTGGTGTAAATTTTAAGTGGCTACACATCATAAAAAAAAAAAATTAAAAAAAAAATCTTCAACCAAACGAACTTGTGTCTACAAGAAACAATACTAAATTTAAAAGATTAAAAAAATAAAAGTGGTGAAATTAAAAATAAATTATAATTTTATATATTATTTTAAAAAATTACTCTAGATATTGAAAAATAGAGTTAGAAAAAATATCAATTGAAAAAACAATAAATAAAAAAACTTGAAATAACTAGAGTTATTTTCAATGCCAACAAAAAATTCTACATAAAAAAATAAATAAAAAGAACAGAACCTAATCTATAATTGAATAAATATTGAAAAATAAAAAAAAAATTATTTTAAACAAAGAAAAATAAAAAACTAAGAAAACCCGACACAAACCTTATCTAATTTCTATAACTAACAATCCATAAAATTCTAAATTTGAGTTGAATGATCCATAATGCATAAAGCCCACATCTCATTCTTGAAGAAAAGAAAGAAACAGTGAAGAGAAGTGGTGTAGGGTTTTTGAGAGAGAAAAGAGGGTATTTTTGAAATAGTATTTTTGATTTGATATTATTGTAGCAAATTTGAGAATCTCCCTTGATTTGCTTGTTGATTTGAATTTCAAGAATTACATTTAGAATTCAAATAAATATCCTAAAAGGTTCTAAAAACAACAGTTTTTTTATTACATAATATGAACTTCATCATTCTGTTCATAATATGAACTTCATATCCTGTTAATTCTTCATTCTGTTCATAATATGAACTTCATATCCTGCCAAAGTTTTTTTTATTACATATTGCAACTAGTGAACGAACAGATAATAATCGGTCAGCTGGGCTAAAGGTCACATGCATAATTCACACTAGTGTCTACAATAATGCAATAGAGCTAAACAAGTGAAACACACACACAGACACACAACGTACGCAGCCAAACAAACCATTTCAGTTCAGGTGATCAACCAATCAGATTTTAGAGATCTTTGCTTTCTCAGTGAACAAAAAAATTTATCAGTTAGGAAGGACAAAACTGGAACTCTAAAGAAAACTAAGAATCAATCTCGCCAGAATGTCTAGAAATTATTCATATCTATTGACACGAGTTAGGGACTCCACTCCAGATCAAATTGGTACAAAAGAAACCTTATCTAAGCTATGACATACTTGTGTACATGTTTTACGTGGCCGCTGGTGCTGGCGCTGGCATATATGACTCCAGAATCAATTGGGATCGCGAAGGTTGCATGACCTCCACAATTAGATATGTATACCTCCACTGCTTGTCCACTTTGTCTTTGAACATTTCAGCAGAAACCTTCCCAGCACCATGCGGCCCACGAATATAGAAATTGATCTACATTCAATGAGGCAACATGTAAGCAGATATGAAATTACACAAAAAATCAAAATTATCCTTAATTTTATTTGTTCTTGTAGATTTTTCACTTTATTTCTTCTTTAAAAGGGAAGGAGACTGAGGGGATAATTCACACATGTTATAAACATTCCTTGAACCTTTTGCATTTTCTTGGATACAAAGACAAAATTTCACTTGGATACTACGATGCTTCACAGTTTACCTGGACATGCTCCACACCATCTTCATCAGTAAAGATCCTATTGGGAATACGTTGGCGAGCAGCACGATTTCTACTTTCCTGACCATAACCCGTAATAGGAGATCCAATTCTCACTCTGACCTGATTCAAAGCAAATATAATCTGAAGTGAACAACAAAATTGCAATAAGGATATCAACACAGAAAAACAGCAAAGCTTAGTAGCCAGAGAGAACCATTATGAACATTTACCACCAGATCCTTCTGGATTCTGTCTATAACATTCACAACCTCCTTAACAGTTTTGTGACTTCGCATCTTGCCTTTAAGTTTTATCGACTTAAGAATTTGATTTCGCTCTATTAGTTTTGCCAATAAACTGTGCCTGACTGCTTGAACCAAATCATCCACTGCCTTTCTTATTTTCAAATGACTATTGATAATAGCAATATGATTTATTACTAAATGCATAATCAGTCACTCAAGTTATTTGTTTATCATGGTTTATTGACCTTCCCGCTTTGGGACTTCCTGTTACATACTCGGGGGCATTCCACAACAGGCAACCTCAACTGATTGTCCCATTGTAACATAATGTCTCATTTTCAGGTCCACCAACCATCATAAATAGAAGAGGAACAAGTGCTTTAAAATTGCAAGCCCAAGAAAAAGATGTATTAATTTTCACAAACCTGACTGTCATCTTGAATCCTTTTCAGAGCCTTGTTAAAGATCTTGTACCTATTACAGACCATGGTGCAAATCAGAGTGGAATAAGGGAAAAGGAGACAAAACTCAAATAGTCTACTTCTAACCATATTCATATAATTTAATTACAAAAGTCAACTCTTACTCTTTTGGTTCAAATATCAGCTCCTTAAAAACAGCATAAGCCGCAGCAGCTGCAACACCAAGTCCTGCAAGAATTATAATGCTGTAGGAAGCACCTTCTGTAAACGTCACAGGCTTCTCTGGGATATTGTATGTTGGAGCATCAAAAGGATCCTCAACAGTAGATACGTCTTTTTTGGTCTGTCCGGAGTGGCGGAACACAATTAATAGAGTCAAAACATGAGTTTCCAGAATAGCATCATACTCTTTGAAAAGAACACAAAGTGACACCATTATATAAAGTAGAAGGGAAAAACTAAAAAATTATGAAGTCAAGTTGGTTCATATGCTGCTAAGTTGGAGTACATAATCTAGTAGTCAAACAAAATAAATTCAGAAACTCTGTCTGGAAAGAAACAGTTTGGTTCAAAAGTAAAGCATAAACAAATATTTATTTCCTACAAGAAAATCTAGAACCACTCAGATAGCGATAGGATCCACATAAAAATAAGTCTATATTTCAGTTTAATATTTTATAGATAAATGGTTGACAGCATTGTCAAACACAATATTCATTCAGGTATTCAACGGTAATCAGGCAACCCAATAGGATGTGGATAGAACATAAACATGAAAGCTCTTGAACTTTGATTTGAATTCAAACCTCAGATTGTTTATGCGTCTCTTTCTTTGAAGCTTTCGATGCGAAAGATCTAGCAAAGCAAATATTAACGGTGCTTTCCCCATGGGTTTCCATGATTTGAAAGGATGACCTACGGCTAACCAAGTATTCTCTATTAGGCTGACCTCCATAGATAGCAGGGATACCTGTCAAATCTTATTGTCAAGAATTAATTTGCACAAAGAAGATAATCAATAAGCAAAACAACCTTGCTCCAGAACCGGTGGATATGCAAGTTGAACACTAAAATGTCAGTAAACTTGTAGCACTTTGTTTGAGAAAAAAAAAATTAAAAAAAAAAATTATGGCACCAAACACTGTATTATATGACTTGTATGCCTGCAAGTCTTTTCCTGCCTTTAAGTTGGTTACACAATATAAAAACTGTTCAGTATAAGATCTTTGGTCCTCGTATAAATTCTCTTCCAAGCAAATAAAAAATGAGCTCTAGGATTAGCAAAATAAAAACTCCCATGATTACCATAGACCAAGGCAGAAATCTCAAACAGCACATAGCGTTTTACTAAAACTTCAACCTAAGAGGGAGAGGGACAATTCTCACCAACAAGAGAGAAGACCATGCCAGATTGGGTACATAAGAATTACACAAACATAATGATTCAATAACATGGAGCATAACATTCACTGACCATTATGCCGAAGTATGTCCTGCAGATTAGAAAGAGGTAGAAAAAAAATCAGTCTGCAGTTACAAGCTGAGGGAAAATGAAAGTGGAAAAAACCACCTACCTCACCTTAGTCAAATGGTTGGCATTGGCACTAAAATGTCTCACGTAATCTGACTTTGGCAACTTTGTCAACATCAAAACATAACTTCAATCAAATACCAATACATCACATTTAACTAATAGGCTTTTATATATATATATATATATCAAATTGGACTTAAGCTATAGAATACAGCAGAGTCGCAGACAGTTTCCAACAATAACTACTTCCTAATATAAGTTTATCATAACAACTGTTAACCATTTGGTTTATTGATAAGACATTTTCAGAAGTAATTGAATAACCAAGTTGAGAAAAGGAGCCAACAATTAGAAAAAGGGCAGCTGTGACAAGAAATGAATAATTGGTTGAATTCGTAGATCCATATAAAGCGCACATATGGGGAGGGGGGAAGAAGGAGGAGGAGTGAGTTTTATAATAAAACACAAAGGTAAAAGGAAAATTATAACCAGAAAGAGCATTTGTGTGGCTTCTCTCTCATTTGTGCCAGCTGAATATTTCTAATATCACTGATTCATTTTAAAAGGCCAGAACCTGGAAAAATCTACAACTCCAGGATGTCATTTTGCATTACATTATTTAGCCGAGAGCCAAAAAGAAAGTTCCGCATATCTGAAAAAGAAGCTATGATAATTTTTTTGTCCAGGAGGTTAATCCATTCATGGCGATGCTTTATAACAAGGACTTCAATAGGATTCAGGTCTCATTCCATACCTCAAAGTCATAATACAATGGAGGAAACATACATTACCACTACAGTCATATTCAAGTCCTATTGTATTCAATATTTAACCACAGCAAATTTCTTCAAACAACCATAATTATATACGAGGCACAAGCTAAATTTGAAGTAAAAACCACAGGAAAAGCTGTCAGATAACCAACTTCAACTCCGAGGGCAAGTCGCGGTGTCTCAAAGGTACAAAACTCAAACTAAAGAAGAAAAAAAAGGAAAAAGACAAATATTTACCGTAGTGACTGAATTGCCAAGTGCACCTCTTTGTGCAACCATAGATGTTGAAAAGGCCGCCAAACCCACATCAGATACTCCCTTAAGAATTTTTCTCCCCAAAAATAAAGACAACCCTTTTTGAGATCTCAAAGGACCACTGCATCTCCTGATATGCTGCATTTTCTAACACTATAAAAATCTCTGTTTTTCTTCTCTTGGCAACAAAAAAATGAAAACTTTATTACAAAAACAACTCAATCTTCTCCTTGTATAAACAGGACTTACTTCGCCTAAAAAAGAACTTGAGAAAATAAGAGTTGAGACCCAGATATCATCAAGTACAGCACTGTATTAGAGATACTGAGAGAAACCCAAAAACCCAATGGCAAGCAAATTGGGGTTTTGTTGCAGACACGTGCAAGAAACCTAAGAAGGCATGAAACCATTTTTCTTTGGGCTCACTCTTCAAAAACGTGGCCCATATATAAAAAGCCCAAATTTGAACCAAATTGATTATTTTCCTTTCTTTTTCGTTCCCTCAAAAATCAGAGAGGAGGTGCCACCAGCAGCTGCCAGAGGGAAAACACAGAGACAGCGAGGTAGAGAAAGAAGAAAGAAAGATAGAGTTTGAATTTGTAGAGAAAAAAAAATTTGCTCCTTGCCTTGTCTACTTCCTTGCACCAGCTGGTCTTATTAAGATTAGTACAAAAAGAACTTTTCAAGGTGTCAAAGCACTTTTGAGGATTTTTTAGATTCTGGGTTGTCTGCCAAAAGTTTAGAAACTAAGATTATGACAGGAAATCTGAAGAATGAATCGTGTTTCTTTAGCCAGCATGTTTCAATTTTAAGAGTAACTATTACCGTTCTACAAGAAAGTCAAAACTTTTTATGATTGTTATCTGTGTTTACAATTTCAAGATAAGTTGATTATAGGAGTTGATATGATAAGATAGACTGCTAGTCCCATGAGTTATTGAATAATTCCAAGATATGCTGATAAGGACTTGATACGATGCAATATACTGATGGTGCAATGATTTGATCTGATTTGGTAATAGTCTAAAGAATAAGGAACTTTATTTTGGTAAGTTCATCCAACTTGGGTTGATGAGCTATGACTTTGACGAAGGTTATAACCCTTCAGCTATTTACTGACCTAATTTCTGTTATGTGCATTTTTAGATGGCCAGATGGGATGAGATTCTGTCCCTTCCTGTGCAGAATCCTCCAACTTTGGAATTTTCTGCTTCTGATATTGTATGGTCAAAGGTTGGAGGCTGGCGCGACAATTTAGATAGACTTGCTCTTATCCCTTTTGCTAGAGTCGATGATTTTGTAAGAAGCGAGTCTGCTAATAAAGACTGTCCAACAAGATTTCATGTTGAAGCTAGAAGGCGTCGGCCTCCTCAGACATCTTACAAGCAAAAGGTTGATGGCATCCTTGAGTACATATTGTAAGTTTCTTCCTTCTTTTGGCAGTTCCTACTTCGTGGCCATTAATGCTGTGACTTAAGTGATCCATTTGAATTTTAGATATTGGTGTTCTTTTGGCCCTGATGATCACCGGAAAGGTGGCATAGTATGGCCCAGTAGAACTACTTATGTTTCAAAAAAGAAAAATGCTGGTAGACCAAATACCAAGAGGGGGTACACCTGCCATTTTATTGTGAAATGTTAAATTTCTGAACCATCTGTTGCACTGATCTTATATAATCAGGACAAGCACGTGGATAAAAAAGGGTTACCGTGCCATGGCCCTTAGGATAAGAAGGCTGAAGGAACACATGCTATGTTTGCCCCTTATATCTCAGAGGATCTTCGGCTTCGTGATTTATCTTTATTATATGTTGGGGTCTCTGTGGAGACCATAATGCCGAGACACAATGAATCAGTAGAGAGGCACGGTGGTCCATGTAATCGTGATGACTTGTTGACTCACAGGTATGTGCGGAGGCAGGAAAGAAGCATCCGCTGCTCTACATTTGAACTGGACACTGATGATGCAGTTGGCATTAGCATGTGGGTTGAAAGCCACCTGAATCAGGTATTTTTCTTCGAGGATTTTTCTGATTCTGAGCCTTTCACTTTAGGAATACAAACAGAGTGGCAGTTGCAACAAATGATTCGGTTTGGCAATCGCAGTCTTGTGGCTTCTGATTCAAGGTTTGGAACAAAAAAATTGAAGGTTTGTCATTTCAGTTTATATGATCCAAATCCTGTGAAACCAAACATCATTTACACTGCCTGGATGGCTCTTTATGTTTCAGAAACTGACCATGCTCTTTTCTTTGATTTTATTTAGTATCCTGTTCACAGTCTTGTTGTGTTCAACTCA
>Ga0325410_1006615_pt1 | contig 12714 bp, 4 predicted proteins | sample PopdelMetagenome_16_FD_206182 | JGI IMG/M metagenome (GOLD analysis project Ga0325410, IMG submission 206182) | Populus deltoides microbial communities from Bellville, Georgia, United States - Xylem-PdIQD-R3 | ecosystem: Host-associated > Plants > Phyllosphere > Stem > Wood/Secondary xylem... | reverse complement strand
TTTTCTGTTCTCCCCCCCCCCCCCCCCCCTATATATGAAAATTGAGATGCACGATGTAATGAATAAGAGAGGATGCTATGGTATCCATATTCCTGGTTTCCAAGTATAGTCGAGGAAAAGGAATAAAGAATAAAATCTGGATTCCAATTATTTGACAAGTGCTTCTTTACAGCGCGGATTCAAACTGAAAACAGGTACGTGATAGTTGCACGTGCGAGTCGTGACTAGCTTAAACATCTCTAGCTGACGTTGATTCATGAGATCAGGCTTTTGTTGTTGGGTCTTGTGATACAAGATTGTTCAAGTTTAAAATTCCTTAGTAGATCGAATGTTTTGAAAACTTTGCCCTATAATTGTACTCCAGCATAACGCAACGCGTCTGCATATGCTCGGCAAACGAACCTCTACTAGCATCGCAATTTTCCACTGCGTTGTTTAGATGCGTGCAACTGAGTCCCTGTTTGTCTCTTCATCAATGGCTATTAGTCAAGAAAATTTGTCAGCTGCATGTAGTTTTCTATGCTTCACAGTTCAGTGATTTTTTTTATTTGACTTGACACAAATAAATATACTTAAGAAGAAGTAACGAATATATTTAATGCGGAAACAACCTTTGTTCAAGTTTCTCATGTTATACCACGGTTCTAATGTCAGAGAAGCATGATCCGATTTTGAAGGTACTGTATAAAATCTCCCTTATCTAGTCCCGAAAGCTATCTGCTAACATATATGGTCATCATCTCCTATTCCTTTTACATCTCGTGTGACTGGCAGTTTCTGAGAATAATGTGTTGCCATTTCTGAGAATGAAAGATCCTGACAGTGACAGGTTTTGCTATATGCCAAGAGTTTCTTACTACTGATCTCAAAAACTACCGGAACCATGTTCATTAAACAGCAAGTTGACGAACATAAAGTCCAAATTTTCTCTCTTGCACAGTAGATCTGTCAAACTGTACTAATGGATAAGGTATCAATTTCACTGCATAAACCAAACAAAAGAATCCACCTACATAAACACGAGAAGAGGGCAATTTTAGAATGAAGTAGGGGGCTCATATACCAGAGATGGGGACTATGTCGTCTCCCTGATGAAGAAGCCATGCCAGTGCTAGCTGAGGAGGGGTGCAGCTGTGCTTTGTAGCCAAGTTGGCAAGTCGTGTATGTAGGATTTTGTTCTTCTGCAGAGCCTCCTCCACAAACCGCGGATGTGAAAGTGCCTGGAATTAATACAAGTGTATGAGTGACCAATTTACCAAGCTAAATTTATACTGCTATGCTGCTAAGACATTTTCTGTTGATAGTCACAGTATCCTCTATCGGTACTGAAGCTGGTAATAAAAGATCAAAATAGTTTGGGAATGTGGATATAATTAATTTTTAAAATGATTTTTATTTAAAAATATATTAAAATAATATTTTTTATTTTTTAAAAATTATTTTTGATATCATCGTATTAAAATGATTTAAAATACTAAAAAAATATTAATTTAAAACAAAAATAAAAATATTTTTAAAATATAAAAATAAATAAAACCACTTGAAGTTACGTAATATTAGCTTAGCTTGACAACATTCTCGTACATATTCAGGGGTACCCTTGGATCCAAATTTGACAGAGAGTTATTCCAAATTTTGTTGCTAACTGAACCATTTCTCGGAGAAGCTGCTTCAACGCCTAAAAATTATCAACTTTCTTGATCAAAATTAAACTTTTGCATTGAAGTCAGGACAATGTTCCTCGGGATATCATATGACATGCCTATCTCAACAGGATATGTTGGTTTAGACAACATTAAGCACATATATAGCCCATCATCTACAATCAAACCCTTGACAAACTGGATACATAACACATCTGCAATCAAAATCTTTCAACACAAAATACGCTGCATCAAACCTGTAAATCATGTTTTAGACCCCTTTGAACTCATCGCTTGCTAAAACAGCTACTTGATGGTGATGCCATTATGCTGTCCTCACCACCCACCACTGCCCCCCTCTTATCCTCCATGTTTGTTTCTGTGTTTTAAAAGCGTTTTTGATAAAATTTGAAATTTTTTATTTTTTTATTAACTTTAAATTAATATATTTTTAGTGTTTTCAAATCATTTTGATGTGCTGATGTCAAAAATGATTTTTAAAAAATAAAAAAACATTATTTGCATGTATTTTGGCATGAAAAGCTATTTAAAAAACAACCGCAACCACACTGCCAAACACATAAAAACCCAAAATGATCAAGTGGGAGCACATATTACCAAAACTCTAAAATGCTTAGGGAAATCACTATCCATTTGTGCAAAATAAATAAATAAATAAATAAACTATCCATTGCTATATTGAAATTATGTTTTTATCCTTTAAAGAAAAAAACAAAAAGTCTTGATTTTAAGGGTAATTCAGTCTTTTGAATAACTCATTAGTTATTAAAAAAAATTTAGATGGTATATGTATCTATTTTATTATTTTAGAATAGTAAAATAACTGATTTATCAAAAAAAAATTACAACTATTAACCGAGAGTATTTGTCTTTTCATTTTTAAAAATATAGTAAAATAATATTTTTACTCTTAAAATAAAAAAAAAAAATTCATCCATGGGCATTTTGATCTTTTATAATGATTAATTGATTTATATACTCAAAAAATTATTGGAGTGTGTAACGACTTTTAATGGCCAAACTTGCCTTTTTATTATGTTGCGTTTTCTTTCTATTGATGTGGTGTGTGACGGTGTTGGATGGATAGTTTGTTGTTGATGGTTTTTTTTTCTTCCACTCTTTTCTTTCTCCTCCCCAAAATGTATATATTAGTCCTTTTTGTTTTTGGTATTTCAATTTCAATCCTTATTCTTTTGATTTTTAATTTTTATTCTTAACTATTTTTATAAAAGTTTTGTTTGTTTCAATATAGTCATTTAATTACAATTTGTTGTATTTATTTTTTCCAATAATCCTTGTTCTTTTGATTTCTAATTTTTTTCTCTTTACTCTTTTGTTAAAATTTTATTGGTTTTCAATTAAAGTTTATGGTGCATTATTTTTTTCAATATAGTCCTCATTTTTTTATTTTTTTATTTATGTTAAAGTTATTCTTCTTTTTAATTTAACTCTCCAATAAAAAAAATTTGGTTGTCCTCTAATTTATTTTTTATTTTCATTTTCACCCTCATACTTTTAATTACAATTTTCATTTTATATCTTTTTATTTAATTGATTTTTTTTCAATTTCATCTTTAACCATTTGATTTGCCAGGGATTAGGCTTCTCGGTTTTTCTATTTATGGTATTTCTGGTCTAATGACCCAGGTCACGTGTTTGAAAAGTCAACGCGAGTCGACGTTATTTTTTTTCTTTTTTTGTTTTGTTATTCGATATTATTTTTTTTAAAATGGCTTTGTTGTTTTCTTAAAAAAAATAAAAATTGGACCACCCCTTATTATCTAGGTTACATGTTTATCATGTTAACTTAGGTTGACTCGAGTTTTTTTTTTGTTCATCTTCTTTATCCAATTTCATACTTCCAAGGTTTTTTTTCAAGTTATCATAATTTTTTATATATAAAAATCTTGTTTGTTTACTATTGTTTTTTTTTTCATAATCTAATTAAAATAAAATTAATTTATTAAACATAATCGAGCCTATAACCTAAGTCATTCGTTTTTATTATTTCTTTTAAACGTGCTTGCACACTATCGCTATTTTTTTATTATTTTTAATTCTAATTTTGGTTTCTATTTTAATTGATACCTTTTTAAATAATTTTTTTAATTTATGTTTCAATTAATATCACTCTCCTCTATGATTTTTTTTGTTTTGCTTATTTCACCTTTTTTTAATAGAGGGTTTTTTTTAATTATTTTCATATATTTAATTTTTGAAGATATTATTCTTATTCATCTATAAATATTTTTATGTTTTATATAGATAAATTTTATTTTTGATTTTAAAAAATATTTATTTAAAAAAATATTTCTAATATGTGTAACCTTACGTAATATCATTTTTCCTTTTATTATATTCAATCAATTTTATTTGTGTGTTTGTTTTTATTATTGTTTGATTGAATTAAAAAATAATTTTAATAAACAAATTTAGTAAATATAACTGAGTAAATATTTGATATTGATGAGATCAAAATTAATATCAAATATCTTTATCGGCATCTATTTCTTAATTTTTTTAGTTTATTTTTTAGTTATCGTTAATGATTATTTATTTATTTACATAAAAAATTATTAATTTATTTAATTTGATGATTGTATAACCTTTTTGATTTATATTTAAAAAAATTATATAAAAAAACATGTTAAAAAACCTATATATCTAGTTTTGTTTTTTTTTTAAATAATACATAGCATGCGACGAGGCATTGATAAAATAACTAGTTATTATTCTAGATGGTTGATGGTCATGATCTCTTTATTATTATTATAAATAAATAAATAGTGAGCTTGTACTTTGATTAAGAAAAGTGTATTAGAATTTATTTTTTAAAATATTTTTATTTTAAAATAATATATTTTTATTTTTAATATTATTATATTAAAATAATAAAAAATATTAATTTAAAACTTCAAAAAAAATTAGAAATTTTAAAAAACAGAGTTAACAGCATTGCGAAACGGCATAAGACAACAAGAAACGACTTTCCTTCGTTCAATTTACTTTAACGGATGAATGAAACGACGTCGTATAGACGTCATAAGAAGTATCAGTAAATAACAAATAATAATAACGCAAAAGGCAATTTCACGGACAAAAGAACCCAGCTTTCTCATCTCTGCAATAAACGAAGAAGCTAAAATAGTTTTTATTATTTTTTAGAAAAAGAAAAAAATCACAAAATCCAGAGAGATAGAGGGATAGATCAGAGATGGAGAGGAGGAGAAAGCAGATCTACGTAGTGGCAGCTCTTTTAATGAGCTTTATTAGCCGCATCTATTCTCTCTCCGTCACCGTAAACGACGTCGAATGCGTTTACGAGTATGTCCTCTATGAAGGCGACACCGTTTCCGGAAACTTCGTTGTTGTCGATCACGACATCTTCTGGGGCTCCGATCATCCCGGCATCGATTTCACTGTAAGTTGTTTAGTCTTTCATTTCAGTTTTTTTAATTCATTTATTTTGATTTTACTTAGGGGTTTTCAATCTTGCTATGTTTCGTATCAGTTGAGATATTTTGGAAATTGAATTCATTATCGATATAATTTGGTGGTATTAGTTTTCTGCTATTTAATTATCATTTTAGATTTGGATAATAGAAGTGAGAAGGGCACCAAGGAGGGTTAATGATTTAATTAATTAAAAAGAACAACCTTGTATGGTCTGACGAATCTGTCAAGGGATGTAAAAGCAGGTTCCTTTTGGATTGATGATTGTCAATCGTTGTTGCTGGACACGAATTTCTATATAACCATATTATGAATGTAAAAAATAGAAAAACTCTTGAGATTTTAGCTAGATCCCAGGAACTTGTTCGCAAAGTGCTCTCTCTAACCACCGGGGTCCCCTCCAGCTTCCCCCCACCGTAAACGATTACTAAAAAAAGAGTTTTTACGCTTTGCTTTCAACCGGAGCTTGATCACAGAGCGAAAGGCCTCTTTTAGAATTTAATAGTAGTGCAAAAAACTCCTGTTCTGTACTAGTTTGCCAGACAAAGCAATTCCATGTATTAATGGGAAGTATCTCTCGGAAAACCTTAGTCACTGATTATTTGATCATTAGCAAAAAGAGAGTCCTTCATTATCCTCCACCATGTGAACTTCATTATAATAAGCTGAAATGCCCTGTTTGATTTCGCGTCAGAAGATGGTGCAAGCATCTTCTCTGTTTTAAAATGCTATGCACCTTTTGTTTACGTTCATTGTGGACTGATTTGTGAACAATCATGCACCTTGTTATTTATGGTTTTGGAATTATTTTAATAATGTTGCTGTTCATTCCAATTTCTTTATCTTGATTTCTGCTGTCATGCAGGCAACATCTCCTGGAGATAATACGGTGCACACTGTAAAGGGGACATCTGGAGATAAGTTTGAGTTCAAGGCTCCAAGAAGTGGAATGTACAAATTTTGTTTTCACAATCCCTACGCAACACCTGAGACTGTCTCGTTTTATATTCATGTGGGCCATATTCCCAGCGAGCATGACCTTGCCAAAGATGGTTTGTTGATTTCTCTCTTATTAGTTTATTCTTATATTTCAGATGCATCTCTATATATAGTATCAGGTTGTGAGTTAACTGCAATAGTATTACAGCCTTGTGAAATTTCAATTGCTTATTCTAGTTGATTAGTCCATGTTAGTTAGGCTGATTTCCTCTGTGTGAATAGATTTTGTTCTGCTGTCCTTTGACCTGTATAGCATCTGTTCCTTGCAGAGCATTTGAACCCAGTTAATGTTAAAATTGCTGAGCTGAGGGAGGCATTGGAGTCTGTTACAGCAGAGCAGAGGTACTTGAAAGCCCGTGATATTCGACATCGTCATAGTAAGTTTCTTGCTCTGGCATTTTGTTTCTTTCTTTTCTTTTCCCTTCTTTTAATCTTTAATTGATGGAATTGCACAATTTTAGGGTGATTCTTAAGCAATTTTTTTTCTTCTTGCCTTTTTCTTTCGTTTCTTTTCTTTTCTTTTCTTTTTCTTTTGCTTGAGAAAGAGGCATGATCTTTTCATGATATTTTACCATCATGGTGTTCAGTTTCACTAATCTGAATACCATCCTGCAGATTAACATATCGTGTATGATAGATCCTTATAGGAAGTCTCGACTTTTGTGCATAAAAGATCTAGATATGAACGAATACCATCCTGCAGATTTACATATCGTGTATGATAGATTCTTATAGGAAGTCTCAACTTTTGTGTACGATATGAACGAATACCATCCTGCAGATTCAGGCAGTCATTTTGTGCTGAGAAAAACCTGTTTAGTGTATATCGTGTATTCAGTTTTTGGATACACCAATGCCATTATTTCAACATGACAAGGCTGCCTTATGAGGATATTCTTCAAACAATTGCAATTTGCTGATTGCTTGCTAACTATGATTTTTTACTTGTGCAGCTAATGAGAGCACAAGAAGGCGTGTCATAGCCTACACAGTTGGAGAGTACCTTTTGCTGGCCGCTGTCAGCACACTCCAAGTCGTGTATATCCGTCGTCTCTTCAGCAAGTCAGTGGCATATAACAGGGTTTGAGCCCTGATTAAGTCATCGACTGTTGATTAGTAACATGCTGAATTTGATAAGATAATGGATGACTTTAGACAACTTTTGCACAAATGTATGATCTATTGTTTCATGGTTGTTGAGTTTTCGCATTTCATTTATAATACAAAGTTTAGAACCCATATTTATTTCAACTTCTCATCTTTGATTTTTATCTATTATATTCCGAATCTAACATGTTGACGTATTGGGTATCTGCAATGGTCATTATCTAGGAGGCGGCTTTCTTTGGGCCCTGGAAAGAGTAAAACCATGGATCTATTGATAGAATTCACAATCTTTCTTTCTTTGAGAATGCACAATTCTCATGATTGCTTTTATTGAAAGGTAAGCCTACGGATAAAATGCTTGGCATAATTTCGGTTAAGCATATTCCTGAAACAAGCAAGATCTTATTGGAAGGAAGGATGAGAGATTAAGGCAAATGCAGCATATTTAAAAGGTTGAATGCCTGCCTGTTTATAAAATTTGCGTATTAAGCTTCTAGAGTGACCAAAAGCGTGTGCTTCTTAACATTAAGTTTGCCATGAGAATAGTATACTCACAGCAATTACTAAGTGCTTTGCGTTGCGTTGCAGGTTAGTTGTTTTTTTTCCTATAAAAAAATTATACTTCCTTTTTCAGCGTATATTTGTATATAAAAAAATCAAGTGTGAATTAAAAAGCTTATGTATATACATAATTAAATAAATTGAAAATTATGTGTTGAAAAAAAAATCATTAATAATAAATGAAGATAAAAATAGAAAATTGATAGACATATATAAATCAAGATATTTAATATTATAATATGAGTTTTTTATCCGATTGTGTTGACTGATGTTATTTACTAAAATTAAATTTTCATTTAATCAAGTAATAATAGAAATAAGTAATAATAGAAATAGACATATACTCACAGCAATTACTATGTACATGTCAAGTTTTTTTAAAGTATATTTGTATATAAAAAAGTTATAAGTGTAAATTGAAAAGCTTTTATATATATATATATATATATATATATATATATATATATATAATTGAATAAGTTGAGAATCATATGTGTTAAAAAAAATCATTAACAATAAATGAAGATAAAAGTAGAAAATTGATAGATACATATAAATTAAGATATTTGACATTACAACACCGGCTTTTCACCTAGTTGTGTTGAATGACGTTGTTTATCGAAATCAAATTTTCATTCAGTCAAATAATAATATAAACAAATATACATGAAATTGATTGAGTAAAATAAAATAAAATATTATATAAGGTTATGCATATTAAAAATATTATCAAAAAAAATATTTTTTATTTCTATAAAACAAAAAAAATAGATGAATTAGAATAATCTTTTCAAAAATTAAATACATACAAAATAACTAAAAAATAAATGTCATTTAAAAGAGGCTATATAAACAAAATAATAATAAAAAAATAATTTGTATTAATTTAAATAGAAAAAAAATTGAAAAAAAAACATATAAAAGAAGCATTAATTAAAAAATACAAAAAAATAATTTAGAAAAAAAAAGGAAAAGGTGTTGTTTGGCTTGACAAGCCATGCCAATCCGCTTGGCCCATTTCGTTAGGGTCGTGCACTTGGGATCATTTTTTTTACTGCTGTTGGGGTGAATGACATGTTGTTTGCCTTAATTTTTTTTAAAAAAATCAGACACGCCGTCTAATTTTGCCTAAATCTCGACCATTGTGGTGTCTAAGAAATCAAGATTGAAGGTTTTTTGATCCAAAAACTCATTTTCAACCCATTTATTTTATTCATAACACCTAGAAAACACATTAGAAATCTTGATAAACTATACATGACCTTAGAAACCTAAAAAACCATCCCAAAAAACCAAAAACAACCCGAAACCAAAATCTTCTTGAGCTCAAATATGTTTTTTAGAAACTTTCAAGGTGAAAAGTACCTAATATGAATTCCCCTAATCAAATAGAACCATTTGATACAAAGATCAAATTTTTTATGGTAGAAATCGGCACCAACAATATTTTTCTTTCTTTACTGCCAGAATACAACAACTTATCTCTCTCCTCACTCGAACCAAGACTAAAAAATAACAAAAACAATTTTTTGTACCAAAATTGAACTGAAAAAACATTGAAGGGCTGAATATGTATAATTTTTAAAGAGTGAGGACTAAATTAAACTTTGTGTATGGACTTTGAAACCATCACTCATTTGTGGTGTCTATTCTACTTTGATCCCTTATTTTTCAATCTTGTTCTTAGTCATTAGATTTGATTTAATTGCCCTTGATTTTGGCCCAAAAATGATACAATTGCATAAACAAAAGTTTGAGGATTACAAAGAAAAAATTTGAATAATAAGTCCACGGTGAAATATGAGAGGATGATTAGTGGTGTGTGCACAATAAAAAAGCAATGCCATTTAGATTTCTATTAATTATTATTGTCATAGGATCTTTTGATAAGTTAGAGACTATTAAAGGATCATAAAGCATATTTTAAATTTGATTATTAGGGATTTTTGCTTTGCCATTCATTAGATGGGGTGGTATTGTGTTTGGACATGATTGGAGCTGCTTATAGAGATCCATCGAGAGACTTTATGTTTGATATTGTATTAGTTTTTATGGTAGCAGTTTAAAAAAAGTAGGTCAAAAAAACAATTATAGTTGTGGTTTTTAATAAAATGTGTTTTGTTAAAATTGCTATGAAATGGATTTTTGCATACAAAATAAATAAAGAAGAATGTCTCCATTAATGATAAACATGTTATTTTAACTTCTATAAACAAAGGTTTGAAACAAAATTGCATGTGAGATCGAGTGCAAAAAACATAAGCTATTTGACTAATCAAACAGTTTTTTTCTATATGGTTGAGTTTCGGTTTTTTCTCTATAGTTTGGGTAAAAAAAAGAAGTTACCACAATAAAAAACTGTTTCAGAAACACGTTAACATAACATGTATAATTCCTGGAGGTTTCGACCAAATTTAGAAAGCGCCACTGATATTAAAACATTTTCTAATTATTTTAAGAACATATTTAGTTTATGTTTATTACTGTGGTGCAATATGCCTTTTAAAAATATTTTTCAATCGAAAATGTATTAAAATAATTTTTTCAAATTTATTTTTAATTTTTAATATCAGTACATCAAAACTATTGAAAAACATCTAGAAAATATTAATTTGATGTCTTTTCAAATAAAAAATAATTTGAAAAACATAAACTCTCACAATGCCAAATGCGCATTTAATCTACTATAAAATTATGATTTTATTAGATATTCTTCATTTTGAGAAGTTTTGTGCATTTAATTAGTGGTCTGCTAGATAGGTGGCCCGTCCTACACCGTGGGCCAACCCAAATTCTTTTCACCATAAAAAAAATATTAAGGTGACATAGGTATTTTTTAAAATACTAAGGCCTGAGTTATTAACTTGATTAGATTTAATAAGATTATATGATTTTGATAACATGAAATGAAAAAATACAACAAAAATAAAATAAATTGACATAAAAAATTTGAAAAAACAATTCCCAATACTAGGGCAACCCCATCAAAAACATGTTGAATATCTGAGCTTAATCGGGTTAGTATGCCAAATCTATGATCTAATTATGATACTAGAGCAATCCGATCAAAAACAAGTTGAATAAAATAATGAAATTCAACTATCAAACAATTCAATGTTAAAAGGCGTAATTGAACAAAAATTCAAAATAAGCAACAACAAAAAATCTAAGTGAATCCCGGTTAACCCATTAGCTCGGGTTAACCCATCAACTTCAAAATCATAGGCATAGAATTGTGATAGGGGTATAGACATGAAAGCAAAAAAAAAAAAAACAACGGAGATCAATTTCCAAGAAATCAAATGTTGAAGGACGAGGTTATAAAAAATAATAATTTAAAAGAACCTAAAAGAAGTGAATTCAACTTGTGTTAATATTTGAAATCCATAACCCTTGTTAGGAGCCTGGAACTAATGCCATAGGAAAAAAACCTAAAAATAACAAAGTAAAATCCTCAATCAAAATACATTTAGGGATGAAATTGGAAGAAATAAGCAATAAAAAAAGATCCAAAATAAAATAAATAGTAATTAAAAGAATGAGGATAAAATTTGACATCAAAATAAATCAAGATCAAATATTATAAGATGAAATTGAAAACAAAATTCAATTAGGAAAGTGATAAAAAAATAATTAAAAAATAAGAACCAAATTTGATACGAAACAAAATGAAACCAAGTGATGAAGGACTAAATTAAAGAAAAAAATTAATAAAAAAATCAAATATCAATCAAAATAATAAGGATTAAGATGAGAATGAAAAAAAAGACATATAAATAACAATTAAGAGAGTGAGGACCAAAATTTATACAAAAATCAAATAAAACCAAATGACGAGGGACTAAATTGAAGAAATAAATTTTTTTAAAAAAAGATTAAAAAATCAAAAGAATAAAAACTAAATTGGATATAAAAAAAACCTATTAAAAGACACATTTGTACTTTACTAAGGTGAAGGGAGAGAAAGGAAGAGGGGAAGAAAAAATTACATCAGAATCATATTATATGTCTGTCGTCAACATACGCCCAAGAGAAGAAAACATGCATTGGAGTCACACCATATATCCGTTGCTTGCACGCTCCCATCCACAATGAAGATCTTGGTGAGACGCTCCTAACACCACTGTGGATGACTGTGTTTGTCTATTAGATGAGTCCACACGAGACTCCTCAAGGATGTAAACTTCTCTTACTCGTTAGGAAGTGCATCGTATATGAGAACAACTTTTTTCTTTCTATTATTATTTTTAATTTATTAAAAAATCACACTACACCTAGCCTAACAAAATTTCTATAAAAAAAAAAAGAAAGAGCACGAAAAGACCACATAGTCTCTTGAAGTTATATTATTATTATTATTATTATTATTATTATTATTGCTTATAAGGGGCTTTAATAATTATACTATGCTTTTAAAAAGGGAAAACCGAAAATAACCCTGACTAAAAGTCAAGAAAAAAAATAATATTTACACTTTGCTAATAAAAACGAAAAATACTATTCCACGTCGTTCAAGCTTGAAATAACAAACTAACCTGTTGAAAAGACAATTTTGCTCCTCAAAGCAAGTTATATAAGTTTTACTGTAAAGAATAAAATAATTATTTTATCGTGTGAGTGTGACAATAAAATACGAGACCCTCAACAATGAAACTGAGCTCTTTTTATTTTTTTACTTAACAAATATCTTAAATCTTGTCCCACCGACCCTTCGCCACGCAATCAACTTCTTACGGATAAGATCGAATACTAGTTGTACTAAATTAACAGCGAGAAATGAATTTACTAGGATACCCCTCCGATTTCCGGGATTTAATAAAAGAAATTATTTTAAGTTCACAGCGTCGAATCAGACAATGGCTTTGTCTTTCCCAATGACACTTGACTCCAAATCCTTCTTCTTCTTCTTTTTTTTCTCTCTCTCTCTCTC
>Ga0325410_1006613_pt1 | contig 12718 bp, 9 predicted proteins | sample PopdelMetagenome_16_FD_206182 | JGI IMG/M metagenome (GOLD analysis project Ga0325410, IMG submission 206182) | Populus deltoides microbial communities from Bellville, Georgia, United States - Xylem-PdIQD-R3 | ecosystem: Host-associated > Plants > Phyllosphere > Stem > Wood/Secondary xylem... | reverse complement strand
AATTAAGCCACCAGGCTGGGCTGAGTCAGGTTTTATAAACCATGTCTCTACTCTAGTGCAGGGGACTGACTTGAGCTGGGCTCGAGAACTTTTGTTTCTTTACCATTCAGAATAATTAGGCAGTCAATAAAATATTTTGACTTTGGATCGTTTATTTTTCTACTATCCTGACAAAACGTATCCTGCTACGCACATGTTCGGGACTTCGAGTGTTTTGGAATGGTAGTAACATGATGATAATGATTTAAAATATTTTTTATTTAAAAATATATTAAAATAAAGTTTTTTTTTATTTTTTTAAAATTATTTTTGATATCAACATATCAAAACAATCTAAAAACATAAATATTTTTTATTTGAAGTAAAAAAAATTCAAATTTTTTTGTAACGTGGTGGAGACTCACCCTTCACACACACACACACACTAGATGTCATGCCCGTGTGATGCTGCGGGCTTGTGACATGTTTGTGCGTTATCGTGGATTTTTGAAAAAAATAATAAAAAAATTATATGGAGAAAAACTGTTGCAATCCACAATGTTTTCAAGGAAAAAATTACAAATCTAAATTCTTAACCAGATTAATATTTAAAAAATAAAATGAACAAAGAAAATTTTGGAAAAAATCATTACAAAAAAAATAAAAGGAAAAAAAACCATGCAGGGAAACACTGTAGTAATCTATAGTGTTTCATGAGAAAATTTACAATTGTAATTCTTAACCAGTTCAATATTAAAAATAATAAAATCGATAAAGATAATTTTGAAAAAAATTATAAAAAAATCATGTGGGGGAACATTGTAGCAATCCACAATGTTTTAAAGAAAAAAACTACGAAGCTAAATTTTCAACCAGCTCAATATGAAAAAAATAAAATCAACAAAGATAATTCTGGAAAACAAACAAAAAAAATCATAAAAAAACCATGCGAGGAAACACTGTAGCAATCCACAGTATTTTAAAGAAAAAACTACAAAGCTAAATTTTCAACCAGCTCCATATTAAAAAAATAAAATTAACAAAAACAATTTTGAAAAAAAACACAAAAAATTGAAAAAAAAGAAGAAGAAAACAATTTTGAAAAAAAAAGCAAAAAAAACAAAAAAAAACATGTGGGGGAAGTTAAAGCTGAATTCTCAACCAGCTCAATATTAAAAAAAAATCGACAAAGAGAATTTTGGAAAAAAACACATGAGGAAATACTATAGCAAAACAAAAACCATATGGGGAAACGTTGTAACAATCCACAGTGTTTTAAAGAAAAAAAACTATGAAGCAAAATCGACGAAGACCATTTTGAAAAAAAAGAAGAAGAAAATTCATAAAAAAAATTAAAAAAACCATGTAAGGAAACATTGTAACAATCCATAATGTTTTAAAGAAAAAAAGTACAGGACTAAATTTTCAACCAGTTCTATATTAAAAAAATAGATAAAAATAATTTAAAAAAAAACACAAAAACAAAAAAGAATTTAAAAAAATAAAAAAGAAGAAGAAGAAGACAATATTGGAAAAAAAAAACAGTAAAGCCCAAAAAAAGGGAAAAAAATATGAGGAAAGAAAAAGGAAAAATAATAATAATAAAAACAAATACAAAAAAAATGAAAAAAAAACATATGACGTGGGGAAAGGTACGGTACTTTCCCCACATCTTTTAGAGTATTGTTAATATTATTAACTATTTCATCCATACTCTATTATGATTATAATTTATTTTGATTTATTTTTTTAACATAAAAAAAATTCAAAGTGAAAATTAAAATTTTTATAGAAATATGTAATCAAATAAAATTGATAATTATCCATGTATGTAAAGAAAAAAAAATCATTAGCAATAACTAAAAGAGAATTTAGAAAAATTAAGAAAATGATGTAGATCAATATGTTTGATCTCGTAAAATGAGATATTTACCCGTTTATGTCTATCAAATTTGCTTATTAAAATTAATAAAAGATAATAAAAATAGAAACACATATAAAACTGATTGAATAAAATAATATTATGTAATTCCAAACATATTAGAAATATTGTTTTAAAATAAATATTATTTTTATAAAATAAAGTTCAAAACAGCTCTGTGTTGCTTCAATCATCCTTGTTTGTTTTTGTTTTTTAAAAGTACTTTTGAAAAAAATTATTTTTTTTCTTTACATCAAATTAATATTTTTTTGATATTTTCAAATCATTTTGATATGCTAATATCAAAAATAATTTTTTAAAATTAAAAAATTTTATTTTAATATATTTCTAAATAAAAAACACTTAAAATAAACTCGTTATCAGACTCGCAATCTTTAATGTGCAATCTAAACAATATAATCCTTCTCCCCCCAGCGAATCAAAAAGCCTACAACCTTCCAGTCTCACCTGTCCAGCACAATGGCAGTGGCCTCCACTTATATTTGAGTCACCGATGACAGTGAAACACCTGTTTGTGTGTGATTAAGGCATCTAATATCTTCATTCGCACGGACTCCAACGCATGCTTTTCAAGTTATGAAACTTCTTGTAACCTTATACCTACAGCAACAATCATCAGAAGAATACCTGGAATAGATGCTCTGAACTAACAACAAACAATCAAAACTATCCAAAAAAGTTAACTACCAGGTCTGATATGTAATGTTTTGAAATAAGAAGAAAAATTTAAGAGGAAATGGCAACAATGCCCTTGAAAGAGTAGGTTTTATGTATAAATGAGAGGGATGTTTCAGTGTGTGTATGTATGTATATATATATAGAGAGAGAGAGAGAATCGGGAGGAGTGAAAGAAAGGAGCAGAAGGAAGAGAGGACAAAAGGAAAGGGAAGAGAATTGAAGAAATTAAGTGTTTAAGGTAAGATTTAAATTTGAATGAGTATAATTGTGGTTTTTAGCTTTGATTTTCAATTTGTTAAAGTTTAGGGTTTGAAGTTGTATTTTTAGAGATTAATTGATGAACTGGTTATTTTGTGGTGGATTAATTGATTGTAGTGTGATGGTTATTAGTTGATTATTAGTTAGATGACCCGAGCTACGCCGCAGACTCACCTTTTATTTTCATTAAAAATATCATTAAAATTTAAGACTTAAGAGAATCAGATCCCGATGCAGGACCTATTAGACTTAGGTGTTGCCGCAGGACAAAAGAGAATTGGATCATGGCTGAGCACCCAAAAGAATTGGATCCTGACGACTGACTCATTAGCATTAGGTCCACACGCGGACCTAAACAAATTAGGTCTGGCGGCAAGACCCAAGGCAAGCGAATTGGGTCCCCCATCAGGACCCAACTCTCCTGGTTCAGCCCTGGGTCCGTTAGCCCTGGGTCCTGTCGTTGGATCCAAACGAATTGGGTTTTGTTGCAGAATCCGTCAGTTTTGGGTCCAGTTACCTGGACCTCTTAGTCTTAAGTCCTGACACCAGACCCAAGAGAATTGGGTACTGGCGCAACATCAAAGATACCTGGGGTCGATGTCCGTACCCACCTCTCTTGGGTCCAGCCCTGTTGATGGACCTAACAGCCTTGGGTCTTGTGCATGGACGTAGGACCCATTTACATTTGGGTCCCGAAGATGGACCCATTACATTTGGGTACGGATGATGGACCGATTACTTATGGGTCTGGAAGAGGCCTGACCTGTAGTTCCGCTAACGTAAAGCGAGGAGTTGCATGGACTTGGCAGGTTTATTAACGCAGGACCCAATTCACGTTCCTTGGGTCTTGCCTCCAAACCCAAGCAAATTGGGTCCTAGGCTGACCCAAGAAAATTGGTTCTTAAAGGGGGACCCAATTCGCTGGGTTTGCGTGGGGACCCAAGGTTAATGGGTCAGGTGCCATAACCTAATTATCTTAGGTCCTTGTGTGGACCTAAAGCTAATGGGTACTGCAGCAGAACCCAATTCTCTTGGGTTTCAAAGCAGCACCCAGGTCTAATAGGTCCTACGTTAAGATCCATGTCTAATTTGTCCTGCTTCTAGATCCAAGGTTGATGGGTTCTGTGGCGGGACCCATTCAAATTGATTAATTATTATAGAAACAATATTAACTATAAAAAAATAATAACATTATAATACAAATAATAATATTTTTCATATTAATAATAATATTAAACCTGTCTTGCCCATTTTTATAGTTTTTGTAGTAATAATGTTATTTTAAAAAATTTAATAATAATATTTAACTTGTTTGCTTAAATTCTTATATTTTTTAATCTTTTTTTTTAAATATTTATAGTTTTTGGTTTCCTCGAATCCAAAAAAAAGTAATAATATTTTTTTTAATTTAATAATAATAATAATAATAATAATAATAGTAATAATAATACTTATTTTTAATTTTACCCTTTAAACGAAATAATCAATAATATATCTTTCAAATTTACTAATGATTATATTAATAATTTTAATTATTATAAAAATAATATTAATAATAATTGATTTTAACTTTTAAATTACACCTATGTTTTTTTGAGTGGGACAAGTCCAAGGTAGCAGCAATGCAATATACATGCCAGAACCATTACTCTTGGACATGGTAACGACCAAGTTCAAGGTAATTGCACTTGACATGTAGCCTAGTCCAAGGCACTTGATCTTTGGAGTCGGGCAAGTCTAAGGGACACCTAGACTTGGCTGGTGGCCAAGTCGACGACATCATCCAAGTGTATGGGATAACTGGACTTGACATATGCCCAAGTCTACGAATCAATTTGACACATATTGTTTTTTTTCCCCTGATGGTTGGTCAAGCAACAAAAATATTGTATTTTCTGGTACATCATTATGGATTTGATTAGTAGGTATTCTTAATTCTCTCATCTCTTGAACCTAGATACAAAAATGAAAAAGACCCCTCCTCCAATTCTTTAGAGTTGTGAGACACATTTAAATTCAATAAAAGTCTTCAAAATTCAAAATACAAAAAAAAAAAAAAAATTAGAGGGAGGGATCAAACTTTTTTATAATTTGTATGTAATTTGCAAATGAAAGTAAATGTAAAATTAAGTGTAATTTGATAAAATAATTATATTATTAGAAAATCATTCTAAGCCAAGTCTAGTAGTGTACTTGGACTTGGCAGGGGACCAAGTCTAGGGTATGTGGAAGGCGACAAAGTATGGAGGTGCAATATTTTTTGCTAGGATGAAAATAACATCCATGGAAAAGATGAGATTGCTAGGTAATAACAAAAGAGAATTGCAGGCAAGTCTAGTATTAAAGGTCTGATAATATAGATAAAGTTATAAACAAAAGTAAAAGTGTAAATAGGTTGCCAGATTGTTGGGCACTTAAAGCACAATGTTGTTTGCACATTATATCAAAATTACAGAGATAACAATCATCTTCTTGTTGCAGAAATCCAAGTTATTAGTACAGAAATTGCTAGTTCTCCTATGATGGAAAGACAATGAAAGAAATAACATAAAAGAAGAAGAACAAAGGATGTGTGAAACTTGTGTGCTGCAAGCATGTGTAATATAAAATAACATGGAATATATAAAATAACATGGAATAATAATTTGTATAATAAAAGAAAAAGGGTTTGCTATAATTTGATGCTTTAGTTAATGTCTTTTTTTTGACATGTTAAATAGTCTCTAAAAAAATGTTTTTGGTTTTTTATTTTGTGTTACAGATGGAATTGAATGTTGAAAAATCTATCAATATTTGTGAATTATATGAAGTTAAATGTGTGGATGAGGCAAGAAAATAAAAATCACGTGTGTTTAAATTTTTTTTAACATTACCTTATGTACAATTTATATAGCCATTATAAAACTTTATTTAAAGTTCTATTGATTTCAAGTCTCATGGCATCCACCAAGGAAATAATCATATGTGACAATGATTTGTAATTTAAAAAAGAGTAAAAGTTGCAGGCATAGTATTACAAATAATAATAAGAAGCAATGAAAGAATGTGACGTTAAAAATCAAACCTTTGAGGGTGATGAGGATGTTGTTCGTTGTTTTTTTTAGAGGTGAAAGTGAGTGATCAAATGTAGTTATGCTCTCCTGACTTCCTTGAGCTTTAATTGCGCTGGCACGCTCATTTTCATGACTATTTTAATCGATTTAAGGAGATGTATGGCAGAAGAACTATAGGTTAAAAACCATGTAATTTAGCATGTGTCAAGGACATATTTTTTCTTTTATAAAGAAAATGTGTGGGGAAAGGTAAACTTGCCTAAGTTGTTGTGCTATAGTTTCAAAATCAAGTGCATGTCGTGCTCCACAGTTCAAGCTTGTTTCGTTGTTTGGTGATATATTCTAGGATGGTGTCTTCAAGGAATTAGGAGCAATCTTGAGTTGTGTGATAATATTTTGTAGAGTACATAAATCTATAAGAACCTGTTTCGTAGAGGTTAATAGAGTGGATGTCTTGGATGTAGTAGATAATTTAGCTTCTGTAGGTGGTGTTTCTAGAGGATGGATGCTGTTATTTGTGGTGTCATCAAACATATTAGTTATGATAATCTCATATTTGTTGGTAGTGGTGGATCTGAAAGCACCCAAACGAAGTTGAAAAATCATGCTCTTGTTTAACTTAGTTGTCATAACAGGCAGAATAACTGATGGATCAATAATTTTTTTTTTTTTATTATAGACATAATGGTGGGCTAATGATCCAAAAAAATTCTCAGCTGTTTTTCCAAATAAAAGGAAATTAGTGACATCTTCTCCATTAGTAACAATGCATTCTAAGCGGAATCTATGATATAAAATTGATGACATGTTCATTAATAAAGAATGTATGATTTTGTATCCAAGGAGCATGTATTGTTTGCATTTTTTTATTTAACAACTTAATATTGTCTTAGTTGAGAAATTAGATAAGTTACCATGGAACTGGAAAAGAGTTAATAGTATCATGATCCATGCATGTGTAATTGTTTTCGCCGCTATTAAGTTTTTTGTTGCATTTTGGATAGCTTGATTGAGAAAATCAAAGTTAACAATCAAAGCTTAACAGGTGAATCTCAAGTGCTGGTAACACAAATGAAATATATGTTAGAGGGGTGTGGTTAAATGAAATTGAAAAACTAATTATATGAAGAAGTTAATGCATGTTATCAAAGTTAATAATAAAGGGGTAAAAAAAATAACCTTGTGCTCATAAGGATTCATGCAAAGAATCTTATGTATTGTTCTCCTATTTTCTTTGATTTGTTCCTCCATCAACAAAATAACATTTGAGGATGAGGGAAGCTGTTGGATTTCGACAGGTAGTTGTGCAAAGCTGAATGCAGAATTGATGCAAAAGGATGGTGAAAACATAAGTAGTTATAAATTTTTTTGATAATGGTAAAGCATAAGAGAGATGGCTGATGTTGGGATAACTTACAAATTTTTATATGCTAAGCATTCTGGTATGTCTGGATTGAAGTACCAAAGAGAGGCAGCTGTACCGTTAAGATTTGGTTTTCCTTGTGTAGAAAAGAGATTTTTTTTTTTTTAATAAAACAAAAGGGGAAGTAGTTGGATTAGACTGAGAATAAAAATCTGAAAGATTGTTTTTTAAGGAAAAAAATTAAATGGAAGTTGAAATTATACTTAAATTCCATGACACGAAATCCAGCAAACGCAATGATGACTGGAGATAGTAGGTTGTGAAGAGCGAGTTCATCAAAGTCTTGGGCACTATCACCCAAAAGAGTTATCCGAATCTCCTTACCACTTGGAAAGAAAATACAAAACAAATTTTATCAATAAGTTTGATGAAAGTAAAGTAATTGCATTTAATTTTTGAACTTACTCGTCTCAAGCATGAATTCTCTTTTATTTTCGAGCATCTGTCCACGAACCATAACTTGTTCAAGTGGCTACAATGCTTTAAGTCTTCCAAGGACATCTTAAAAAATAGAAATGAATATTTTTAAGTGATCTTGTCAAATTGAATTGAATAATATAAATGTTTTATAAAAGGTTAAATGAATGAAGTAGATAGCAAACCTGTAAGAACTCTGGATCATTTTGACTTGGTCATAATATGTGCATAGTCAATAAAATTAAAGTAGTATCTAAAAACATAAGGCTGAATAGTTTCAATGGCTGCAATTTTTGTGTTAAATGAGATCAATTACAACATCATGGGTAGCAACTGTATTTATTGCTATGTTTTCATAAGTATAGAATCCGTTGATTTCATAATGATTTCCTTCAATAATTGTTGTTGCAAATGTTGGGAGATCCCTTACTTTAGCTAAACCTTGAATAGCTCTACCTATATAAAAAGAAGTTTAATGTTGGAATGAAAAAAAAAAAAATTGTTCACCATGTCAACAACCAAATGGATTAGAATTTTGAATGCAATATGCAATAAAGTTTAGAATTTTTAATGCAGTATGTAATAAGGTTTTGTAAATTATTTAAAAAAGATTTTTTTTTTTTTACCTTGGAAGCGAGGTACTGGCACCACTTGAATATTAAGGCAAAAGGCTGTAAATTATTCCTATACAAATTTTAAGAAAGATTTTCTAAGTTAAGAAATATGTCTTTAATTTAAGGTAAAGCATTATTCCTAGCAGGAAGGACATATATTATAATCAATTATTGTAGATCACTGTAAAAATGAAAGTTGTATATAAAAGATGTATAGAATAAAAGATATATATACTTTTTGGTTGCTTCTTAATGCTTGTATATAGTTGAGTGTAATATACCTGGTAAACCATGGGTGTAATATGGAATTATTTTGAAATTTTCATACTCAATTGGTGTAGTTAATAGTGAATGCATCATAATATTTTCAAAACTCTTCTATTAAATCATGTCAAATAATGGAATATGTGAAAGTATAAAATTTTCTATGGATTATATAAAGCAAATGCAATGCAAAAAGTTTGTCTGGTTTTTTTAAACATGAACAGAACAAAGCTGATTGTTAATTATATATAGATATGAAATATATGGAAAAGGATTGGCATAGGCATGACATTCAGATTTTTCATATCAATGATTGTAAAAGAAGATGACTATTGCACATAATTTTGATAATATTTTTACATAAAAAGCATTCACTGTTAAAAATACATTGTTCTTACATAATCATTCGCTGTGTTATATTTTTTTATAATTTCAATAATGAAAATGTTTTTCCAAGGAACTGAATAAACAATTCTTGATCTAGGAGTGAATTTAACTATAACAAAGTCTAGAGTAACAAATTAAAAAGGAAAGGAAACTTGGTTTTTTATGGGGAATCCTAGGAGCAAAGAATTGTCCTTGGTTAAGTAAAAAAAAATGGTAGGTTAAAGAAAATATTTAGAAATGAGTGGAGATGTATTATCCAAAGATTTAAATATATAAAAAATAAGATTCATCAGTGGCTATATTTTCATGATAAATTTTACCTAGTTATTAACAAAAACACAATTAAAACTACTAGCTAGCCAATAAATTTAGCAATCCAAACATGACAGGCTCTAGCTCGTAATGAAGGGTAGAAGTTGTATTTTTTAATCTATTTCACAGGTAGAGCCATTGTCTTGCAAGTGATTAATAAAAAAATAAAATTAGGAGTAATGATAAAAACAACAAAGTTAATATTAACAAAAAGAATATATGAATGGTAAATTGTGGGGCATGTATTGCAAATATTTTACTTAAAATGAATGGGGGAAAACAACAAATGGAAACATGCTCAAATAAAAAATAACAAATCAAATAATTTTATCTTACCTTAGAGAAGCAAAAAACCAAGGAATAAAAGCTTGGCAAATAAATAACATGTGGTTCCAAGAGATTATGACATTGATAAAGCGAAGAACATCCTCATACATAATGTTTTTCGCATAGATTGAATGATTTCCTTTAGCATCGCATGTGATAATTTTAAGTCCTTATTTTGAGGTAACACGTGAAAGAGCAACATATAATTGTCCATGAGTGAAAAATTATTCCTTGAGAAAAACTCCAACAACCTTCAACAATTATCCTTGACTCTTATTTATTGTCATAGCATAAATGGTCTTATAGGAAATTGTCATCGTTTAATTGTGAATGGACATTTTGTATCATTTATTGGAAATACAATCCTGGGAATAAAAACACGATTGCCAATAAAAGAAACCGTTATTATTTGAGCTTCTATGACCCTCTCAACAAGTTGTGTAACAAGAAGTCTTGTGCCATTACATAAACCAGTTGACAAATTAAGATTGCATAAAAGCATTATTGGTGTGCCAATTTTCAAGGAAATTGTGTGGGATGGCACTCCGTTGAGCTCAAGTTAACTGATAAATTCAACAGGATACAAAATATCTGCCTTGTTGTCATCCCTTGATACTTTGCAAACATTATCAGTACTTAGGTAAATTTGCTTCATTCCTGGTAACATGTTAAAGATACAATCGTTAATTTCAGAAACTGTAATATTTCTTGGAGTTAGCATTTCTCTCTCTCTAAAATAGCACGGATTAATATTGATGTCACGAACATAGGGATACAAAGCTGAGACAATTGCTAATATAGGGTGGGATCCAGTTTCAAGCAGAAGATCTTGTGGTATTTTAATCATGGATGCATCATAATCATCAGGGAACAAAATATCCTGCTGAATTCCATCACCAATTGTAAGAATCTAGTTGGTAAAAATAGCAAGTTCTTTCTTTTGATCATCTCAAAGTCCATTGAATGATAGCCTCGTGTTCTCTGTAAGATTGAGAACTTTAAATTTAGACCATAAAATAAAGCTGCAAAGAGATATATGAACAATGTATTCCTTTGTTCCTCCGGGAATAACAGGCAAAATCTGTCTGAAATCTCCTCCGAATAAAATTGACTTCCCACCAAATGGTTTATCATTGGGCAATTCGTTACCATTTTTTAAGACATCACAAAGTGAGCGGTCCAATGCATTAAAGCAACATCGATTATTCATTGGAGCCTCATTCTACACAATTAGAGAGGTCATTTTTAGAAGTCGTGCAAGGTCTGTTTTTTTTAATCTCTCACGATGAAGTATCAGAAACATTAAAGGGGATTTTAAATCTTGAATAAGTTGTGTGACCACTAGGTACTAAAAGTGATGCAATACTAGATGATGCGATAGCAAGGACAATATAACCATCTGATCTCAATCGATTAATTATTGTATGCCAAAAAAATGTTTTCCTTGTCCCCCTATAGCCTTGAACAAAAATTAGTTCTTGTCTTTTTTTATGGATAGATTTAAGAACACAATTATAAATATTTAGTTGACATTGATTGAGTTGTGGGAAAGCTAATGAATGCTGACATATAAGATCTGTAATATCATAATTAAGTTCTCTCAAAAGTTTATTCCTTATTTCTGACAATAAATGCCCATCAAGCATTGGAAGCTTTTGTTTCTCAAGAGATGAGGCAACAACATTGAATAGAAGCTCAAGCTCATATAAAACATAGTTTTTAAGCTCATCATCGAATAATTTAAGATTAGGCATGGTAAAGCTAAACTTGAAACGAGTGATAATATCATCATACATTGAGCGCCAGAATTTATTAAACAAAACTTTTGGATCAACAACATCATAGAAAAGAATAACACTAACAAAGAGATTCCTATTCTGAGGAGATGTTGCATTAGCCATGGCCTCATAAAAGACTTCTTCCCATTCTTTTTCATCTTCTAGAAGACATAAGTTCTCGCAAACAAGTTGAAATGTTGGATGCATAACACCCAAAAAAATTTTTAGATAATCAAAGCTCAACGCTCCTCTTATGTGGTTAAGGAGTAGTCTCATAAAATAAAGCTCTCCTGAAGCAGGGTGAACATATGTTAATTGACTAAGACTGAAACCTTTTGATCTTGGAATTTACTCTTTTTGACCAGGATCCTAAATATATTTATATGGAAATTCTGAGTAGTAAAGTTGACGTGCTTCATGATCAACTCTATTACGTTTGAACCATTCTATGAGCATTGTTTTCTCGATACCTGGTTTTTTAAGTATTGATTAAAGACTTTCATTTCCTGAATAAACAACATTTTGATGTAATGGCAAATGGATCTAAAGTCGTTCAACATGAAGTGATCTTGAATGTATTGGAAATTATAGAAGATGCCAGATCGCTTCATATGGGCATATAAAACGATAATTCATATATGCATGGATCTCATCAGTACGGTCTTTCTCAACAACAACTCTACATCTGTTGGAGCCTTTGCTTACATACTTAAAAAATAATAATACTTGATTAGCATTGATTGATGATCTAAAGTCGTTCAACATGAAGTGATCTTGAATGTATTGGAAATTATAGAAGATGCCAAATCGCTTCATATGGGCATATAAAACGATAATTCATATATGCATGGATCTCATCAGTACGGTCTTTCTCAACAACAACTCTACATCTGTTGGAGCCTTTGCTTACATACTTAAAAAATAATAATACTTGATTAGCATTGATTGATAGCAAATCTTAATATTTATATAGGCATTATATCATAATAAGAGTTTCCTTTTATATGGAACAACATATTTGTTATTGAGCTGAATGCCATTTTTCATAACAAAATTGTTTTTAAGATCACGACGTCTATAATAAACAAAGCCATTATAATTAAAAGTAGTTTGTGACTTGAATTTTTTCGAGAATCTTTTTGAGCAAACTCCCTCATTTATACATTGAGATTTTGGATTTGCAAGACTACATCAACCATGTATCATGAATCTTGAAACAATTTCATAGCATATTGGATATGTAAATTTATCAGGAATTTCAGCTGAAACAGTGAAATCAACATCTT
>Ga0325410_1006610_pt1 | contig 12722 bp, 9 predicted proteins | sample PopdelMetagenome_16_FD_206182 | JGI IMG/M metagenome (GOLD analysis project Ga0325410, IMG submission 206182) | Populus deltoides microbial communities from Bellville, Georgia, United States - Xylem-PdIQD-R3 | ecosystem: Host-associated > Plants > Phyllosphere > Stem > Wood/Secondary xylem... | reverse complement strand
AGTTGGTGAATCTGCCAAGAGTTATGTGCTGCAAGTGTAATGAGAAGTCTAATAGTATCATACCTTGCTACTGGAGCAAAGGTCTCTAGGTAGTCCACACCATATTGTTGAGCATAGCCCTTTACCATCAATCTAGCCTTGTGTTTGCATATTGACCCATCTGGATTGAGTTTTGTTTTAAAAACCCATCTTACACCTATCACGTTGCGATGCTTAGGCCTTTCAATCAGCTGCCATGTTGCATTTTTGTTGATCATTTCCATTTCTGCCTCCATTGCTCTCCTCCATGCTGGAAATTCTTAAGCCTCAGTATAGCTGGTTGGTTCTAGAATTGTCATGTTGCATCTTAGGTGAATATCTTCTAATGATCTTGTGCCTCTAACTGGAAAGTCATCCACTGATTCATCAGCTACCAGCTGAGGCTGAATGGTGAATGGTTGATCAGAAATCATATTTTTCTGATGTTCCCAATCCCATGTGATTGCTTCATTAACCTTCACATCTCTGCTGAGAATTACCTTCTCTGTTTGTAAGCAAAGGATTCTATATCCTTTGGTTGTTATTCCATAGCCCATAAGAACTCCCTTCTGAGCTTTGTTGTCAAGTTTGCTCCTCTTTGGCTCAGCTATATGATAATAGCATATGCTGCTAAAGATTCGAAGATGATCTACAGCAGGTTTGACACCATTCCAGCCTTCATATGGTGTCTTGTCCTCCAGTGCTTTGGTTGGAAGTCGGTTCAGCAAGTAAACAGAGGTATTGACTGCCTCTGCCCATAATTTGTTTGGCATTTTATTTTCAAGTAAGAGACATCTAGCCATCTCCATTACTGTTCTGTTCTTCCTCTCACACACACCATTTTGTTGTGGTGTGTATGGTGTAGTGTACTGGTGCATAATGCCTCTGCTGTTACAAAACTCAAGAAATTGATTTGAGGTATATTCAGTACCATTGTCAAATCTTAAGCATTTAATTAGCATGTCACTTTGATTCTCAACTAAAGCTTTGAATGTTTGAAAGATTGTAAATACTTCACTCTTAAATTTGATGAAATACACCCAACACATCCTAGTATAATCATCAATAAAGAGAATGAAATACTTGTTACCACATAATGAGGCTGTCTTCATAGGTCCACACACGTCAGTGTGGATGAGCTGAAGCTTTTGGCTGGCTCTCCATGCTTGCCCTTTAGGAAATGGTGGCCTGGATTGCTTGCCAAGTTGACATGTTTCACACAATTGAATCTCACCATTCAATGTAGGCAATTCTTCAACCATTTCCTTTTGTTTCAGAATTGACAAGCCCTTTTGATTGAAATGGCCAAATCTTTTATGCCAAAGATTTGAAATATCCTGAGTAGCACTCACGTATGCATGATTAGATACTTTATCCCAGTCAACAACAAAGCTTCTGTTTTTCATCTTTACACAGAACACTTGTTCTCCAGAAGGATCAAAGATAGTGCATTTATGATCCTTAAACTGAAGAGAATAGTTTTTCTCCATCATTTGTCCAACACTCAACAAATTTTGACTGATTTCAGGTATGAATAACACATCAGGAATGATTTTGATACCTGAACTTGTTTGAACATTTACTGACTCTCTGCCTTTGACCTCCAGAAATTCTCCATTGCCAACCTTTATTCTGGATTTGTAAGATTCATCAAGGGTTTTGAACATTCCAGCATCATTGCACAAATGGTGTGTGCATCCACTGTCGATAAGCCAAGTATCAGCTAAATCATTTATTGAGAAACAAGTGACAGCAAAGAATTGCTCCTCCTGTGTATCAACTTCATCCACAAGGTGAGCTTGTTGAGGTTTTGGGTCTGAATTTTTAAACTTGCAGACCTTTGTGATGTGCCCTGATTGCTTGCAATTTCCACAAATTGCATCTGGCCTCCACCAGCTATATTTTTCTGAATGTGTGTTTCTTTTGCAGTGAGTGCAAGCAAGAAACTTCTTCTGTTTTGAACCTTCACTGGTGCTGCCCCCTTCATTTTTGCCTTTACTTCTCAGATTAAGCAACTTCTTTCCTTTTCCAGCTTGTTGTTTTTGCACATAAAAGGCTCTTTCAGTCAATCTGTCTTGCCTGATTGTTCTTCGTTGCTCCTATGCTTGAAGAGCACTCATTAGTTCACCTAATGAGATTTTACTGAGGTCCTTTGATTCTTCCAGAGAGGAGATTTTGGATTCAAACCTCTCAGGAAGAGTCACAAGAACCTTCTCCACAATTCTGCTGTCAGGAAAGTCTTCTCCAAGTAATCTGATGTTGTTGATAATTAGTGAAATTCTATCAGAATACTTGGAGATTGTTTCATCTTCTTGCATGTACCACTGTTAAGAATTATGTTGCTGTGTTTTGTGCAGGTGAAGGGATGCACAATCAAGAACAACAATGCTGAGTATTGAAGAACACGAACTACACACAAGGTGTTTGATAAAATGTCTCAGTAAGTATTTTATTAACTGCATGTCTTTAAATACATGAGAAAACTTAACAAACTTCCCTAGTTAACAGCCACTAACTGTAGTGGACAATGTGTTGTCACTAACTCAGCAACAATATCAGAAAAACAAGGGATTTACTTTGATAAAATCAAAACAGAAATGAAAAAAAAGAAAAATAGACAATACTTGATTGAATTAAACAAACTGAAACACTAAAGTTAAAATGTCAATTGTCTAACACGGTCAATGGTAACTCTAGGCCTTGTACTTACTACAATCGGTGCAAACATAGTAGTTGATCGGGGAAGAGGGGACAAAGGGGTCAGTTCTTTATCTGTCTGTGTAGATTTCGATTTGAATAGCCACCCATAAAGCGCAAGGTGAACCAGTCCGTCTATGTGAGCTCCACCAAGATGGATGGATCAGTTTGCTCTACGTTTAGGGTGACTGTCTGAATCTTTCTTCTTTCTTTTTACTCATGTTTCCGATGAGTATAACAATAAAATTTGTATGTACTTTATGATGATTTATAATTGAAGAAAATAGTAAGCAATTGCTTTGTTGATACGATTGTAGTGATTGTCTTTATCGTGCACTAATTAATGGCGAAGCTTCCTCATTAATCTATTGCAAGCTATGAAGTTGAAAAAAAGATCTTGGAATGTTCACAGGTTTGCATAAGGTGTCCTGTTCATTGTAGAGGACTTGGATTTTCCTTAGGATTGAAGTGATTTCAGCATGATATTGTTTTGAACAATGAAACTCAATCTCATTTCATTTATTATTCCAATTATTTTTCATCCACTGAGAACTCCATTCAGTTTCCCCTCATGTATGGAAATCAAGCTTAACGGGATGAGAGTGAACAAATTGCCATGCATCTCCAGGGAAGAGAGGACAGCTTGCCTCTTCTTTACTAGTGCTATTGATTTTATTCGGCACCAAGTATGTCGAAAGGTAAATCCATTAGTCTTAGATTAATGGGAAGAAATATTTCTCATTACCACCAAGTTTTGTAGTAAGCGATCACTATACCAGATGAGAAGATTTTTGGTTTTAAGCTCAGCCCAAAAGGGCACACTCATGAACCAAAAAGGAATAGGTCGATCCTTTGAGCCTCCTATTAGTTCCTGTGTAAAATTAAATATATATATATATATATATATATATATATATATATATATATATATATATAAACCAAGAACAAGAGCATTTTATCAGTAAGACATCATTGAAGAAGAAGAAAAGAAAGGAGTAAATGAGACTTCATGGATCTGAGGTGAGTCAAAGGGCTACTGATCATGAGGAATAAGAACGATTTTTCTTATTGAAGACTGAAGCAAGACCAACCTATAATGAAGATTTGTGTGTATTGGAAAGAAGGCATCGGCGACAATCATTGTAACAAGGCGATGACCATAAGGAAAAAGAAGCTGTGTAAAACCGATCAATCGTGATTCTCGGCCTTGCACTTACTACAATCGGTGCAAACGTAGTGGTTGATCGAGGAAGAGGGGACAAAGGGGTCAGTTCTTTATCTGTCTGCGTGGGTTTCGATTTGAATAGCCACCCATAAAGCGCAAGGTGAACCAGTCCGTCTATGTGAGCTCCACCAAGATGGGTGGATCAGTTTGCTCTACGTGTAGGGTGACTGTCTGAATCTTTCTTTTTTCTTTCTACTCATGCTTCCGATGAGTATAACAATAAAATTTGTATGTACTTTATGATGATTTATAATTGAAGGAAATAGCAAGCAATTGCTTTGTCGATACGATGTCTAGTGATTGTCTTTCTCGTGCACTAATTAATGGCGAAGCTTCCTCATTAATCTATTGCAAGCTATGAAGTTGAAAAACAGATCTTGGAATGTTCACAGGTTTGCTTAAGGTGTCCTGTTTGTACAAGATAAGAACATCTGCTAGACCTGTTCGTTGTAGAGCACTTGCATTTTCCTTCGGATTGAAGTAATTTAAGCATGATATTTTCAACAATGAAACTCAATTTCATTTCATTTATTATTCCAATTATTTTTCATCCACTGAGAACTCCATTCAGTCCCCCCTCATGTAGGGAAATCAAGCTTAACAGGATGATAGAGAACAAATTGCCATCTGCAGGGAAGAGAGGACAGCTTGCCTCTTCTTTACTAGTGCTATTGATTTCATTCGGCACCAAGTATGTCGAGAGGTAAATCCATTACTCTTAGATTAATGGGAAGAAAGATTTATCATTAACCAAGTTTTGTAGTAAGCGATTACTATACCAGATGATAAGATTTTTGGTTATAAGCTCAGCCCAAAAGGGCACACTCATGAACCAAAAAGCTTTGCACCTTTTGAAGCCTAATCTCGCAGCTGTGATTACTGCATTTGTTATGGTGAACACCAACCGGAAATACATTCAACCTCGTGAAGAATATTAATCAAATAAGAAATTTAGTGGTGTGTGTGATCTTAATCCAACAATTAAAAAGTTAAGGAAAAAAGAAAAAGCAAAATAAGTTGCATAGAAACCGAGTACTTTCTAGTCATTACTAATATAAAAAAATGGCAACTAGTGTGTTGAAATTAGACTATTCATGGCGTCTTTAAGAACCACACAATAGAAAGCAGCCATCCAAAGCTGACCGAGTACAGTGACCAATATGTCCCATTAGCCATATCGTCGAATTTTCTTCTCCGCTGGGCTTCAAATATATCATTGGATTATTCTCAACTTGAGCAAAAAATGCTACTGGATGGAGACAAAAACACCATCGATCATCTTCCCTTAAATCAAAATCTTTGCATTTAATGCATAGGTTTTCTTACTCCAATTTATTCCACAAAAGAAATAGCATAATGTCCATCTTCATCGCTCTCTACCTTCTCCCTCCCCTCCATCTCTTCCTCTACGTTACTGCTACTACAGATTACTTGCTGCCATACAGCCCCACTGATCTAATACTCCTTAACTGTGGTGCATCCTCTAATTTGTCTTCTCCAGATGGTCGTGGTTGGGATGGTGATTCCCAGTCTAAGTTTGCTGCCTCTAACCCCCCAGAAGCCTCATCTGTGTTTGCAGCCTCCAATCAAGACCCCTCTGTCAACCAAGTCCCATACATGACAGCCCGTATTTTTCACTCTAAATTCACTTACACATTTCCAGTCTTGCCTGGCCCAAAATTTGTGCGTCTCTACTTTTATCCAGCTTCTTACTCTAATCTTGATATATCCACATCCTATTTTTCTATTAGGGCCAATAACTACCAGCTACTAAACAACTTTAGTGCCTCTCTTACAGTTTCTGCTATAATACCTCCAGTTGACTACTTCACCAAAGAGTTCATCATCACCGTGAGGGACAACCAGAAGCTTGAATTAACCTTCATTCCGTCTCCAGCATCTTTTTCCTTCATTAATGGTATCGAAATCGTTTCCATGCCAGACAGCTTGTATGCTTGTGGCAATGATAATCCACTGACCTGTGTGGGCAACGATCTCTTCTTCTATCCGGGTAACACAACTGCGCTTGAGACAGTTTATCGACTGAATGTTGGGGGGAAAGATATCAGCAGCACAGGAGATACTGGAATGTACAGGACATGGCATCAAGATTTCGAGTATCTCCTTGGACAAACTGGAAACACTCCATATCTCCCAGGCGTTAAGATAAAGTACACAACCAAAACGCCAGCTTACTCCGCTCCTGCTATGGTATATAGTACTATGCGTTCAATGGGTCCTGAACCACGTCTTAACCTGAATTACAATCTCACCTGGATCTTCCCAGTTGATGCTGGTTTCCATTATCTCCTTAGGCTCCACTTTTGTGAGACTCGAATGGAGGTCAAAAATGAAAATCAACAGGTATTTTTAATATTCATCAACAATCAAACAGCAGAGTATGATGCAGATGTGATCCATATGAGCGGTGGCAACGGCATTCCAGTTTACAAAGACTACATCGTGCAGGTCCCTCAAGGGAGCCAGAGCAAGCAGGACTTGTGGCTCGAACTACACCCTAACATGGAACTGAAACCTACTTATGCTGATGCAATCTTGAATGGCTTGGAAATATTCAAGCTGAATACAACAGATGGAAATCTTGCAGGATTCAACCCTGAGCCAACAGTGGCTCCTCCACCAGCAGAACAACATCCAAGTCTACAAGACAGAAGAACGGGCAAGAGATCATCAATACTTACGGTTATAGGCATCGTTGGAGGTTCCATAGGTGCAGTATTTGCTTGCTCTCTTATTCTTTGTTTCTTTGCTTTCAAGCAGAAGCGAGTCAAGGACCCTAGCAAGAGTGAGGAAAAATCCTCCTGGACTTTAATATCACAAACATCTAGGTCCACGACTACAATCTCTTCATCACTACCTACTGATCTTTGCCGACGGTTTACATTTGTTGAAATCAAAGACGCAACAAGAAACTTTGATGATCAAAATATTATTGGTTCAGGGGGATTTGGTACTGTGTATAAAGGATACATTGAATACGGTTTCATCGCAGTAGCCATCAAACGACTAGATTCATCATCAAAGCAAGGGACACGTGAGTTCCAGACAGAGATTCAGATGTTATCCAATCTGCGCCACCTCCATCTAGTGTCACTGATTGGATATTGTGATGATCATGGCGAGATGATCCTTGTATACGATTACATGTCAAGAGGCACTCTTAGAGAACATCTATACAAAACAAAGAGCTCTCCTCTTCCATGGAAGCAAAGGCTAGAAATATGCATTGGTGCTGCAAAAGGGTTGCATTATCTTCATTCAGGAGCAAAGCACACAATCATTCACCGTGATGTGAAGTCAACAAACATATTGTTAGATGAGAATTGGGTGGCTAAGGTTTCAGATTTTGGGCTGTCCAGATTGGGTCCCACTAGTACATCCCAAACCCATGTTAGCACTGTAGTTAGAGGTAGCATTGGATATGTGGATCCAGAGTACTACCGTAGGCAACACCTAACAGAGAAATCTGATGTTTATTCATTCGGTGTGGTTTTGTTTGAGGTGCTATGTGCAAGGCCACCAGTGATTCCAAGTTCACCGAAAGAGCAAGCAAGCTTAGCTGAGTGGGTACGAAGATGTTACCAAAGAGGAACCCTTGATCAGATCGTTGACCCACATTTAAAGGGCGAGGTTGCCCCTGTCTCTTTAAATAAGTTTGCAGAGATTGCTAACAGTTGCTTACATGGTCAAGGAATTGAACGCCCAAAAATGGGTGATGTCGTTTGGGGCCTTGAATTTGCATTGCAGCTTCAACAAACTGCTGAGAAAAATGCCAACAGTGTAGACGGGATCAATATGGAAAATAAAAGCTCACTTTCACCACATCAAGATGTCATGACTACTGATGACGATGACATGTTTAGTGGAGCGGAGTCACATTCAAGGAGCACAGTTAGCACTCGCGAAAGTGTCACCCAAAGTGATCCAGATCAAAGAGCAAGGGGTGTGTTTTCTGAAATAATTGACCCAAAGGCAAGATGAGATTGAAATCATTTCTCAATATGGGCTGCTTAAAATATATGATTCGCAGCTTGCTAGCATTAGATCATGTCTATATATATAAATAGTAGCTTCAATTTGTTATAAGTGGACCTGGTGCCACTGTAGAATCCTGAGCTTGTGTTTTGCATATATCCATTATATTGTTGTAGCTTGATGTTATGGTTAGCATGCGGTCAGTGCCAAGCAACTGATGGTGTAGATGATCATAATTTGCATTGCTCATAAATATTGATATTCCAAACTCGTTTCCATGATTCTGAACTATTAATTAAGGGTTTTTTTTTTTCATTTTCGATTGAATTAATCGTGTGACAATGTCTTCTTTTTCCTTCATAAGCCAATCTTTATAAAACACAAGACAGCAAAAGCTATCATGGAAAGAGAGAACAAAACAACAGACACAAAAAAAAATGAACCAAATCTTCTATTCCATCACTCGATTTTAGCCCTTCATAGTTCATACATAGACACCGAGCAAAACTAATCCCCAGCTTCCTAGAACAAAGGCATGGTTATTGATTCTTTCTTCATCTTCCTCAATCGAATTTGCTGTGAAAAACAGTGTTCCAAACACATACAGTGCGCCCCCAGATAAACCTTTAGATACAATGCCTGCCAGCTCCTATGAGCATTACCCAAATTGGATTTATCAACTTATCATTCATAGTCTCCACTAAGCACAAATTTAACGTGATGTATTCTAATTAGATTTTGAGCTGCTCTACGCTATTCTCATGCATTAGATTACTATTCCTAGTATTCCAAACAAACCCTTACAGATTGATAATTACACAACCAGAAAATAGAAAAATCAAGTAATAGTTATTGCTCATTCCAATTTGTTTTTCATTCCATTCTATCACATTACAGCATCCCATGATGGGGTTGTGTTCTCTCGTACATTTTCAGGTTTTCCTACACCCTCCTCAATATTTCCGAAACTCATTTGAGTATCCTTCAGATTTTGACAATCGATATTGTCTGCCTTTCTCAGCTTTGTAGTGTTTTTCTTTTCTTTTTTTCAGGAAATATAGACTTTTTATTATGGCTTAAGGGTACTTTCTTTGTAAACTACCTTAGACGAAGTCTATAATATTCGATTGGATACTGCCACCGACTTGGAAGTCTTGCATGAGCTGAATTGCAATAGCATCAGCTTTCACCTCATTAATTCTAATTTTTTTCTTAAACACACATCCTTCACGGTATGCTTCATAACCACATCTATTTTTGTTATCTTCTCGTGGAGATCACTAGATAAAAATTTTGCATTTAAATCTTTTTCTTTACCGTCATTTTCATCATCCTCATCAAATTTTGGTATTTGATTACGGTTCACAAAAGAACTAGAATTATCAAAATTTTTAATTTCAATATTATATTTATCCCTATCAAAAAATTATTTTATTTGCTTACATCTTTAAAACAAATTTTCAAAATTAACCATAGATCCATGATCACTCTTCTCAAGATATCCTAAGCTCCTTACCTCTGCCAACTAATGGGTTAATATTGTAATTTGTTTTTGCATCTTTTATATCATCTGAACATCTCTTTTCAATTTTATAATTTGTTTTTGCATGTCTTTTATCATTATCTTTTGAACGTCTCTTTCTCAAGAGAAACCTTTTCATCCCTTCCTACACGAGCATGTCTTATTTTACTACCTCTTTAAATCGTGGTTATTCTAGCACATAGCAAACAAATAACCACTAGTGTCATTGAACTTTAATATCAACTAACATAAACGGAAACACAAACAAACAAACAAAAAAGCTATAAAGACATCCACTAGTATCCTTGAAGTCAAATAAAATTGTCACACAAAACCCTAAATTATAATTTTATTACTGAATATTTTATGTTCATATAGTCTTCCTCACTAAGAGATTTACAACTCCTTAAATAAACCTAAAAACTAACTTAAACAAACTAGAAAACTTGAAAATAAAAAATAAAAAGTAGAAAAATTCTTACACTAAATAGAAAAAACATTAAAAATAAATAAGAAAATGAATATTTTTTCCTAAAAAATCCTCCTTGTAGAAGCTATTCATTGCTTAGTGTCAGATATTGTGAAAGGGTAAACTTTCAATAAAATTTAGTCCTCTATTTGAAGGTTTAGCTCAGTTTAGTATTTCAAGATGTGTTGTTGGGTTAGGAATGGAAAATGAGGGACTTATATACAAAATATATTCTTAATCTATCACTTTAGAATTTTTAAATTGATAATAGAATCTGATGGATACAAATAAAATGAATCTAAAAAATTCCCCAAAATTGATCCAAAAAAAATCCTCTAAAAGAAAAAAAAAACTCAAAAAATACGAGCTCGGGCTATCACAGACCAAGAACACTTGCCCGAGCCCCTGCTCCCTGCATAGGCATATGGACGCTCAATTCATGGGCACTATGCATTGTATTGGGCGTCTGCCCAGTGCATTTACACCCAATGCACCCTAATGGGTGTACACCCATGTAATAGCATCTGCTTTCACCTCATTAATTCTAAATTTTTTCTTAAACACACATCCTTCACGGTATGCTTCATAACCACATCTAATTTTGATATCTTCTCATTGAGATCACTAATTAAAAATTTTGCATTTAAATCTTTTCCTTTGCCATCATTTTCATCATCCTCGTCAAATTTTAATATATGATTCTGATTCTAGTCCAAAAAAAACTAAAATTATCAAAAATTTTAGTTTTAATGTCATATTCATCCCAATCAAGTGCTTTATGTTATATTTTATCACTTCAATATTTAAGTATTTACTAGTTATATAATCCACGATTCACCGCGAGTCTGATATTTTTTTTATATAAAAGTATTGTATATGTAGATTTTTTCAATGCATTTCTATAATTCAAAAAATTAAAGTGTAGATAAAAACGTTTGTGCATACATGTAATCAAGTAAACCAAGAACTATGTATACTAATAAAAAGTCATTAACAATACCTAAAAATAAAATTTAAAAAATCAAAAAATAGATACAAATCAAGATATTTAATCTCGCAAGACGGAGCATTTAACAATTATGTTTGCTAAATTTTGTTTATTACAATTTTTTTTTATTCAATCAAATGATAATAAAAATAGAAAAACACATTAAATTAATTGAATAAAATAAAAAAATATTATGCAACGCTACACATATTAGAAATATTATTTGAAAATAAATATTTTTTGTTTTCAAAAATCTAGTTCATATATACAAAAGATAAAATATATATATATATATATAAATTAGAAAAACCTTTTTAAAAATTAAAAACATAACCAAAAGATAATCATCATTTAAAAGAGATTCTAAACAAAAAAAAAAGAGGTATTAATCTAAATATAAATGATTTTTTATTTTACAAAAAAAAAACATATAAAAAGAAGCATTAATTGAAAAAATAGGGGAAAAAAGATCAAATGTTGTTGGGCCTGACCCAATTCATCAGAGCTCGCCTGACTAAGCTCCTTTTTTTGTTGCACTTGGAGCGGATGACATGTCGTCCACCTCTATTTTTTTTTTTAATTCAGACAACACATCGCCTGTTTAGATAGACAACGCGTCGTCTGATCTTGCCTAGATTCCAACTATTGTAGAGGTTGGAAAATCAGAACCCAAGTTTTTTTACTCAAAAACTTATTTTGACCTAAAACACTTATAAAAAAAAAAAACTTAAAAACCATGATAAACCTATTCATAACCTCAAAAAAAACCAAAAAACTCTCCAAAAAACATAAATAAACCTGAAACCAAAAATCAACCTGAGATCATATTTGCTTTTTCACAAACTTTAAAAGTAAAAAAACACATAATATGAACTCTCCTAGTTAAAAAGAATTATTTAATATAAATATCATCCGTTTTAATAGTTTAAATCAGTGTTAACGACATGATTCTCTCTCAACTATTGAAATCCAACGACCTTTCTCAACCAGGGACTAAAAAATAATAAGAATAAACTTTCATACCAAAATTAAATTGCAAAATATTGAGATATCAAAATTGTATAATCTTTATTTTTTTTTAAATTCAAGGACCAAAATGCATCATTTTCAAAACTTAAGGCACACCACCATATTTGGTATCTTTTTCATTTAGATCCCTCTTCTTTCAATCACTCTTTCATAAAAAATCAAAATCAATTATTTTTTTAATTAAGACTAAATTGCCAAAAAAGAAGTTTAAGAACCAAATTGAAAAACAAAAAATTTTGCAATACATCCACAATAATGTACGAGAGAATGAATAGTATGAAAAACTCATACTTTTTAGTTTTATACTTGGGCCTTGTTGGAAACGCGGTTCAAACCGTGTTCCACCAAATTTTTTTAAAAAAAAATATGCTTAAAATTATTATTTTTTTATATTTTAAGATCGTTTTAATATACTAATATCAAAAATAATTTTTAAAAAATAATAATTTATATATTATTTTTATACATTTCTAAATAAAAAACACTTTAAACCACGATCACTACCACATTTTCAAACACACCTTAATGGTGTAGTTTGTTTCACTTCAATGAAACAAGAGAAAGAAGAAATGTGCAGATTGTTTCAATCTGTCGAACCCAAAACGTGAGAACATTTCCAAGCATGAATCCCAAATCTCATTATCCACTTACGTTCATTGCTCCCTGAAATAAGACGAATATATCAATATGGATGATATGCATTACCTTCTGACATTAAATACAAAAATCACACCGCGATTCATCAGAATCCTAGCACAAGAACTGTTCTTCAGCAACA
>Ga0325410_1006608_pt1 | contig 12724 bp, 9 predicted proteins | sample PopdelMetagenome_16_FD_206182 | JGI IMG/M metagenome (GOLD analysis project Ga0325410, IMG submission 206182) | Populus deltoides microbial communities from Bellville, Georgia, United States - Xylem-PdIQD-R3 | ecosystem: Host-associated > Plants > Phyllosphere > Stem > Wood/Secondary xylem... | reverse complement strand
TTAAAAACTAAAAAATATTATTTTAATATATTTTTAAATAAAAAATATTTTATAAAACAATTCCAACAACACATCCAAATAATATGTCCGTGGAAGGGGTCCTCTGGTGTCGAAGAACAGGGAGCTTCGTGGACACGTGTCCTTTGGAGGGGGCCGGGAGGAAGAGGAGTGGAAGCAGGTTCTAAAGGTAGCAGATTTCTGAGAAATTTATTTTTTGGCTGTGATCATGCGTATGCTTACATCAGCGAGGATTCCAAAAACAGCCTCTTTTTCTTTCCACAACTTTCCAACACAGCAAGAAAGACAGGGTGAGATCTCTTGGGCCACGGTCCTTCTAACAGTACTGTCGTGCCATGAGAGTGTCACTGTGCGAGGTCCATTCATAAAAGTAGCTGTTACCTTAATCAGCACTCATCATCAAATATCCATTGCTGCTTTCACTTTGTTATCCTCGTGCTGTGCTGGCCGTTGCCTTTTCTTCTTTCCCACCGGCTCCACCCTTTTTATTTTCTGTTCGGAACCCATGTTGTTTTTGTTCTCCAATGCTTTTCAAGTTATTTTAAAAAAATTAAATTAATTCTTTTTAGTATTTTTTTTATAAATTTAATTTATTAATATTAAAAATAAAACCTATTTTTAAACCTAACTTTCTTTCCCGGGTATTTCTGTCAACCCTCCTTTTCTTCTTCTTTTTATTTTTTTATTAAAATAGATATTTAAATCAGTTTATATATATTTCAATTAATTTTATGGCCGTCAAAATTACTAATCGTATAAATCTTTAATAATTATAAAATTTAAAAAATTAGAACTAATTTTTTTAAAAAATTTAACCAGTTAAAAAATATTCCTCAGCTACCCTCGTTTCCGTTTCTTGCTTTGCTTTAAATGAGTTGACAGCACTGGAAAATAAGTGTAGTTTATTGCAGCAAGAATATGTTGTCGTATTCTCAGTGCTCTCCTGTCGTCGTCTTTGATAAATTCCAACTTGTCAGCTACTCTTGTCTTCGTTCGGAGCTGTCCAATCAGTCTTGCCTTGAATAATTGAGGGTATGAGAACAGCGTGGGATATATATATTGCTAAGGTAACGCCACGTAAAGCCACGGATAAAATTATTTAGGAAAAAAAATAAGTCGTGGAAGAGAAAAGTTATAGTTACCTATGCATGTATGTTGGCTGTGCTTGTGAGATGGAGGATAGGCTATAAGTAGGGTACATTGCGGATATTTGGAAATGTCTTCCAGCTAATATTTCCCTAAATTTTATTTATTTTTATTTAAATTTATTTTTATATATATTTTTATACCATTTTAATGTGCTAATATTAAAAATATTTTTTAAAAAATAAAAAATTATTTTGATACATTTTAAGTAAAATATACATTGAAAAATAATTCATACCACACTCACAAACATATCTTCAAGGGATAAAAAGACAGAGATTGAAGATAATGTTTTTTTAAGTATTTTTAGTGCAAGTTAAACCGATCTGGTTCAATCAATTTCAAACTTTTAAAAGCAAGATCGAATCAGGTTAGAAATTTTTTTGGGCTCTCTAAACGGCTAATTAGGTTTCTTTTTCTCAAGTTTGTATTTTTAGTTAATTTTGTATGGTTTTCTTTGTTTAAAACAATTGGATTGTTTAGAATATCGTAATGAAAAATGCTTAGGAAAACAATTTAATAAAATTAAAGAATTTTTTCAAGCAGGGCTATATATATAAAGAATGTTTTTTGATATTTAAAAAGATACTAAAATCTTATTCATTAACGAAGTAAAAATTAAACCATGTCACATTAAAAAAACATCATAAAAAATTGTTGAAAATGTATTAAAATTGAAAAATAAGCAATAAAATTTTTAATTAAAAGCCAACATTGAAAAATAAGATAGAAAAAAAAGGTAAAAAAAACAATGACCCCCACCCCCACCCAAATTATAAACTAGAAAAATAAGAAAAATAAAATTTCGAATCAAAATTAAAATTTTAAAAAACAAAGGGGTTGAAAAAAAAGTATAAGGACCAAGCTAGACATTTTTACATAACTTGAAGTAACCACCTATTTTCCTGCATTTACTGCTACTTTCATCCTCCATCTTTAAATTATGTATTTGTTTAGCAAATCAAAGTTAATCAGCCGTAAATTTGACCACAAAAAGGCTTAACCAAGGAGAAAAAAACTTGATTGACCACAGAAAAAAAAATTTCATGGTGAACAATGTTAATGAGAGTAATATTTCACCCTCGCTTTTTAGTATTTTTTTATAATTTATAATAATCATAACTTATAATACTTGCACGGTACATCCTTACCAAGAGAACACTCACACGCGTACACACACACGCTTGGCTTGGAAGGTATAATCATATGCATTCAGTCTCACAGTAAAATAAACAAAGCTAGTTTTTTAAAAATATATCAAAATATTTTTCATGTTTTTTTTAAATATAAAAAATTATTAAAAAAAATTATTTAATATTTTTTAAAATAAATATACTTTTAAAACGCAGTTTCAACTATAATACCAATAAATCATAATAATTATTATCTTTTTTAAAATATCAAAAATCATTAAAAAACTATTATTTAATATTTTTTAAAAATAAATACAGTTTCAACCGTAACACCAATAAAAATCAGACTTTAAGACAAAACTTGAGTGGATTCATCCCTATACTTTGTTTTTTAATGTGGTCCTTGCATCACTTTATGTTTGCAATGCCATCCCTGTACACCCTGTTCTTCTTTTGTTAGTATTTAATAGGGTTCCTCCCTATGCAGTGTAGTTAGTGATTCAAGCCTTGACATATTCGCAGAAATGTGTAAGAGATTTTTAGGAAACAAAAAAAATTAAAATTTAAAAGCACAACTAAATAAAACTAAGCAAAAAAACAAGGACTAGATTGAGAAATAAATTAGTATAGGGATAAGATCCAGCCAAAAAACTATTACAGGGACAAATCTCACGTTTAACCCACCGAAAGTTAAAAAAAGCAATTCTCTACCGGCTGCTTGTATTATTTTACTCTTCTCACGTCTTTTCTTTTTCTAAATTATGATCAAGTCGATTTCTCTCTTTAATGAAAGAGAGAAGATAGCTACAGAAATGGCGGGGTGGCATTTTCTTATTGGAAAAAGAAAGTAGAAAAAAAGTGCCTGTACCGTAGACTAAAGTCACTCGACTTGTTGCGGTTGCTTTCTTTCTTCTTCTCTTCTTCCCTTATCCCTCCCACGTTCGTAGTTTCCAACTCTCTGTCATAACTTAATATTTTGCTGCAGTTTCTATCCTTCCTTTTCTTTTTCTTGCTGGACTGTTCTGTGCAGATACATATACGTGTTTGTAAAGCAATCAGTTTAAGAAAATGAAGTCCTGGGGTTGATGATCATGCAGAATTCTTGAAGTGTTTTTTTGGTTCTTTATGGTAATCTTTCTCTTTCTTTCCCTTTCTTGTTTCTTTTACTGCTCAGTATCTAGTTGTTGTGATATTTTTTTTTTTTGCTCTAGTGGGTTGGATTTCTTGGAAAAGTCAAGAAGGTAAAAGAGAGTGAGATCTTTGGCTTGATGATCATCAAGTAGACTTGCTGAGGTTTTCGGTTCTTTCTGTTAATAAAGTGGTAATCTTTCTCTTTCTCTGATTTTCTTGTTTCTTTTACTGCCTAGCAAGGAACTTGTTCTTGGAAGGAGTCGAGCTATTGAAGTTCTTGTTTCTTTTGTTGTTTTTTTTCCCCGCTTCTGGTTCATAAAACATATTTAAAGTGGTAATCTTTATCTGCTTTTTTTGTTCTTTCTTTACTTTCAAGAACAAGAATTCAGTTCTTGTTTTGTTTGTTCTGTTGGGCTGGCTGGGTTTTACTTAGCATCTCATGCTTTATAAATTGCATATTTTACAACAGACACGAATAGAGAAGAAAACTGATTCCCAATTCAGCCTATGCTTCACTCATCTGTATTTGAATTTTCTTGGTTTTATCACCAACTAAATAGAGGGCCGGCTTGATTTTGCCAGGGTGAAACCATATCTATGGTTAAGGAGGAGTTTTTTTTTTGTTTTTAACAACTTTCTCATTGTCTATGGTTTGATTGCTGCAAAAGTAGAACAAGTAACAAGGAATTGACTGGATTCCTATTTAGCTAAACATAAAACTTGGTGGGTGTTGGGTTGTGGGTGGTGTTGTGTGGTGGTTTTAGTTAGTATTTGGTGGATCTGATTTATTTAGTTAGTGAGTTTGGTTCCAGGCTCTGTGAACTTGGGAAGGATTCTTGATTGTTCGAGTCTGTGGTGGGGGGTCCTCTGTTTTTGGTATCTCTGATGTTTTATTTATTGTTGCTCTCATTCGATGCTAAACATTTTTATGCTTTTCTATGGAGATTTGCACTATCCCGTGATTTTGGTTGATGTGGTGCTGCTTTGGGGATGCTTATGCTGTTTGGATTTTCCGGGTCTTTTGCTCTTTTTCATGTGTCCCACTCAGGTGTTCTTTGCAAAGGTGCTTGGCTGCATTCATGATTGGCTTGGTTTTTCTGTGACCAAGTTTCCTTGCTAGTTTCTCTGAATATACGTGTGTTAAGAAAGTACGTTTGGTTGTTACCTTGGAAGCCTTGTCTTGAAATTTGTCCTGTTGACATCCACTTTTCCTCCTGGCTCCTGGAGTATGTGATTCTGCACTTTATTTGGGTTCTTCCAGTAATCAGGCTAGGTTTTGCTCTCAGCTGGTCAGAAGATTTGTTCATGTCCTACCTTTTGCTTTTTCTTTGTTTGTTTCTGGCATTATCTGTTTGTTTGCTTCTTTAGATAGCAGTCCATTATATTTGTTTCCTTTCTCCATACTGGTCTACTGGTCTCATGGTGCTTTTGTCTAATTCAATCTGGCTTATCAAAAGATAATGATAATGATAATTTGCTAGATAAACAGATGAACGGAAAAGGAATAAAGCAAAACTGTGGGCATTGTCTCTTATTTTCTTGTTTTAGAAAGGGAAACGTAAAACATATTTAGCCAAGTCTAATAATTGAATTAAGTTTTATGTGAATGATGGAATTTCCTAGGTTCAAAGTTTTGATTTGGCAAGTAACAAAGAAACCAAACAGGGTGAGCTGTTTTAGCCCCCTTTCTCTCCTTCTCTCCCCTCCTCTTGTTGATGTTTGATGGGTTATGGCAGGTAAGCAAAGACATTTTAAGTTGATCTTTACTACGCATCAGAGATGTCAAATAGAAGGGGGTCTGATCAGCAACCACCGCAGAGGCGGATTATGCGGACTCAGACTGCTGGTAATCTAGGAGAGTCCATGTTGGATAGTGAGGTGGTGCCTTCTTCTCTGGTTGAGATTGCTCCAATTCTCCGTGTTGCTAATCAAGTTGAGGGAAGCAACCCTAGAGTTGCTTATCTCTGTAAGTTATTAATTATTATTTTTGTTTGGTGCATGTTAGCATGCTCATTTGCGTTTTAAGCATGAATAAAATCATCTCTCATCATTGGAATCCTCTTGTTCGTATAGGATCTTTTATCCAACTGGAGGATTTTCTTTTTGTTTTTCTTCTAATGATTCTGTAGACATATTTGTGAAATAGAAGCTTCAAAATGTGGATGTGTTCAAAGAAGGAAATGAGAACTTCATATTGAATAGAGTTAACAAGTTCCTTTAGAGTTCTGGCTTTTCAGCATTTCCTTATCCACACACGTATATGTATATATTTGGTACTAGGTAGATAAGTAGTGTTATTTACTCATATACCGTTTATCATTTTTGAATAGGTCGGTTCTATGCCTTTGAGAAAGCTCACAGACTAGATCCCACATCTAGTGGGCGTGGTGTTCGGCAGTTTAAAACTGCACTTCTACAACGTTTGGAAAGGGTAAACTCTCATTTCACACGCTTATCAGGTCTAATTTTCATTAAGACATATTTGGCTTAGTATTTTCCTCCTAAGGATAAGAAATGTATTCTTGTGAAGGACAATTCCTTGAGCATGTATGTAATATCAAGACAGATTTCTCTCAACCAAGCACCTTGTAGATTTCTTTTGTTACATGGACTTCAAGTTACAGTTTACAATTCTTGGTTTGCTTTATTTGAAAGTGTTCCTATTGATTCAAAAAGATTTATTAATGTTTCCAGCAGCCATTGTTTGTGGTCTTTCATCCCCATGCCATCCTCCCTAATTTGGAGCCTTCCAACTGCTTTTTAAATTTACACCATTTTGATATTTTGTGAAGGATCCATTTGGAATTACTTGAAATTATATTTATGCTTTTGGTCTAACAGGAAAATGACACCACCATGCAAGGAAAGACGATAAGTGATGCTCGAGAAATGCAGAGATTTTATCTAGATTACTATCAGAAGTATATACAAGCTTTACGAGATGCCGCTGATAAAGCTGATCGGTAAGTTTTTTTGGTACAGACCTGATTTATTGGTAAATTAACTTGCCTTGGATGTACTTTTTTTGATTTCTCATATCAATATCACCTTCCTAGTTCAGTGCCCAACTTACAAAAGCTTATCAAACTGCTGCTGTCCTATTTGAGGTTTTGAGGGCTGTCAACACGACAGAGGCTGTGAAAGTAGATGATGAGGTTAGGCTGATAATTTTTCCTTATGAGGCATTTAATATCCGTCCATCTTTTTTAGAAAAATATACTTGAATCTGGAAACATTCATTTATTGAATAGTTGTATCATATATTGGAAATTTTGTATAAGGGCTTTCTTCTTTCCTTGTTTTCTATTGTAGGTTTTGGAAGCTCAGACTGAAGTTGAAGAAAAGAACCGAATTTATGTACCCTATAATATTCTTCCTCTTGATCCTGAAAGTGAACATCAAGTTATCATGAGATATCCTGAGGTCAATTCCATCTTCCTTGTCTGAAATCTTTTGTTTTATATTTTTCTGCTACTCTTTTTTGAGTACTGATGAAAACTCTTGGTTGGTTATGTAACTTACAGATTAAAGCTACTGTTATTGCACTTCGAAACACCAGGGGTCTTCCATGGCCAAAGGGGCACAAGAAGAAAGTAAATGAAGACATTTTAGATTGGCTTCAGGCTATGTTTGGCTTTCAGGTGAGTGACTAACTTGGTTGCTTCCTGTTATATCCAAGAGTTCTTTGGTTGGCTGTAATAAAGTGATGATATGTAGAAAGATAATGTGGAAAATCAAAGGGAGCACTTGATTCTGTTGCTTGCGAATGTGCATATACGGCAATTTCCAAAGCCTGATCAGCAACCCAAGGTTGTTTACTTCTCATTTAAGGTTTATTTTCCTTACTTTGGAAATATTCTCATGCATCAATCAACTTTCTGTACGTTTTTTTCTTGTTAGTTGGATGACATGGCCGTGACAGATATTATGAAGAAACTGTTTAAGAACTACAAAAAATGGTGCAAGTATTTAGGACGCAAAAGTAGCCTTTGGTGAGTTTTCCACCTTTAAAATCACATAATTCATTTTCATTATCATCATTATTCTAGAAATGCTGAGTGGGAAATTGAAGTCTTCTTATAACCAGTATGGATTTGGTGCTCTTATTTTTTTCTTCAGTTCACTTACAGGAAGTGCAGAGCACCTCATTCTTATGTTCTCTTTTGTTCTTACTTTCATTTTCATTCCTACCGTTTTCATTAGTTGTGCTGCTATTTTGAATGGTAGGCTGCCGACTATTCAACAAGAAGTGCTTCAGAGAAAACTACTCTATATGGGTCTGTATCTTCTTATATGGGGAGAAGCAGCAAACTTGAGATTCATGCCAGAATGCCTTTGCTATATATATCATCATGTATGCAAGAGATTTGGCTTTCAACTTCTTATGATGACACACCTAAATGAAGAATGTTTCAGTATATTTTTCTATTTCATGTTTGATTTTCTTTTTTAAACCTGTCAGACCTAAACAGCTCCCTAAATTTTCCCTGTTAGGCTATTTTTTATTCAGTTTGCAAGCTACTGGATGTGAAGTTGGCAAAAAAAGAAGTTATCCTAGATCACCTATATTTTGTATAATAACCAGGTTCTCTCAAGAACAGTCTTAATATTTGCTTGGAATGCTGATTGTGTTGCTGAGATAAGAAGCAATAAATAGGTTTCAAGGATTTGACTTGTTTAGAGATTACAAGCGTACATCCATAGATGAGGGATGTGTCAGAATAGGCAGTACAATCTTCTTATTATACTTTCGTTGGAAATCCTATTTACATGTGAAGAAGAATGTAGAATGTTTGCATGCAATGTATTTATCTATTTATTTCCTGCAGTGTTACTTAAAAGATTAATCTTTTAGACAGTTTCTTCAGTTTAGGAAATATTCTCATTGGCAAATCATGAGAAGCTGGAAGAGTTATAATCAGAAAACAATGTACTTTTCAAGACTTGTATAGACTACAGATAAAGAGATAATGAAGGGAGAAGACACTTATTAATTTGTTGCTTTGTTCTCTGTTTTTGAGTTTTGGGGAAGCTGGAAGGTGCTAGATAGAGATACCTATTCAATGCATTTTTTATGTGACTATAAGAGTTCTTCAATTTGCAGTTAATTGAAGTAACAGATATTAATCAAAAAGGGATTTCTTCTTTCGGGTATTCATGTAGTAAAAGTAATAAAAAAACATTGTAAGGCTCAACAACATGACAAGTAGATTGAGGAGATATCAAATTTTCATGATTTGATGTGCATTTGGAGACAAACAGTATGTCTCATTGATTTGTGAATAAATTTTGATTCTTTATACTTGATTTTTCTTTTATGAGTTTTGAGTTTCTTTTGAATAGTGGAATATTTAAAGGTTAAGGATGCTTTGACTTATTGAACTCAATATTTATAGATGGCATTTGAACTGTATGGAATGTTGGCTGGGAGTGTCAGTCCAATGACGGGTGAGCATATAAAGCCAGCCTATGGTGGTGAAAATGAGGCTTTTCTAAGGAAAGTAGTAAAACCTATATATGACACGATAGCAAGGGAAGCAAAAATGAGCAAAGATGGAAGTTCAAAGCATTCTCAATGGAGAAACTATGATGATTTGAATGAATACTTTTGGTATAATGCTTTATTCTCTTGCTCAGGCTTTCCAATCTGTGAATGCTGTAAGCTGTAAATTGTGAGCTGGTTTGGAATTGTAGGTCAGCTGATTGTTTCCGATTAGGATGGCCTATGCGTGCTGATGCTGATTTTTTTTGCCCCTCTGCATTGGGGCTTCGAGCTGAAAAAGATGAGGTAGGCTATAATTTTGGGCCTATGTTTTTTGTTTATTTGCCTTTCTTCATCTCCCCTGCTTTCAATTCATGACTGCAGTAAATACTGTGGGATTAGCTCTGCAATTTGGTAACCCATATTCCTTCATGTTAGCACTTTACAATTAAAGATGGTGAAATGATCCATATGTTTGGCCACCATTTAAACCTTTAGGGCTTGAGCCTTGCCTAATGTGCGTTTCAACACAATGCCTCTAGCTTCAATTTCAGGGCTTGGTATGTGGTGCACACCCATGAGTAATGTTTCGTCTAATACTTGAAATCTGCAACACTTGAACATGCTTTACATATTATCCATTACCAACACCGAGAGATGCAGTTTGCATATTGGTAGCAATTTCATCTGACTTGGCGTCATTCCTAGACACGATTGTGCAAAAGGCAAATTGTAATGATTTAACAACCATCTATGCCGCGTGTGCCTCCGAGATGTTTTCCCTTTCTTTATCCTTCATGATGGGGGAGGGCACAGCTGGCAAACCTCATTGGTAAGGCTATGATGGAGAGACAGTGGGCTAAATAAGCTTCAGAATTTCCAATTTGGCTCTTCTTCTTCTTCTATTTTTTTTGTTGAAAGCTCCCGCATCTTTTAGGAGCATGATTTGCATCTCTGGTCTAGCCTCTGAGAGGAGTAACATGGATGAGAGATCAGGAATGCGAAGAACAGTAGAGTATGTGTCTCTGAGTGCTGACACCCATTTATGACATATATCCTTGGATGGACAGATTTTTGAAGTTATATTTACTCTTTGATTCCTTTCTCTCTCTTCTAAAATTACATATACCGCACTTGTTGAACTATATTCTAGGTTCTAAGCACTTAATTACTGATTAGCTCAATTCATTGGATATACCGCATTCTTTCACTTCAAAAAGTCAATCCTTGGCAGCATTCTGAAAGTGGAGCATATTTGTATTGAATTTGTGATTCAAAGAAATTATCTCTTACAAATTAAAACTTTGCAAACATAATGACTATTGCCATGCCAGAAAAATTTTGGTCCTGATATATAACTTATCTATTTCTGATTATCAGGTTAAGAAACCAGTTACAGGGGATCGATGGATTGGAAAAGTTAATTTTGTTGAAATAAGATCATTTTGGCATATTTTCAGAAGTTTTGATAGAATGTGGAGCTTCTTTATTCTGTGTTTACAGGTAAACCTCTCTGCTTTTTGGCTGTTATATAATGAATATTTTTAGACTTTTCTTTTCTGATGATATATTGAACAAATGATTTTTTTTGGCATGTTCCCTTCAATTAAGGCGATGATCATCATTGCTTGGAATGGATCAGGAAAGTTGAGTTCTATATTTGAGGGTGATGTTTTCAAGAAAGTTTTGAGCATCTTCATCACTTCTACGATACTAAATTTTGGACAAGGTAGAGAAAAAAGTTCTCTTAAAGACTTTGTGTTCGAGCATTGCTCATTATTTTGTTGAGCTTACAGACCTTTTCATTTATCTCATGTCCAATTAGTTACAGAAACAGAGGCATTGGTGCCAATTGAGCTAGAAGCTCATTGGCATGTCCAGTTAGTTTTAAGTATAGCTTATATATCACCATTCACCAATTCTAATTCTCTTTGGAAGATGTCACACTACCCCAATTTGAAATACCAGATTGATGAATAGCACAGAATATTTTAAGTATAGCTTATATATCACCATTCACCAATTCTAATTCTCTTTGGAAGATGTTACACAGAATATTTAATACGACTGCATACTGGTTGAAGGTTTGACAGTTTTCCGTGAAAGTTCAATTGGTCATTTGATTCCAATTTGGATGGCACAGTTGAAATTTTGAGCAAGTTTCTTAGAGGTGAATGTGATGATCTAGACATTTATATAGAAGCTTGTCTTGCAGAGTTGTGAACTCGCACTTTCCTCGTATCCAAATTGTGGAAACCTCCTTTTTGAAACCTCTGTTTTTTCTGATGAAAACACAAAACTAAAAATCATATAAGCAAAATATTAAATACAGGTTGAAAAGAGTTATAATGATGTTTAGAAAGAAGAATAAAAATGAAAGCCAGTAACAGAGTTTTTCCCAACTCTTTCTGTCCTTAAATGATAAGCCATCAAGACCATGTTGACGGTATGTGCCTTAATTTTGCGAATTCCAAGAATTTAAGCATCTGGTGTTACTAGTCAATACATAGCCTTTTTGATTAAAGATTATAGCTTATAATTCCATGGTAATCAGAAAACACTGCTACATTCTGTACCATGCACTTATGCATTTATCAATACAAATTGACGATTCTATTTTATTTTCAGCTGTCATTGATATCATTCTGATGTGGAAGGCAAGGAAGACTATGCCATTTTACGTGAAAATAAGATATGTTTTAAAGGTTCTTTCAGCTGCAGCATGGGTCATAATTCTACCGGTAACTTATGCGTATAGTTGGAAAAATCCTCCTGGACTTGGACAGACCATTAAGAAATGGTTTGGCAGTAGTCCAAGTTCGCCTTCTTTGTTCATCATGGCTATCCTAATTTACTTGTCTCCAAATATCCTCTCTGTGTTATTGTTTGTGTTCCCATTAATTCGGAGGGTTCTTGAACGTTCAAACAATAAGATTGTGTTGTTCCTGATGTGGTGGTCACAGGTATGCAAAGTCTTGCTTTAAAACTTCCTTGATAATTGCATTCTATGGAAGTTTTACATATATGAACATACCTGCAACCTCTCGCATGTAATCTGATTTCTTGCAGCCTCGGCTTTATGTTGGAAGGGGAATGCATGAGAGTTCTGTTTCACTGTTCAAGTAAGTGTTAATATCTGGACTTGTGGATGCTTGTGGCTTCCATGACTACTGAGTTATTATCTCCTCTTATTGGAACTTTTATTTGCTTTAATTCTCTAGGTACACCATGTTTTGGGTTCTCCTACTAGTGTCAAAATTAGCTTTCAGTTTTTTCGTAGAGGTACATCTCTTGCTCATTATACTCTTTTCCATCCTACTTAATGAACGTTAAATCAACCACCTTAAGCAAGTGAATCTAGGTTGCCATTTTCACCAGCAACAGCATCGAATGTTGAAGTTAATGCAACATTAGTATTTTCATCTATTGTGTACTTAATAATTTCTTTCTTAAAAAACAAAGCTAAAGCAAAAGAAAAGAAGTCTTGCCTGGACTTAATGAATTGATGAAAACCAATAATTGATTCACATTTAATGAAGGAGTTTGATGATGGTTGTTTTAAACCTCAATATTACCTAAAAAATAAATCAGGGTTGAAGAAGAAAAATGTAATCCGGTTTGATTTTGTGTTTGGGGGCCTTTTTTAGCGTTTTTTTTTTAGGTTTTTAGGGGTTGTGAGGGTGTTTAAAAAACAAAAATGAGATGTTTTGTTTTTTGGTTAAAATGGGTAACAAAATGGGATTTTTGGACAAATTTAGGCATGCCTTGATTTTTCGACCACCATTGTGGTGGCCGGAATCTTAAAGACAGATGA